>Ga0209547_100082_pt1 | contig 24109 bp, 21 predicted proteins | sample UppTromicrDC3115_FD_185843 | JGI IMG/M metagenome (GOLD analysis project Ga0209547, IMG submission 185843) | Upper troposphere microbial communities from Oklahoma, USA - DC3-115 (SPAdes) (version 2) | ecosystem: Environmental > Air > Outdoor Air > Unclassified | place: USA: Oklahoma | collected...
TCTGAGGCAGCACCTGGCACGGCTGGGACGGAAGTCGCTGTCGTTCTCAAAATCGGTGGAGCTGCATGACAAAGTCATCGGGCATTATCTGAACATAAAACACTATCAATAAGTTGGAGTCATTACCAAGAATTGTCATCGTCAGACTCCTTGTTGATTTTGGCTGATGGTATTTGTGAACTGCCGGTATAAATGACGCAATTCCAGCAATGCGATAATCAGGCTGGTGGGGATAGCGGCGGCGTACATTAAGCCAACGGGTACGCCGAGAATGGGCGATAAGTTACTCCAGTCCTGTGACGTTTTTTCTATTGCACCCCAGGCCAGACCCAGACACAGCAATAAAATGAGCGTATGGGTTAGCAGCGAAACACGTTGTTGATTAGTGGGAGAGAGTTTTTCGACTAAAAAAGTAACCTGCACATGGCTGTTGTCCATATAAGCAACGATAGCGCCAATAAAGGTTAACCAGACAAATAAAAGCCGGGATAATTCATCAATCGATAATATGCTTGTGTGAAATCCATATCGAAGAATGATATTAATAAAAATAATACAAGACAGTATTGCGATGATGAGCGCAAGAATGCCTTCGAGTATCCGTTTCATAACGAGTCCTTCTTGTTATGCAATATGTTTTCATTAATTAATGTTGTTGGTATTCGTAATATTTATTGGAGAGCGATTAATTAGAATCTGGCAAAATAATGAATCGTTTTAAATAGATTCATTTAGAGAGTGAATGCCATTGCGTAATATTTCGATGCGGTGCTGAACATCAGCAGCAGCATGGATTTCTAATAACTTGATGCCCGAAAATTGCAATGTTGATGGTTCTGCTACATTAAATAACTCGCGAACATGATCTGTGGTCATCAGGCTTTCTGCACAGAATGGTGCAAACGGCGCGTGTAAATCCTGCCATTCTCCGTATGCTCCGTTTAGCGTCGTACCAGAGAACATCAACGCGCCGAGTTTCCCGGCCTGTTTCGCCATTTGGGTATGGGTCAGCGGCAACGCTGTATTGCGGCCTTCAATGGCGGATCGCGCCCAGTTGATACAGATGCTGATGTCATAATCGGCAATGACTTCCAGCACATTTTCCAAAGGCAAAAAGCCTTTGCGTGGAGCGGCAGACGTCATGGCATCGCAGTGTTCCAGCACCAGTTTGCACGGCCAGTCCCAACTGGCGATTTCTTTTAACGAGCGGGCAAAAGCATCCGTCGCTTGCATAACATTGGGATTCGTTGCTAACGGTGCGGCCTGGATCTCCAGTGCGAGCACTTTATTAGCCTGCAATGAGTTGATTTTATGGAACAGGTGGCAATAGTACGCCACGCAGGCCTTGCGTTGTTCTTCATCGCTGGAGGCGAGACCAAAGCCGCTGTTTTCGCTGCGGCGACGCATGGTTTCCATCACAGCGGTGATGACAAATTTCCAGCTTTCCGGCGTATGGCGAAGTAACCATTGATCGCCAAGAGGATGGAAGTTTTCCAGGCAGGGTTGTTCCAGACCGCGAATATCAGGGGTATCTGATAATTGTCGCCAGAATTCCTTCTCTTCCTCTTCACTTCTTTGATGAAAAGAAGGTGCACAGGGATACGCGCCGATAATATAACCGACATTATTCGCTTTCATTTTGTGCTCCAGTAATAACTTTTTATAAAGCGCAGAGGGCGACTTTAACCACGATTTTGCGGATTGCCGTAGGGGCATTTTTATTACATGCCGGTCGGTGAACATCCTGCGGGAAGAAAATAGCGTAGCTACCCGGTATCATTTCTATAAATGATTCATGTTCACTATCGTGATAAAAAATAATATCGCGTTGCTCTAATAACGACTCACTGAATTTATTATTTCCCGTATCAATAGCAATGCCGATTTTCTCTTCACCCCACGCCAGAAACTGAATATCGATATACCGACGATGCACTTCCGGACGGTTTTCCACCGCTTCGCGTGTGGTTAAATCGATAATTTGCGCATAAATATTCTTGCCGTCGATTTCGACGACGCCCGGCTCCAGGGCGTTGAAGTCGGTGGTGCGCAGAAAATCGAGCGCCTTTTCAATGGCGACGGGCAAACGGCACGGATTAGGTTGTGTGATATGTCCAAATATCATGGTCTATCTCCTTATAATGCCTGGATTTTTGCCCATACGCTGTCGTCAATGGTAATTCCGTTACGACGGTTTTCTGCCAGCAGGGTAGTGAATTCGTGACCGGGTAAACGAATGGCCTGGTTTTCGTCTGCGCGCTCGGCGCTAGTAACGTAATCCATAATGCGTTGCAGTTTGGCATCGCGGGTGGAACCGTCGATCAGTTTGTCCACTTCAATGGCAATAAAGATTTGTGAAATGCCGTACTCGTCGCTGTTGTCCTGGGTGACTTCAGCAACCGATGCGCCGTCAGAAAGGAGAGTGGCTATCATATCCAGCACAATCGACATGCCAGAACCTTTCCAGTAACCCATCGGCAAAATGCGGCGATTTTTCTCGATAATGCCAGGTTCTTTGGTCAAATTGCCCTCATCATCAAACCCACCATCGACCGGCAGCTCGCGTCCCGCCAGACGATTCACTTCTAACATGCCGTAGGAGAACATCGACATCGACATATCGACCATGGTGATGGGGGACGAAGGAATGGCGACGATCAGCGGGTTAGTGCCGATGCGACACTCTTTTGCGCCCCACGGCGGCATTACGGCGATAGAGTTGGTCCAGCAGATGCCGATATAGCCTTTTTCCGCCGCCTGCCAGCCGTAGCTGCCGCCGCGCATCCAGTGGTTGGCATTGCGTAACGCGACCAGGCCAATCCCGTGAGTTGCCGCCAGTTCAATGGCGCGATCCATCATCTTTTTCGCCGTCAGGTTACCGATCGAACGCTGGGCGTCCCACTGCTCAATCGCGCCGAGGCTGGTTATACGTTTGGGTTGGGCGTCAGGAATGATATCGCCGTTTTCCAGTTGCTGAATGAAACGGGGGAAACGGTTAACGCCATGAGAATAAACGCCGGATTCGGTGGTGCGGGCGAACATCTCTGCACAGGCATCGGCTGTTTCGCTGTCAACGCCACGTGAAATTAATACCCGATTAAAGGCTGTTTTTAACTGCTCAAATGTCACTTTCATCCCTGGCTTCCTTGTGTTTGTTGATCGCTTTTTTAGCTTAAAATTCCATTATGTGAAATTTGATTTCAAATATATCGATCGCTTTTTAACAAAGCAATCCGCGCCATTATTTTAAAAAATTATTAAAATCAAATGGTTACAAATTATCTGTCGAGATCGTGAACTGCGACACACTTTGCGTTACCATCAGGGCGCGATAAAAAGGGGAAGAAAGCGATGGGAAAAAAAGAGCACGAGTTGGCGCAGGAAAAAGAGCGCCCAGCTGGAAGTCAGAGCCTGTTTCGCGGGTTGATGCTGATTGAGATTTTGAGCAACTATCCAAACGGTTGTCCGCTGGCGCATCTCTCTGAACTGGCTGGCTTAAATAAAAGCACGGTCCATCGTTTATTGCAGGGGCTACAGTCCTGTGGCTATGTGACAACTGCGCCCGCTGCGGGGAGTTACCGCCTGACCACAAAATTTATTGCTGTTGGGCAAAAGGCGCTGTCGTCGCTGAATATCATTCATATTGCCGCGCCGCATCTTGAGACGCTGAACATCTCCACTGGTGAAACCATTAACTTTTCCAGTCGAGAAGATGATCACGCTATTTTGATTTATAAACTGGAACCTACTACCGGTATGCTACGAACTCGCGCCTATATTGGTCAGCATATGCCGCTCTACTGTTCGGCGATGGGTAAGGTTTATATGGCGTTTGGGCATCAGGACTACGTGAAATCGTATTGGGAAAGCCATCAGAATGAAATCCAGCCGCTAACCCGCAACACCATTACCGAACTGCCCGCGATGTTCGATGAACTGGCGCGCATTCGTGAAAGCGGCGTGGCAATGGACAGAGAAGAGAATGAACTTGGCGTCTCCTGTATTGCTGTTCCGGTGTTTGATATTCATGGGCGGGTGCCGTATGCGGTGTCGATTTCGCTTTCGACATCACGCCTGAAACAGGTGGGGGAGAAAAATCTCCTGAAACCGCTGCTTGAAACTGCGCAGGCTATCTCCAATGAACTGGGATTTACCGTCCGGGATGACCAGGGCGCGATCACATAACGCTTTTGGCAGGTGGCAAAACTTTAATATTTCCTTCGTTGGATCAAAGCAATAATGGCGCACTCTCTGGCACGCTGCGGTTTTAGTGCAAAGGAGTGATCATGAACCGGTTTATTATTGCGGATGCGACGAAATGTATCGGTTGCCGTACCTGTGAAGTGGCTTGCGCAGTGTCGCATCAGGAGAATCAGGATTGCGCTTCGTTGTTACCTGGCGAGTTTATTTCCCGTATTCGTGTCATCAAAGACCACACCTGGACCACGGCAGTAGCCTGTCATCAGTGTGAAGATGCACCGTGCGCGAATGTTTGCCCTGTGGACGCTATTCGCCGCGAACATGGGCATATCTTCGTTGAACAATCACGTTGTATTGGCTGTAAAAGCTGTATGTTGGCTTGCCCGTTTGGTGCGATGGAAGTGGTTTCTTCGCGCACAAAGGCGAGAGCGATTAAGTGTGACCTGTGCTGGCATCGGGCAACGGGACCAGCCTGTGTTGAAGCCTGCCCGACAAAGGCGTTGCAGTGTATGGATGTCGAGAAAGTGCAGCGGAATCGGCTACTACAGCAACAGGTTTGAGACATTATTCCGGCGGTTCTCAACGCCGGAATAGTGCGTTTTGTTTATGCCGGATGCGGCGTGAACGTCTTATCTGGCCTACAAAATCTTACAAATTCAATGTATTGCGGAAATTATGTGGCCTGATAAGCGCAGCGCATCAGGCAATTTTTAATGACTCTCAGCCCAGGCGCGTTCGATCTCTTCTGCCAGAATCTTCACGCCTGCCTCGATTTTCTCCGGCTCCGGCACATAGTTCATGCGCATACATTGATGCGTATGCGGCCACGGTTTATCCAGCCCCGGGAAGAAGTTGTGTCCTGGCACCATCAGCACGCCGCGCGCTTTCAGGCGCTGGTAAAGCTGCTCGGTGGTAATCGGCAAATCCTTAAACCATAGCCAGAGGAAAATAGCGCCTTCGGGTTTATGAATCAGGCAGCGATCTTCTGGTAAATAGCGGCGAATGATGGCGATAGTTTCCTGAATACGCTGGTAGTAGAACGGCTTGATGACCGTTTCTGACAGGCGCAGCAGATCGTTACGCTTAATCATTTCACACATCATCGCCGGACCAATACCACCAGGTGCCAGGCTGATAATGCCGTTCATATTCGTGATGGCGGTGATGATTTTTTCATTGGCGATGATAATGCCGCAGCGTGAACCAGGCAGCCCCAGTTTGGAAAGGCTCATGCACAGCACGATATTTGGATTCCACAGTGGGCGCGCTTCGCTGAAGATAATGCCCGGGAATGGGACTCCATAAGCGTTATCAATCACCAGCGGAATACCGTGCTGATTTGCCAATGCATCTAGCTTCAGCAACTCTTCGTCAGTAATCACATTGCCTGTTGGGTTCGTCGGTCGGGAGACGCAAATCATCCCGGTCTCTTCGCCAATATGCAGATGTTCAAAATCGACGTGGTATTTAAACTGGCCTTCTGGCAGCAGTTCAATATTTGGACGCGCAGAGACGAAAAGATCTTCTTCCAGTCCGGCGTCAGCGTAGCCAATGTATTCCGGTGCCAGCGGGAACAGCACTTTTTTGACCCGACCATCGGCGCGGCGTCCGGCAAACAGATTAAATAAGTAGAAAAATGCGCTCTGGCTGCCGTTTGTTAGTGCAATATTCTGTGGTTCGATATCCCAACCCAGCTTCTCGCGTAGCATTTCGGCAAGTAGTGTGAGTAGCTCCGTTTTCCCCTGCGGGCCGTCGTAATTACACAGCGCATCAGTGGCTTTGCCGCTTTCCAGCATGTCGGTAAGCAGCGTCTGGAAGTAGTCCTGCATTTCTGGGATCTGCGCCGGATTGCCGCCGCCGAGCATAATCGCGCCGGGCGTGCGTAAGCCGTCGTTCAGATCTTCCATCAGCAGCGTAATGCCGGAGTGGCGGGTAAATTTGTCACCAAAAAGGGAGAATGTCATAGCGGGATATCTGTCGAACTCTGTAGCAAGGAAAGTAACAATAACGCTACATTTGCTGGGGTGCAAATCGGGTTGCTGCAAGAGGATTGGCGTATCATGCTAAGGTTTATGATATGTCTGGTCTTTTATACTGGAATACGGCTTCCCGACATACTGCAAGTGGGAAGCCGGAAAAGTTACTGTTGCCCCGCCCAGACAACCATCACTTTATCGTCGCCATGTTCACGGACAAATCCATAACCTTGTTTCAGTGACAATGTGGTCTGCTTACCCGCGCCAATCGCTGGATGGCGGGCGCGGAACTGACCGAGGCGTTGCCAGTGCGCAACGCTGGCAGCAGATTTACCGCTAACATCCTGCCAGTTCATATCCGAGCGTGTGCCTTGCAGCGGATCAGAACCGGTAGCTCCGAACGGACGCGAGGATTCATCACCATAAAAGATTTGCACCGCACCTGGCGCTAATAGCAATAACTCTGCTGCTTTGTCGCCCCCTTCGCGGAACAGGCGGGTATCATGCGACGAGAGGTAGCTCAACACGTTGAAATTCTGCAATTTATCTGCCATTTGCTGCCAGGTGGTATCCATCTGTGCCAGACAATCGACGGCTTTCGCGGCCTGTTCCTGATAATCGAAATTGATCATCGCATCGAAGCCGTGGCGATAGTAGTCACTTTGCATTATGCCATGACCCCAGGCTTCGCCGGTCATCCAGAAAGGTTTGTCATCTAACGCTTTATCGGGGTTAGCTTTTTTCCATTCGCGAAGTGCGGCGCTGGCTTCGGTTTTCAGTTGCTGCCAGGCGGGCAACTCAACATGTTTGGCGGTATCGACCCGAAAACCATCAATCCCGTAGTCGCGAACCCACTGGCTTAACCAATGCGTTAAATAATCGCGGGGAGTAAAACTATCGATGTCTTTAGCGTGGGTATCCGGTTTGTTTTTATAGAACACTGGCAGACCTGAAGCGGTGGTAGATTCGGTCTTTATATCCGGCAAAAAGGCCAGCGACATGGTGAGATCGTCGAATCCAGGATTGTCGTAATCGCCAATATCCGTTCTGATCCAGTTTTTTCCCCACCATTTATCCCAGCCTGTTTTGTCGCTGAAATTAATGTAATCGTTAAAGCTATGCCAGGTTTGCCCGGCGGCGGGTTTCCAGTCGCTCCAGCGGTCACCCAGTGTTTTTTTCAGCTCATCACCGGAAAGGTATAACGCGCCAAACTGATACTCCTGCATATCCGCCAGCGTGGCATAACCGGTATGGTTCATCACCACATCAAAGAGAATACGAATACCGCGCTGGTGCGCGCTATCAACCAGCGCCTGTAGATCGGCTTCGTTGCCCATATTTGCATCAAGATTCGTCCAGTCCTGTGTGTAATAACCGTGGTAGGCATAGTGCGGGAAATCGCCTTTTGTACCACCGCCCACCCAGCCGTGAATTTGCTCAAACGGGGCGCTGATCCACAGGGCATTGACGCCCAGCTGCTGGAGATAATCCAGTTTGTTGGTCAGGCCGCGTAAATCGCCGCCGTGAAAAGTGCCAATTTCCGCCATACCGTCTTTATGACGACCGTAGCTCTGATCATTGCTGGGATCGCCGTTTTCGAAACGGTCTGTCAGCACAAAGTAAACGGTGGCGTTATGCCAGTCGAAAGAGGCAGAGGTGTCAGTTTCTGCCCGTTCCAGTAGTAGTAAGCCGTTACTGGTGGCGGCAGGTTGTAATGTAATTTGGCCGTTTTTCACTGTCGCGATTTGTTGGCTGTAATAATCACGGACAGGCGCACCTTCCGGGAAGGTGGCACTGACATCAAGCGTAAGTGGGCGACCATCCCATTTCGGGCATTCACGGATTGGGGTTGCTATTGGTTCGGCGGTGTTTGGGATCGATATCATCAACGTCGGCGTGCCGGAGCGGGTGTCGATTTGCAGCGTATATTCACCGTTCCTGAACAATCGCCACTGAGGGGGCGTGCTGTCGCAAGGTTTGAGAGAAAGCATCTGATTGAGTTTTATCGTATCCGCAGGCTGCCAGCATTGTTGGTTAAAATTTAGCGTCAGCGGTCGCGTACCTTTGGTCAGCTGGACATGACTAACAAATGTTCCTGCACTTTGTTCAGCAAAGGTGGGAAATCCCTGAGATGTCCAGTCGGCGGCAATGGCAACACTGGGCAGGAGTATCAGAAAACAGGCGGCAAGTTTCATAACGGATGAGTCCTTGTTGCTGCGAATTTCACCAGTTTGCCAGTGATAATACTGGTAAAACTCCTCCCTGATGAGGATTGCGCCAGGATGAGACGAAAGGGGGAGTATTTCACCTGAGATTTAAGCTTATTTTTTGCGATAAACCCCACATTTTCTGCGATTTAGCGCCAATCTGAACGGTTAACACGTGACATAGTTTCAGATTTGGACTATTCCTTGGGGTGCTCTTGACAGCTATTTTTGATATGATTTGAGATTCAACTCTCAAATTTGTGAAAAATATAAGGTGTTGGAATGATTAAATCCGACCAGGAGAACTGATGATTTTGACTCCCATACGACGATATGGGGCGATGATTCTTATGTTACTCACTCTGATGTTTTCGAGTGAGGTGTTAGCGAAAACGCACACGACAACAGCGAGTCAAAAGTCCCACATAACCAAAGCTAGTAATAAACAGGTAAGCAGTAAACAAGAGTATTCTCGCAATAGTGCAAAGAGCAGTTCACTTCCTGATTTGCGAAAATACCCTTCCGGAACACCAAGGAAAAAAGCGTTTCTCCGGACCGTAATGCCTTACATTACCAGCCAAAATGCTGCCATTACGGCGGAACGTAACTGGCTGATTTCAAAACAGTACCAGGGCCAATGGTCACCTGCAGAGCGTGCGCGTCTGAAAGACATCGCCAAACGCTATAAGGTGAAGTGGTCTGGTAATACACGAAAAATCCCGTGGAATACGCTGCTTGAACGCGTAGACATTATCCCGACCAGTATGGTGGCGACGATGGCTGCGGCAGAAAGTGGTTGGGGGACGTCGAAGCTGGCGCGTAACAACAACAACCTGTTTGGCATGAAGTGCATGAAAGGGCGTTGTACCAATGCGCCGGGTAAAGTGAAGGGCTACTCACAGTTCAGTTCTGTCAAAGAATCGGTGAGCGCCTATGTCACTAACCTGAATACGCATCCGGCTTACGCTTCTTTCCGCAAATCACGCGCACAATTGCGTAAAGCGGATCAGGAAGTTACCGCCACAGCGATGATTCATAAGCTGAAAGGTTATTCCACGAAAGGGCAGAGCTATAACAACTACCTGTTCGCGATGTACCAGGATAACCAGCGGTTAATCGCTGCGCATATGTAATTGCATTCCCTCGAGCCTTATCCGACTTGTTGGTCGGATAAGGCTTTTGCTCGCATCAGGTGGTTGTGCTGCGTTACCTGATGCGACGCTGGCGCGTCTTATCATGCCTGGCGGCTGCTACAGCAGGACCTCGCTGTTTACATCGCGATACTCTTTCGGCGTTGTGTCATATGCTTTTTTAAATACAGAGTAGAAATATTGCAACGATGGATAACCGCACATTTGCGATATTTCGTTGATTGATAAGGTTGTTGAAATTAGCAGGCTGCGCGCTTTCTCCAGCTTCTCGGCATGAATCATTGCGTGTATGGTTTCGCCCACCTCTTCTTTAAAACGCTTCTCAAGATTGGATCGCGATATGCCCACCGCATCCAGAACCTGATCCACTTTAATTCCTTTGCAGGCATGATTGCGGATGTAATGCATGGCCTGAATAACGGCGGGATCGGTCAACGAACGGTAATCAGTAGAACGCCGTTCGATGACACGGACTGGCGGAACCAAAATCCGCTGCAACGGCATTTCTTCTTTATCTAATAAGCGATGCAAAAGTTTTGCCGCCTGATAGCCCATTTGTCGGGCACCCTGCGCAACAGAAGAGAGGGCGACACGCGAAAGATAGCGGGTCAATTCTTCGTTATCTATGCCAATCACGCATAATTTTTCCGGTACGGGGATGTGCAGATGCTCGCATACTTGCAGAATATGCCGCGCCCGGGCGTCAGTGACGGCAATAATCCCTGTTTGCGGTGGCAGTGTTTGCAGCCAGTCTGCCAGCCGATTCTGCGCGTGTTGCCAGTTCTCTGGTGCGGTTTCCAGCCCCTGATAAACCACACCTCGGTACTTCTCTTCAGCCACAAGCTGACGAAAGGCATACTCGCGTTCGGCGGCCCAGCGTTTGCCGCTCGACTCTGGCAGACCATAAAAAGCAAAGCGGTTAACGCCTTTCTCTTTTAAATGCAAAAATGCGCTTTCAACCAGCGCATAGTTATCGGTGGCAATGTAATGTACGGGCGGATAGCTTTCTGCCAGGTGATACGAGCCACCAACCCCAACAATAGGAACGTTGACATCAGCCAATGCTTGCTCGATTTGTTTATCGTCAAAGTCGGCGATGACGCCATCTCCTAACCAGTCCTTGATTTTATCAATGCGGGCGCGGAAATCTTCTTCAATGAAAATATCCCATTCCGATTGCGACGCCTGTAAATATTCCCCTACACCTTCTACTACTTGACGGTCATAGGCTTTATTAGCATTGAACAGCAACGTGATGCGATGACGTTTAGTAAACATGGTTCTTTTCCTGCTGAATCATGCAAAAACTCAAAACCGGTAATACGTTACCGGCTTTGAGAAAATTTTTATCAAAATCAGGAACGGCGTTTGGTTGCGGAGTCCATCCATACTGCCAGCAACAGAATCGCACCTTTGACGATATACTGCCAGAAGGTCGGTACATCCATCATACTCATACCGTTATCCAACGAAGCCATGATGAATGCCCCCATTACTGCACCGGCAACACTCCCCACACCGCCTGCCAGACTAGTACCGCCAATCACACATGCTGCAATCGCGTCCAGCTCGGCGATATTCCCCGCAGAAGGTGAACCAGCGCCAAGTCGAGAACTAAGAATTAACCCGGCGATGGCTACCATCAAACCGTTGATAGCAAACACGGCAAGTTTTGTTCGTTCAACGTTAATCCCGGATAGCCGCGCCGCTTCCAGATTACCGCCAATAGCGTAAATACGTCGCCCAAAGGCTGTCCGTGTTGCCATAAACATTCCACCGAGTAACAGCAACGTCAGCAGCAGAACAGGAGTGGGAACGCCACGGTAATCATTTAGCAGCCAGATTGCGCCTAAAACGATGATAGCCGTTAATGCCTGGCGACCGACCACCGCCGTAGATGCCGGAGACTGCAAACCCAAAGCCTGACGGCGCATTCTTCCGCGCCATTGCCAGCCGACAAAAGCCATTAAACCAAGCGCGCCGATGATGAAACCGGTACTGGCTGGTAGATAGCTTTGCCCAATTTGTGACATCGCGGCGCTGGTGGGGGAAACGGTCGTGCCGTTGGTGATACCAATCAGGATGCCGCGAAATGCCAACATACCTGCCAGGGTGACAATAAATGACGGGACTTTGCGGTACGCGACCCACCACCCATTCCACGCTCCGAGAAGCAGTCCCAGAACCAATGTCACAATGATAGTGAGTGGCAGCGGCCAACCCAACCAAACGTCACAGATAGCGGCGACCCCGCCTAGTAGCCCCATCATGGAGCCGACCGAGAGGTCGATTTCAGCAGAAATGATGACGAACACCATACCTACCGCGAGAATGCCGGTAATTGCGGTCTGGCGCAGCAGGTTGGAAACGTTACGGGCGCTTAAGTAGGCACCATCGGTGGTCCAGGTAAAGAACAGCATAATTGCGATGATCGCTGCAATCATCACGAAGACCTGTAAATTCAGTGATTTCAGCCCAGAAAAGCCACCGGATGTCGGTACGGCTAATTTCACTTCAGACGGATTGCTTTTCGACATGATGTTCGCTCCTCAATGCGGCTTCCATCACCTGCTCCTGAGTCAGGTTATGATTTATCAGGTTGGCTTTTAGTTTTCCTTCATGCATCACCAGCACACGATCGCTAAGGCCGAGTACTTCAGGTAATTCAGAAGAGATGACAATAACGGCAATACCTTGCTGGACGAGTTGGTTAATTAATTTGTAGATCTCGTATTTAGCGCCAATATCAATACCCCTGGTGGGTTCATCAAGAATGAGAATGCGTGGATTTAATAGCAGGCAGCGTGCGAGGATCGCTTTTTGCTGATTGCCACCGCTTAAACGTCCAATAGCAAGGTCGGGGGAGGATGTTTTAACTTTGAGTTGCTGGATGGATTCCAGAATACATTTTTGCTCTGCGGCATCATCAAGCTGGCTGATCCCTCCGGTAAATTTATTGAGTGCGGCGAGAGTAATATTTTTACCAACCGCCATTACCGGAACGATACCATCGCGCTTTCTGTCTTCTGGCACCATCGCAATACCCTGGGCGATCGCTTGCTGGCAGTTGTGAATATCCACCTGTTTGCCGTCAATATAGATTTTCCCTTCCCACTGTCCGGGCCAAACGCCAAACAGGCATTGAATGGTTTCGGTGCGTCCGGCACCGACCAGTCCGGCAATACCCAGTATTTCACCGCGTTTCAGAGAAAAAGAGACATCGTTGACCCGTTTAATATGACGATTAACCGGATGCCACGCCGTCAAGTGCTCAATACGTAATATTTCATCACCAGTGATATGCGGTTCGTTAGGGTAAAGTGCCGTTAATTCTCGCCCTACCATCATAGTGATAATATCGTCTTCGCTCATTCCGGCTGCATCACGTGTTCCTATATGCTGACCGTCGCGAATAACGCAAATCGTATCGGAAATTGCTTTAACTTCGTTGAGTTTGTGCGAAATATAAATACAGGCGATACCGTGTTGTTGCAGATCGCGAATAATATCCAGTAAAACCGTGGTTTCCAACTCGGTTAATGAGGCTGTCGGTTCATCAAGAATTAATAAACGCACCTGCTTATTTAGCGCCTTGGCAATTTCAACCAGTTGTTGTTGCCCAAGCCCTAAATCGCCAACGCGGGCATCTGGTGAAATGGATAAACTGACCTGCGCTAATAGCTTCTGGCAGCGTAACGTCATCTGGTCATAATCCATAATCCCATTGTGGGTTATTTCGTTACCCAGGAAGATATTTTCCAGCACGGTCAATTCTTTCACCAGGGCCAATTCCTGGTGAATGATGGCGATACCTTTGCGTTCGGTATCGCAGATGTGACTTGCCTGAATCTCTTCGCCAGCAAAAATAATTTCGCCTTCGTAGGAACCATGAGGATAAATTCCACACAGCACTTTCATCAGCGTTGATTTACCAGACCCATTTTCCCCACAGAGTGAGACGATTTCGCCAGCGTTTAGCCGCAAGCTGACGTTATCTATCGCCTTCACGGTGCCGAAGGTTTTGGTAATGTTCTTCATTTCAAGTAGATAAGACATAACGACTCCACCTAAGCCAATCAGTTCATGCGGCATGGAGAGAAATCACGCCCCGGTCAGCGCCGGGGCGTGACGCTTAAAGCTCGCTCTCTTTGTGGAATCCGTCTTTAATTACCGTATCTTTGATGTTGTTTTTATTAACATCGATTGGTGTCAGCAGGCGGGATGGAACATCTTTCAGACCATTATTCAGAGTGGTATCTGCTTTTGGTTCCTGACCATTGCCCAACTCAACGGCAATTTCTGCGGCAGTATTTGCCAACAACGTAATGGGTTTATACACCGTCATAGTTTGCGTACCGGCAGCAATACGTTTTATGCCCGCGAGATCCGCATCCTGACCGGAAATTGCCACTTTGCCTGATAAACCTTGAGCACTTAATGCCTGAATCGCCCCGCCAGCGGTAGCATCGTTTGAGGCAACAACCGCATCAATTTTGTTATTGTTGGCAGTTAGCGCATTTTCCATAATTTTCAGCGCATTTTCTGGTAACCAACCATCAACCCATTGGTCGCCAACGACTTTAATTTTTCCTGAGTCAACATAAGGTTTTAATACTTTCATTTGCCCGGCGCGAAATAGCTTGGCGTTGTTATCGACCGGGGAGCCACCCATCAGGAAATAATTGCCCTGTGGGACGATATCAACCAGGGCTTTTGCTTGCAGTTCGCCGACTTTTTCATTATCGAAAGAAATATAAAAATCTATATCTGCATCATTAATCATGCGGTCGTAAGCTAATACTTTTATACCTTCTTGTTTGGCTTCTTTTACAACGTTACTTAATACCTGACCGTTATATGGAATAATGACAAGAACGTCGACGCCCCGGTTAATCATGTTTTCAATCTGCGACATTTGGGTTTCTTCATTGCCATTCGCAGATTGCACAAATACTTTCGCACCGAGAGATTCTGCTTTTTTAACAAAGATATCCCGATCTTTTTGCCAGCGTTCAAGACGAAGATCGTCAATCGCCATTCCTATTTTTACTTCTTTGGCGTGCGCTGCGACGTTAGTAAGCAGGAGTGAGGTGCAAAGGGTGAGTAAGATGTTCTTTATTTTCATGATTCAGAGGCCTTCTGTTGTTAGAGGTCAGCTTAAAAAAGTAACAATCACCGCGATAAACGTAACCAATTTTTAGCAACTAAACAGGGGAAAACAATTACAGATTTTTATCTTTCGATTACGATTTTTGGTTTATTTCTTGATTTATGACAGAGATCTTACTTTTATTGATTAATTGTACTTGTTGCATTTTTCTATTCGAGAAATCACCCAATTTCATCATTCCATATTATTTTTGCGAGCGAGCGCACACTTGTGAATTATCTCAATAGCAGTGTGAAATAACATAATTGAGCAACTGAAAGGGAGTGCCCAATATTACGACATCATCCATCACACGCGGCATTACCTGATTATGGAGTTCATTATGCAAGCCTATTTTGACCAGCTCGATCGCGTTCGTTATGAAGGTCCGAAATCCTCTAACCCGTTAGCATTCCGTCATTACAATCCCGACGAACTGGTGTTGGGCAAGCGTATGGAAGACCACTTGCGTTTTGCCGCCTGCTACTGGCACACCTTCTGCTGGAACGGGGCGGACATGTTTGGTGTGGGCGCTTTTAATCGTCCGTGGCAGCAGCCTGGCGAAGCTCTGGCGCTGGCGAAGCGTAAAGCCGATGTCGCATTCGAGTTTTTCCACAAATTACATGTGCCGTTTTATTGCTTCCATGACGTGGATGTTTCCCCGGAAGGCACATCGTTAAAAGAGTACATCAATAACTTTGCGCAAATGGTCGATGTGCTGGCTGGCAAGCAAGAAGAGAGCGGCGTGAAACTGTTGTGGGGAACCGCTAACTGCTTTACTAACCCTCGCTATGGCGCGGGCGCGGCGACGAACCCAGATCCCGAGGTCTTTAGCTGGGCAGCTACACAAGTTGTTACCGCGATGGAAGCAACGCATAAACTGGGTGGTGAAAACTATGTGCTGTGGGGCGGTCGTGAAGGTTACGAAACTCTGTTGAATACCGATCTTCGTCAGGAGCGTGAACAGCTTGGTCGCTTTATGCAGATGGTGGTTGAGCATAAACATAAAATCGGTTTCCAGGGCACGCTGCTTATCGAACCGAAACCGCAAGAACCGACCAAACATCAATATGATTACGATGCCGCAACGGTTTACGGTTTCCTGAAACAGTTTGGCCTGGAAAAAGAGATTAAACTGAATATTGAAGCGAACCACGCGACGCTTGCGGGTCACTCTTTCCACCATGAAATTGCCACAGCCATTGCGCTTGGTCTGTTCGGTTCTGTCGATGCTAACCGTGGCGACGCGCAATTGGGCTGGGATACTGACCAGTTCCCGAACAGCGTGGAAGAGAACGCGCTGGTAATGTATGAAATCCTCAAAGCAGGTGGTTTCACGACCGGTGGTCTGAATTTTGATGCCAAAGTACGTCGTCAGAGCACTGATAAATATGATCTGTTCTACGGCCATATTGGGGCGATGGATACGATGGCGCTGTCACTGAAAATTGCAGCACGCATGATTGAAGACGGCGAACTGGATAAACGCGTAGCGCAGCGTTATTCCGGCTGGAATAGCGAACTGGGTCAGCAAATCCTGAAAGGCCAAATGTCATTGGCTGATTTAGCAAAATATGCTCAGGACAACAATCTGGCGCCGGTGCATCAGAGTGGACGCCAGGAGCAACTGGAAAATCTGGTAAATCATTATCTGTTCGACAAATAACGGCTAATTGTGCAGTCCGCAAGCCCGGTTATCGGTAGCGATACCGGGCATTTTTTTAAGGAACAATCGCTATGTATATCGGGATAGATCTTGGCACATCGGGCGTAAAAGTTATTTTGCTCAACGAGCAAGGTGAAGTGGTCGCTTCGCAAACGGAAAAACTAACCGTTTCGCGTCCGCATCCACTCTGGTCGGAGCAAGATCCGGAACAGTGGTGGCTGGCGACTGGTCGCGCGATGAAAACCCTGGGTGAACAGCATTCTCTGCGAGACGTTAAAGCATTGGGTATTGCCGGGCAAATGCATGGTGCAACTTTACTTGATGCTCAGCAGCGGGTGCTACGTCCCGCCATTTTGTGGAACGACGGGCGCTGCGCGGAGGAGTGTGCTTTGCTGGAAGCGCGAGTTCCGCAGTCGCGGGATATTACAGGCAACCTGATGATGCCCGGATTTACCGCGCCTAAATTGCTGTGGATTCAGCGAAATGAGCCAGAGATATTCCTTCAGGTAGACAAAGTATTATTGCCGAAAGATTATTTGCGTCTGCGGATGACGGGAGAATTCGCCAGTGATATGTCTGATGCAGCTGGCACCATGTGGCTGGATGTCGCAAAGCGTGACTGGAGTGATGTTATGCTGGAGGCTTGCCAGTTATCTCGAGATCAGATGCCAGCATTATACGAAGGCAGCGAAATTACCGGCACTTTGCTACCTGAGGTTGCAAAAGCGTGGGGAATGAATGCAGTGCCGGTTGTTGCGGGCGGCGGCGATAATGCGGCTGGCGCGGTTGGTGTGGGTATGGTTGATGCCAACCAGGCAATGTTATCGCTGGGGACTTCAGGCGTTTATTTTGCGGTGAGCGAAGGTTTCCTAAGTAAGCCGGAAAGTGCCGTACATAGCTTTTGTCATGCATTGCCGCAGCGTTGGCATTTAATGTCTGTGATGTTGAGTGCGGCGTCGTGTCTGGACTGGGCGACGAAATTAACCGGTCTGAGTGATGTCCCTGTTTTAATTGCCGCAGCCCAGCAGGCCGATGAGAGCGTCGATCCTGTCTGGTTTTTGCCTTATCTTTCTGGCGAGCGTACGCCGCACAATAATCCACAGGCAAAGGGCGTTTTCTTCGGCCTCACCCATCAACACGGCCCCGCAGAACTGGCACGCGCGGTACTGGAAGGCGTGGGGTATGCGTTGGCGGATGGCATGGATGTCGTACATGCCTGTGGCATTCAACCGCAAAGCATTACACTGATTGGTGGCGGAGCGCGTAGCGAGTACTGGCGTCAGATGCTGGCGGATATTAGCGGTCAGCAACTGGATTACCGCACGGGGGGGGATGTGGGGCCAGCATTAGGCGCAGCAAGGCTGGCACAGATTGCGGTAAATCCAGATAAATCTCTCATTGAGTTGTTGCCGCAACTTCCTTTAGAACAGTCGCATCTGCCGAACGCGCAGCGTTATGCTGCTTATCAGCCACGGCGTGAAACGTTCCGTCGTCTCTATCAGCAACTTCTGCCGCTAATGGCATAATATTTCCCCCTGCCTTATGTGGCGGGGGATAATCTCCATATATATATATTTAGAATATATTAATTTTTTATATGGATTTATTCTGAAAATCATTTGTTAATGGTGTTTTTCAGTTTTGTCTTTCGTTGGTTACTCGTAATGTATCACCGGTAGATACGGAGATCGTTATGAAAACCTCAAAGACTGTGGCAAAACTATTATTTGTGGTCGGGGCGCTGGTTTATCTGATTGGATTATGGATCTCATGTCCATTGTTAAGTGGCAAAGGCTATTTTCTTGGCGTGTTAATGACGGGGACTTTTGGCAACTATGCCTATCTGCGCGCAGAGAAACTCGGGCAACTGGATGATTTCTTTATTCGCATTTGCCAGTTAGTTGCGTTAATCACTATCGGCCTTTTGTTTATCGGCGTTTTAAACGCACCCATTAACGCTTATGAAATGGTGATCTACCCGATTGCCTTTTTTGTTTGCTTGTTTGGTCAAATGCGCTTGTTTCGCTCGGCATGATCGCCATAAAGCTCTTAATAGTTCAGGAATGAAAGGAAATCTGTGATGGAAAACAAAATATCAACCTATTCTCCGGCATTCAGTATTGTGTCATGGGTAGCTCTTGCTGGTGGTATCGTTACCTATCTGTTGGGGCTATGGAATGCAGAGATGCAGTTAAATGAAAAGGGATATTATTTTGCCGTATTGGTGTTAGGGCTGTTTTCGGCAGCTTCCTATCAAAAGACCGTTCGGGATAAGTATGAAGGTATTCCTACCACATCTATTTATTATATGACCTGCCTGGTGGTATTTATCATCTCTGTCGCGTTACTGATGGTAGGTCTGTGGAATGCAACGTTATTACTCAGTGAAAAAGGCTTTTATGGTCTGGCCTTCTTTTTAAGCTTGTTTGGTGCAGTAGCGGTGCAGAAAAATATCCGTGATGCCGGAATCAACGCCCCAAAAGAAACGATGGCTGCGCAGGAAGAATATAGCGAATAATCCAGGTAAGCCCGGTCAGCCCAGTGTGACCGGGTTTTTACTTAACTCACTAATCTGTTTTTATCGATTCGTTGCACCAGCACAGAAAGTAACAAGCTTGCTGCCAGCGTCGCGCAAAAGATCCAAATAATATCCAGTATTGGCCAGCTTTTAAGCTCAATACCACTGGTGCGCAGCGCATGGATAATCAACGCGTGAAACCCGTATATACCCAGAGAATGACGGGATATCAGTCCAAGCCCGCTAACAGTACGCGTATCCAGTGTATTTTTTACCAGAGTCAGTAACGCAATTGCGCAGATAAAAACCATCGGCCCACAGTAAAGATACCAGGTATCGGCAAAATTTCCGCGCCACCGTAATTCATATAATGTCCCACGAGAGATAATAAATACCCCGGCTATAAACAGTGCGGCGCTCATCCACGACAGTGGCTTATGTTGCGTGTCCATCATCCCAATGGCGCGGCCCAACATGCCATACAGGATGTAGTAAAAGGTATCGCCATTGATATATAAGTTAATTGGTAGCCATTCAAAACCGTCGATCTTCTGTGGCACTGTGTTTGGGTTGGCGATGATGCCAATCACCACCATTAGCACCAACAACATTTTACCGCCGACGTGCTTTACCTGAATCAGCGGCGAAACCAGATAAATCACCGCAATCGCGAAGAAAAACCATAAGTGATAAAACACCGGCTTTTGCAGCAGATTTTTCAGCGATAACTCCACATTGATGGAAGTAAACAGTGCAATGTAGAGCAGTGCGACAGTGCTATAAAACAGCAGGCATAAGCCGATACGTAAGAAATGACGCAGCTGGGCGCTACGTTCGCCAAAAAAGAGATAGCCGGAAATCATGAAAAATAGCGGTACGCTGACACGAGAGGCAGAATTTAGAATATTCGCGATATCCCAAGTGATGGGGTTAACACTATGGGCATTGGTCACATACCAGGTAGTGGTGTGAATCATCACCACCATTAAACACGCTATCCCTCGCAGGTTATCAATCCAGTAAATTTTGGGCTGCATCTGTGTCTCTGTATCTGGTTAAAAAAGTCTGACCGATAAATCATTCGGTTGGCGCACTGGAATAATCTGAGTTTTATCACTACAGCTTATAGAGGCTTGAGGAAATTCGTAAGATATTAGCCACTATACCGATATAAATAATAAGACTCACCTGCAAACCAGACGGTAATTTAATGATGATGAACTATTTCTTTCCGGCAATGGTGCTTATGGTGTTAGTGGGATGCTCGACACCGCCACCCGTACAGAAAGCACAACGGGTAAAAGTTGATCCTCTGCGTTCGTTGAATATGGAAGCCTTGTGCAAGGATCAGGCAGCAAAACGTTATAACACCGGCGAGCAAAAAATCGACGTCACCGCATTTGAACAGTTCCAGGGGAGTTACGAAATGCGCGGCTATACCTTTCGGAAAGAGCACTTTGTCTGTTCTTTTGACGCAGATGGCCATTTTTTGCATCTTTCCATGCGTTAAGCCCTGCTTTTTCCCGTTTCGTACTGTATATCTTCCATCCAGCGGGTATACTGATCCCTTCCTTTAAATCCACACGTATCCAGCACGAAATAATATGCAAAAGTTTGATACCAGGACCTTCCAGGGCTTGATCCTGACCTTACAGGATTACTGGGCTCGCCAGGGCTGCACCATTGTTCAACCATTGGACATGGAAGTCGGCGCGGGAACCTCTCACCCAATGACCTGTCTGCGCGCGCTGGGGCCAGAACCGATGGCGGCTGCTTATGTCCAGCCTTCTCGTCGCCCGACCGATGGTCGCTACGGCGAAAACCCCAACCGCTTACAGCATTACTATCAGTTCCAGGTGGTGATTAAGCCATCGCCGGACAATATCCAGGAGCTGTACCTCGGTTCTCTGAAAGAGCTGGGCATGGATCCGACTATCCACGATATTCGTTTCGTGGAAGATAACTGGGAAAACCCGACGCTGGGTGCCTGGGGTCTGGGCTGGGAAGTGTGGCTGAACGGCATGGAAGTGACTCAGTTCACTTACTTCCAGCAGGTTGGTGGTCTGGAGTGTAAACCGGTTACCGGCGAGATCACCTATGGTCTGGAACGTCTGGCGATGTACATTCAGGGCGTAGACAGCGTTTACGACCTGGTCTGGAGCGACGGCCCGCTGGGTAAAACCACTTATGGCGACGTGTTCCATCAGAACGAAGTGGAGCAGTCCACTTATAACTTCGAATACGCGGACGTGGACTTCCTGTTCACCTGCTTCGAGCAGTACGAGAAAGAAGCGCAGCAGCTACTGGCACTGGAAAATCCGCTGCCGCTGCCTGCCTACGAGCGTATTCTGAAAGCCGCCCACAGCTTCAACCTGCTGGATGCGCGTAAAGCCATCTCCGTCACCGAGCGTCAGCGTTATATTTTGCGCATTCGCACCCTGACCAAAGCAGTGGCAGAAGCATACTACGCTTCCCGTGAAGCCCTCGGCTTCCCGATGTGCAACAAAGATAAGTAAGAGGCGGCTATGTCTGAGAAAACTTTTCTGGTGGAAATCGGCACTGAAGAGCTGCCACCAAAAGCACTGCGCAGCCTGGCTGAGTCCTTTGCTGCGAACTTTACTGCGGAGCTGGATAACGCTGGCCTCGCTCATGGCACCGTTCAATGGTTTGCTGCTCCGCGTCGTCTGGCGCTGAAAGTAGCTAACCTGGCGGAAGCGCAACCGGATCGTGAAATCGAAAAACGCGGCCCGGCGATTGCCCAGGCTTTCGACGCCGAAGGCAAACCGAGTAAAGCAGCAGAAGGCTGGGCGCGTGGCTGCGGGATCTCCGTTGACCAGGCCGAGCGTCTGACTACTGACAAAGGTGAATGGTTGCTGTATCGCGCTCACGTGAAGGGCGAAAGCACCGAGGTGCTTGTACCGAACATGGTAGCCACTTCGCTGGCGAAACTACCGATCCCGAAACTGATGCGCTGGGGCGCGTCTGACGTGCACTTTGTGCGTCCGGTGCACACCGTAACTTTGCTGCTGGGCGATAAAGTCATTCCGGCAACTATTCTGGGTATTCAGTCCGATCGCGTAATTCGCGGACATCGCTTTATGGGTGAGCCGGAAATTACCATCGACAATGCCGATCAGTATCCGGAAATTCTGCGTGAGCGCGGTAAAGTCATTGCCGATTACGAAGAGCGTAAAGCGAAGATTAAAGCCGATGCTGAAGAAGCGGCGCGTAAGATTGGTGGTAATGCTGACTTAAGCGAAAGCCTGCTGGAAGAAGTGGCTTCGCTGGTTGAATGGCCGGTTGTTCTGACCGCGAAATTCGAAGAAAAATTCCTCGCTGTACCGTCTGAAGCACTGGTTTATACCATGAAAGGTGACCAGAAATACTTCCCGGTGTATGCGAATGACGGCAAACTGCTGCCGAACTTTATCTTCGTTGCCAACATTGAGTCGAAAGATCCGCAGCAGATCATTTCCGGTAACGAGAAAGTCGTTCGTCCGCGTCTGGCGGATGCCGAGTTCTTCTTCAACACCGACCGTAAAAAACGTCTGGAAGATAACCTGCCGCGCCTGCAAACCGTACTGTTCCAGCAACAGTTGGGGACACTGCGCGATAAAACTGACCGCATTCAGGCTCTGGCTGGCTGGATCGCTGAACAGATTGACGCTGACGTTAACCACGCAACTCGTGCGGGGCTGCTGTCCAAGTGTGACCTGATGACCAACATGGTCTTTGAGTTCACCGACACCCAGGGCGTTATGGGTATGCACTACGCGCGTCATGATGGTGAAGCGGAAGATGTCGCGGTGGCGCTGAACGAGCAGTATCAACCGCGCTTTGCTGGTGATTCCCTGCCGTCTAACCCGGTAGCCTGTGCGCTGGCGATTGCTGACAAGATGGATACCCTGGCGGGCATCTTCGGTATTGGTCAGCATCCGAAAGGTGATAAAGACCCGTTTGCGCTGCGTCGTGCGGCGCTGGGCGTGCTGCGTATTATCGTTGAGAAGAACCTCAATCTTGATCTGCAAACGCTGACCGAAGAAGCGGTGCGCTTGTACGGTGATAAGCTGACTAACGCCAATGTGGTTGATGACGTTATCGACTTTATGCTCGGTCGCTTCCGCGCCTGGTATCAGGACGAAGGTTACACCGTCGACACCATCCAGGCGGTACTGGCGCGTCGTCCGACTCGTCCGGCTGATTTCGATGCGCGTATGAAAGCAGTATCGCACTTCCGTACCCTGGAAGCAGCGGCAGCACTGGCGGCGGCGAACAAGCGTGTATCTAACATTCTGGCGAAATCAGACGAAGTGCTGAGCGATCGCGTGAATGCCTCCACCCTGAAAGAGCCGGAAGAAATTAAACTGGCGATGCAGGTGGTCGTATTGCGCGACAAGCTGGAGCCGTACTTCGCTGAAGGTCGTTACCAGGATGCGTTGGTCGAGCTGGCTGAGCTGCGTGAACCGGTTGATGCCTTCTTCGATAAAGTAATGGTTATGGTTGATGATAAAGATCTGCGTATCAACCGCCTGACCATGCTGGAAAAACTGCGCGAATTATTCCTGCGCGTTGCGGATATTTCTTTACTGCAGTAATAACTCCTTTATTAAAAAGTCTGCCAGATGGCAGACTTTTTTTATCACTAAATAATACAGCTACCTGTAATAATCTTCTGCTGAATAAAAATTATCTCATATATTAATTTCATGAGATTTTTTTTCGGAATTTATTAAGGAGAGGAAAAGAGTTATTACGCTAAAATAAGTCTGGGTGCTTGAGACTGTTTGTCTCAGGTATTCACCAAAAGGCAGACAGAGAAAAGCCCCACCTGACTATAAATCAAAGTGAGGCCCCTCTATGCATAGACACCATAAGGTTAGCCTCTTACTCGTTGGAAATCAACACAGGAGGCTGGGAATGCCGCAGAAATATAGATTACTTTCTTTAATAGTGATTTGTTTCACGCTTTTATTATTCACCTGGATGATAAGAGATTCACTGTGTGAATTGCATATTAAACAGGGGAGTTATGAGCTGGCGGCATTTTTAGCCTGCAATTTGAAAAAGTAAGAGTCTCTGGCGGGAAATTATTCCCGCCTTTCTTACGGCGTTGCGGGTAGTGACTCCAACTTACTGATAGTGTTTTATGTTCAGATAATGCCCGATGACCTTGTCATGCAGCTCCACCGATTTTGAGAACGACAGTGACTTCCGTCCCAGCCTTGCCAGATGTTGTCTCAGA
>Ga0209547_100083_pt1 | contig 23917 bp, 27 predicted proteins | sample UppTromicrDC3115_FD_185843 | JGI IMG/M metagenome (GOLD analysis project Ga0209547, IMG submission 185843) | Upper troposphere microbial communities from Oklahoma, USA - DC3-115 (SPAdes) (version 2) | ecosystem: Environmental > Air > Outdoor Air > Unclassified | place: USA: Oklahoma | collected...
CAACTGCAATTAATACAGATTTATAGCCAGGTTCAGTTACCGCATATTCACCTGCAATATAAAGTTTACCTGGTGCTTTAACTTGAATCATTTTATCTCTTCCTTATTCAATAATTTCAACGCCTGTACGTGTAATGTCACTCGCAATAATTTGGTCTTCACTAAATGATTGATGTAATGCATCTAACACAGCTTGCTGATTTTTCTTTTCTACTAAAATTTTCACATTCGGTCCAGCATCCATAGTAAAGTAGCAAGGATAGCCAGCTTCTCTACATTGATGCACAACATTCATAGCAAGATAACTATCGTCTACCATATATGTAAATGGTGGTTGAGCACCTAAGTTCGTAGCGTGCATGCGTAATCCATTCGCCTCAATGACTTCACCCATTTGTTTAAAGTCCTTTTGTTTAATAGCATCTTTAACAGCAGTAATATCTTCATCTACATGGTCTAACCAATATTGGTAAAAGCGTGAAGTATCACGTGTTAAAGACATACCTGCACGACTAGAAACCTTTTTCGATTGGTTATTAATCACCACAAAAATCATGGCAAGATCATCTTCCCAACGATCTGCTTCAATAGAAAAACTGTATGATGATGCATCATCATACCCTTTTTCCCATTCTACAAAGCCACCGTAGATACTTCTAGATGCTGATCCAGAACCTCTACGCGCTAATCTGGATAATGCTTTACCAGATAATCCTAGGTTTAAAGCTTTGTCACACGCAGCTGCTAATGCTGCATAAGCACTCGCTGAAGATGCTAAACCTGCAGCAGTTGGGACATAATTTTCACTTTCGATTCGCGCATACATCGTCGTATCTGCTTGCGCTCTAACGATATCCATATAGCGACTAATTTTTTCTGATTCTTTACCTACAACCGCTTCACCATTTAATACTAAGACATCTTCAGTATACTCAGGATCAAATGTTACTTTCGTTTCAGTATAAAACCGCTCTAACGTTACAGACAAACTATTGTTCATAGGAATAATATACGTTTCGTCTGCTTTCCCCCAATATTTAATCAGTGCAATATTTGTATGTGCACGTGCTTTACCACTATTCACCAACTTCATTACCCTCCTAAGTACTCAATCCAAGTGTGATGGGCGCCCAATTCTTTCGCTGTAGCTGCAATTTGCTCTGCCGTTTCTAAACTAGAAGCAAGCACAATCATACTTCCTCCACGGCCACCACCAGTTAATTTACCTGCAATCGCTCCATTTTCTTTACTAGCGTTCAGTATTTCTTCTATTTTGTCATGGCTTACTGTCAGTGTTCTCAAATTTTCTTGGCATAAATTAAAAATTTTAGCTAATTGTTCAAAATTGTGATGCTCAATTGCTTCACTCGCTTCATGAACAAGTGTACCAATATGTTCAACATATTGCAGATATGTACTATCTGCTTTACATAAATTATGTACATCTTCTACTGCTTGTTTAGTAGAACCGCGTACACCAGTATCAATTACAATCATATACCCCTCTAAATCTAAAGGTTTAAGTGTTTGAACCTTTCCTTGTTTAAACCATACGGGTTTATTTGAAACAATTGTTTGTGTGTCGATACCACTCGGCTTACCATGTGCAATACGCTCCGCCCAATTGGCTTCTTCAATCAACACTTCATCCGTTAATGTCTGCTTTAAATAATCGTAACTCGCGCGCACAAAAGCAACCGCCATAGCTGCACTAGAACCTAAACCTCTAGACGGTGGCAGATTTGTATCAATTGTAACTTTTACAGGCGTTTTAATTTTATATTTTTCAATAAAGCGTGTAATCACTGCTTTTAAATGTTCAGGCGCTTTATGTAACGCTCCATCAAATACATCGCTTTTAATATAGGAATCTTTTAACTCTGCAATAGATTCTATTTTTGCTTTTACTTTTCCAGTTGTAAATGGAATCGCAATTGCTGGTTCACCAAACGTAACAGCATGTTCTCCTATTAAAATCACCTTGCCATTCGCTTCCCCGTATCCTTGTTGTGCCATATTTTCAATCACCTTTAGTATTTTCTTTAAATTTATGTGAATTCACACGTTCAACTTCATTCGATATTTCCACTTTTCAGTTATTTGCCGAGTCATTTCATATTTTATTCGCGCGTCATTTCCCAGGAAATTATATACATTAAGAAGTTTAACATACACAAAGCCAGCATAGTGTCGTGTGATTTATGTAACGACGCCTGGCTGCCTCTTTAATTATCCAGGTTTCAGTTATCGTTAATTTTATTCTAAATTTAACAACACCTATTGTTGCGGTGTTGTGCGTAACGATACTAAATTTCTACTTTTTCTTATTTTACTCAAATGTCATTCTATATTATCTCATAATTTTAATATATTACCATACGACTCTAGCCATATTTTATTATTTAAAATACGCGGAAAAATATCATTTTTTCAAAATTAATACCTGCTACTAATTATTATCCGCACTTTTTTATTATAAATTGCATTTGCTACATATTCAAAAAGTTCTACTTTTATAGAATATGCTTTATTCGTATTAAGATTTTAAACCATACTTTCACTATATTACTTATTTCAAATCTATAATTCAACAGATATAAAAATCTATTACTAGAAATTTTGCAAAAATTAAAAACCAGAACACCTACCCATGTAATTAAGTAAGTATTCTGGTTCAATTATAGTTTAATTCATAGATTGATTTATTTTTGCATTACGTTCAATCATTTTATCAAAATAGCCTTCGTAACGTTGCCATTCATCATCCGTTATAGGTTCCATATTTAATCTGCCACCCAAGTCTTTGATAGCATATAATAGTTGGAACATGACATCTTGAACTGTAATCTTTCGATTTAATAGCGTTTCTAATGATGCCATACATTGTGGATCAATATCAGGATATGAGAACTTTGTGTGTTCTCCTTTTAACGCATGTGCATAAAAGGATTTCATCATGTCTGCACGCTCACTGCCGTCTCCTTCGACGCATAAATAAATTTGAACAGCAATACCTCCACGTACACGTCTTTGTGAGATACCTGCAAATTTCTTCCCATTGATGCTCAAATCAAATTTGCCCGGACAATAGGATTGTTCAATCTCATGTGTTTCAATCTCGACATCTTCATCTTCAAACATTTTAGCAATTAATAAATACATCACTGAGAATGCTTCATCAATCGTCACGTCATGTTTCCCTTTGATGAGCAAAGAAATATTAAGTACGCCTTGATCTAAGACCACACCGAGACCACCTGAATTTCTAACTATCGCATTATAACCACGTTCTTCCGTAAGATAGCGTATGCCGTCTTGCAAATGCGGCAACCGTGAATCATGAATACCTAAAATCACAGTATGTTGATGTACCCAAGTACGTACCACACTACATGATAAGTCTTTGCCGACACTTTCTGAAAAAGTATCATCAAAAGCAAAAGATTGCATTGGCGCTAAACCCGAAGAATGATCGATATAGCGCCAATCTGCACTGTTAAAATATTTACTTGCGAGGTCCATTATTGTAATGATTGCGCAGCTGTAATTATTGATAAATTGTATACGTCTTCTGTTGAACAGCCACGAGATAAGTCATTTACTGGTGAGTTAAGCCCTTGTAATACTGGACCTACAGCATCAAAGCCACCTAAACGTTGTGCAATTTTGTATCCAATATTACCAGCTTCTAAACTTGGGAATATAAATACGTTTGCGTCACCTTGGATTTTAGCATCTGGTGCTTTTTTCTTAGCAACTTCTGGTACGATTGCTGCATCGAATTGGAATTCGCCATCAACAATAACGTCTTCAATGTTGTCCGCTTCAATTTTTTCTTGAGCTAGAGCAACTGCGTTAGATACTTTTTCAACATCATCTGACTTCGCAGAACCTTTTGTTGAGAAACTTAGCATCGCAACACGCGGTGTCATACCAAAGCTTTTCGCTGATTTCGCACTTTCTACTGCAATTTCTGCTAAATCTTGCGCTTCAAGCGTCGGATTAATCGCACAGTCACCAAAGATATATTGTTTATCATCCTTAATCATGAAGAAAATACCAGACGTTTTTGATACGCCAGGTTTTGTTTTGATAATTTGTAATGCTGGGCGTACTGTATCACCTGTTGAATGTGCAGCACCACTTACAAGTCCTTCAGCTTTGCCTGTATAAACTAGCATTGTACCGAAGTAGTTAACGTCTTTCAGCATTTCTTGAGCTTGTTCCTCTGTTGCTTTACCTTTTCGACGTTCTACAAATGCAGAAACTAATTCGCCTTTTAATTCACTCGTTTCAGGATCAATAATTTCTAAACCTGAAATGTCTAAGCCTTTATCACTCGCTAAAGCTTTTACATTTGCTTCATTCCCCAATAATATTGGAGATACATAATCTGTTTTTTTCAATTGTGTTGCAGCTTCCAACACACGCTCATCTTCACCTTCTGGTAAGACAATCTTCACATTTTTACCTGTAAGCTTTTCTTGTAATACATCTAATAACGTCATTAGGGTGCCTCCTCGAATTTCTTTTCATATGATTTTACGTTTCTCATTATACGTTATTTTTCAACAGAATTCCATGTCACCAATTTGTAATCATTTGCTTATGTTTTAAGGGTTTCTTTATGGTAAAATTTTGAAGTGAAGACATAATAATTTTCATAATGAAGGAGCGATTTAAATGCCACAAGCACCAGAAACATTAGACGGATGGTATAGTTTACATTTATTATATGCAATTGATTGGTCAAGTTTGCGCTTAGTGCCAGATGATGAACGTCAAACACTCGTAACTGAGCTACAATCATTTTTAAATAAACATCAAGAGGCACGTACAAATCACGTAGGTGATCATGCACTTTATAATATTACTGGTCAGAAAGCGGATATACTTTTATGGGCATTACGTCCAGAGATGAAAGATCTAAATGCTTTTGAAAATGAATTTAATAAATTAAGAATTACCGACTTCTTAATTCCAACATATTCATATGTTTCTATTATTGAATTAGGTAACTATCTCGCTGGCAAATCAGATGAAGATCCTTACGAAAATCCTCATATCAAACCGAGACTGTTTCCTGAATTACCTCAAACTGAATACATCTGTTTCTATCCAATGGATAAACGACGTAACGAAACGTACAATTGGTACATGTTACCATTAGAGAAACGTCAAGAATTAATGTATGCACATGGTAAAATCGGAAGAAAATATGCTGGTAAAATCAAACAATTCATCACTGGTTCTGTTGGTTTCGATGATTTTGAATGGGGTGTCACATTATTTGCAGATGACCCACTACAATTCAAAAAAATCGTTTACGAAATGAGATTTGATGAAACAACTGCACGTTATGGTGACTTTGGCAGTTTCTATGTAGGCAACATTATTACAGAAGACAGCTTACCAACATTATTCAGTTTATAAACTATATAGCTTTAAAAGCACAACACAACAAGCTAAGACATGATGCATGTCTTAGCTTGTTTTATTATATGTATACTACTCGTTAAATTTTATGAGGCTGAGACATAGTTTAAATGCCTCAGCCTCGTCTGAATGTAGTGTGTTTGGGAGAACTTAACCACTACTTAATTTAAAGATTAACTGTTGTATATTGTCGCTACCCAACATACATTTGTAACAGTTAACTAATATTATTTTAACCTATTTGAAATATTTGAAACATAACTGCATTAAATAATTCACTATAAAAATAGCCACGTTTGTATACGCGATTCTTATTCCAATTCTAATAACAAATTCCAATAATAAAATGTTACAATAAAAATTATTACTTTAAAGTTAACACTAGTGCGATTCCCCCACATGGCGCTAGCTAAATAAATTATAATTGGTGATCAAATGACGATATATAATCAAGCAATAGAAAGTTATGATGAAAAAATGGCTAAAGATGTCATCATGCTGGCAGGCAGAATTTTATTAGAATCTGGTGCTGAAGGTTCTCGCGTAGAAGATACAATGACACGTATTGCAACGACTTTAGGACATAAAGAAAGTAATAGTTTCGTAACGAACACCGTTATTAACTTTATGCTACATGATGAGTCCTATCCACGTATGTATAGAATTCGAACACGCGATACAAATCTTCATCGCATTTCACGAACTAACGGCATTTCCAGACGACTCGCGACAGGCGACATTTCTTTGGAAGATGCTTTTCAAGAATTACAAAAAATTTATAACGAACAAAGTATCAAAAATCACTACCTTTTATATAAATTTATAGCTGCTGCGGTCATATCAGTCAGCTTCTTATATTTACAAGGTGGCTATTTAATTGATGTATTTACCGCACTACTGGCAGGATCATTAGGATACATCGTCGTAGAAGTATTACAACAAAAATTACATGCCCAATTTATCCCTGAATTTATAGGTGCACTTGTGATAGGTGCTATTTCCATTATCGGTCATAATTTGATACCTGGTGGCTCAGTACCAACAATCATCATCGCTGCCGTCATGCCTATCGTTCCCGGAGTGCTCATTACGAATGCTATACAAGACTTATTTGGTGGTCACATGCTTATGTTTACTACTAAATCATTAGAAGCACTTGTAACTGCATTTGGAATTGGCGCAGGCGTTAGTACAATACTTATTATTTTTTAGGAGCAATGTCTATGTTTTGGATATTAAATTTTATATTTAGTTATACTGCTTCCCTATTTTTCGGTGTTATATTTGATGTGCCCAAACGCTTATACAACACTGTCGGCATCGTAGGTGCATGCGGTTGGATGGTTTATACATTCTTTTTCGACGGCTTAAATACACATACAATTTATTCAAGTTTCTTTGGCAGTCTTGCACTTGGTTGTTTAAGTCACGTGATGGCGCGCTCAAAAAAAGAACCTGTTATCATCTTCATGATTCCAGGTATCATACCACTTGTACCAGGTGGCTTAGCTTTTGATGCTACGAAAAACCTAGTACTTCTAGAATTTAGTAAAGCCATTAACACGATGCTTGAAGTAACACTTATCGCAGGTGCAATTGCACTCGGATTATTATTTGCCGATCAATTATCAAAACTCATTATTTCCGGTACAAAAATACGTAAAAAAAGAGTTTGACGTATTGTTAACCTTTAGCCAAGCTCTTTTAACTGTATTTCTATAGTTACAGCGGTTTATATATTAGCTTTATAAAAAGAAACGGACAGTCCACCTAATTAGGAGAACTGCCCGTTTTTTGATTTTCATTTAAATTTATATCATTATGCTTTGTGCATATTTTTAGTTAAAAAGTATGCTGATTATCTTTATTTTCCGGTTCATTTTCATTAACCATCGCATCCACATCATCTTCAGAACGATTCAATATGAGCAAGCTCAATTTATCATTATCCATTAATTTCAATTTAGGATAACGTACGGCAAAGAAGATTAATCCAATCACGAGCCAGCCTCCTAATGCAATATAGGAAGGTAGTGACAGTGATGCTGGTGAACCAGGCACCAATAATAACAATAAGAAGATAAATGATACGATTGTACCTAATATTGCAAATGTCTTATAAATCGGTCCATAAGTATTACTCGTTTTGTTATAACTGAATAATTTAGCCGCCGATAAACATGTAATAAAGTATGCAATCGACACACCTGTAGAAGACATATCTACAATCCAAGTTAACGCTGTACGTCCTAACCATGGCGCAATTAATGTCACAGCAACTAAGAAGATAATCGCTATATATGGCGTTTTGTATTTCTTGTGCAATTTACTAAATACAGAAGGCATGATGCCTGAACGTCCCATTGAGAATAATAGTCGACTTGAACTCATTAAAAATCCATTCAGACCGGTAAATATTCCCATCATAATCGCGATAGCTAGCACAGCTAATCCAATGTATCCAAAGGCTTCTTGCGTTACAGCTCCTGTTAACCATAGATTACCATTAAGGCTCTTCGCGTTAGTACTCAACCAACCTGTATATAAAATCATTAACACATACGTAAATGCTGCGGCCAACAGACTATATACGATTAATTTAAATGTTTTATTAGGTGAAAAATCAAATTCTTCAGCAGTCTGTGGTATATTATCAAATCCGACATATGCCCACGGTGCTACTGCTACAATCATAACAATTGATGTCAGCCAACCTTCTTTTTCATTCGTTAAAGGTTGTAAATTTTCTAAAGAGAAATTACCTCCAAAGAAAGAACCGAAGAATAATAGTAAAATTGTAATAACCATCGCTACACAGAAGTAATATTGCAGTGAACCCGAAACACTCGCACCTTTAATTGCGATAAACATAAACACAATTAGTAATAATGATGCTATCAAAATTTCAGTAATATAAACGTCCCAACCTGCAATCGTATATAATTTTCCAGTTTCTAAAACATCTGGTAACAAGAACTTAATTAACAAACTAAATGCCGTTGCGTTGAGTGCAACCACACATATGTAACCAAAAGTTAAAAACCATGAAGAAAAGAAACTGACATATCTACCAAATCCTAAAAAACTAAATGCAAAGGCACCACCTGAAACTGGGAACCTTTCAACTAATGCACCATAACTTACCGCTATGAGTATCATTAACAGTGCACCAATGACAATACGTATCGCAGCTGAAATCGGACCCGATTGTCAATCCAGTCACCTGGTAATATAAACGCACCCCATCCTATACAAGATCCATAAGCAATTGCCCACACAAATTTTTCTGAGAGGTTCTGCTTTAAATCTCCTCTATCTATCTGTTTATTATTTTGACTCATAAAAAAATTCACCTCGTGAGTTGTATTATACCCCCAAGATGAATTCTATAACAATTAAAAGTCTATAATTTAAACGTAGCTATTACTAGCATCAACCAGCCTACGATGAATAGTACGCCCCCAATTGGAGTAATCGCGCCAAGAATACGGATTTGCGTTAATGCCAAAATATAGAGTGAACCACTGAAAAACACAATACCAAAGAACAGTAACCAACCTGCCCAATTTACATTAATAGACGTGGTACCACTTATGATACCAATGGCAAGTAAACCTAACCCATGATACATTTGGTACGTTGTCGCTTTTTCCCAAACTGACATATATTTGTCGGATAATTTATTTTCTAAACCATGCGCACCAAATGCACCTGTTCCCACTGCCATCATCGCATTTAAGGCACCTAATATTATAAACACTTTCATCATATTTATTTCACACCTGTTCCTGTTAAAATTTTAAAAATCAAAGATTGATTCACCATTGCCTATATTATCATCCGTAACTAATTTATTTGAAGACAGCGTAGAATTAGAAGTTACGTTTGTATTACTTGTTCCTGACACTTTTCCACCCATAGCTCTGATTTCTTCATTAGAGATACCTTGAGTGGTCTTTGTGGATTGCTGTTTCCTTGACGATGGAAATGACGCAGAAACATTAAAACTGTTATCGCTATATGTTGCTTTTTTCGTTGTAGTCTCTGTGGCCAACGACGTTAAGGTATGAATCGCATACATATGTTTTTCAAATTCCGCTTGTGTATTTGCTTCATCTGCCTGCACCAATTCTTGTTCTATCAATTGAATTATTTTATCTTTTTCCATTTTATGCCTCACTCTCACACCACTGCACGGGTTGAATGCCATTTTCTTCTAAATATGTATTTGCCTTTGAATAGGGTTTAGAACCAAAGAACCCTCGATACGCTGATAATGGACTTGGGTGTGGTGACTGGATAATATGATGTTTAGCTGTATCTATGAGTTTAATTTTTTGTTGCGCTGGTTTGCCCCATAAAATGAATACAACATGATTCAATTGCTCTGAAACTGCTTGTATAACTTCATCGGTAAATATTTCCCAGCCAATATGCTTATGGGAGTGTGCTTCTCCCTGTCTTACAGTTAATACTGTATTCAATAAAAGTACACCTTCACGCGCCCAATCTTGTAAATGTGGTGATTGTCTGACACAACCAATATCATCTTCGAGTTCTTGATACATGTTACGTAACGATGGTGGGAATTTCGCATCAGGTTGAACTGAGAATGCTAAACCATGCGCTTGCTTTGGCCCATGATAAGGATCTTGTCCTAATATGACAACCTTCACTTGTTCAAATGGCGTTAAATCAAATGCCTGATAAATATTTTCTCTATCCGGATATACTGTTTGTGTCGTATATTCCTTTTCTAAAAAATCATGCATCTCACTAAAATCATGCTTCGTTGTTATGTCGTGAAAAACATCCGACCATTCCATGTCACTCACCTCAATGATATATTAACATATAAAGAGGTACTTTCTCGAGAATGAGATTAGTACCTCTTATGCATTCACCTTAGGGAATGTATTCCTTTATATACTTTTTTGCTTCGTAAAAATTATAAACGCTACTTCTTGTTTTAACAAGTTTAGTAGCGTTTATGCATGGCCTTCAATGGCCAGGTATTCCTTTACTTCTTCAACTTTGTTATGTCATTGAAACTAATTCACATAGTCAATTCCTCCCATTCAACCTTCCTTTATTTTGCATACTCGATAAACGTGGTATGATATATGCAAAAGATATTTAGGAGTGAAATTCCATGGCATTGAAAAAAACATTAACGATTGCCGGTTCAGATACAAGTGCTGGCGCTGGTATGCAAGCAGATTTAAAAACATTCCAAGAACTTGATACTTACGGTATCGTAGCGTTAACATCTATCGTGACAATGGATAAAGCCTCATGGTCTCATGATGTAACACCAATTCCATTCGATGTATTTGAAAAACAATTAGAAACAGCTATTTCAATTGGACCAGATGCAGTAAAAACTGGTATGTTAGGCACACAAGAAATCATTAAACGTGCAGGCGAGGCATTTGTAGAATCTGGTGCAGATTACTTTGTAGTAGATCCAGTCATGGTATGTAAAGGGGAAAATGAAGTGCTCAACCCTGGTAATACAGATGCTATGATTGAACATTTACTACCAAAAGCAACTGTTGTCACACCAAATTTATTTGAAGCTGGACAACTATCAAACTTAGGTACTTTAAAATCTATAGAAGATATGAAAGAAGCTGCTCAAATAATCCATAAACAAGGCGCACAACACGTTATTATTAAAGGTGGTAAAGCGCTAGATCAAGATAAGTCATACGACCTTTACTATGATGGAGAACAATTCTATCAATTAACAACAGACATGTTCCAACAAAGTTATAATCACGGTGCAGGTTGTACATTTGCTGCTGCAACGACAGCCTACTTAGCAAATGGCAAATCACCTAAAGAAGCTGTGATTGCCGCTAAAGCATTTGTTGCTTCTGCGATTAAAAATGGTTGGAAGATGAATGATTTCGTCGGTCCAGTAGACCACGGTGCTTATAACCGTGTCGAACACATTGATGTAGAAGTTACAGAAGTATAAAATTGAAGAAAACGCACACTCGAAATTTTGAGTGTGCGTTTTTCTATATTATTACATTAATACCAATATTGATTTCATTCTTTTTTATCCACCATAACCACCATAACCAATATTCACTTCGGTAACTTTGCTATTTGTCATTTCAAAGTACACTACTGGACCTACTTGATTTGGTTTATAGGCATAAACACCAGTACCTTTAGGCTTTTTCTCTGGTTCTTTAATTTTAGCAAGTTCACTTCCATATGCTTTCTTCACTTGGCTATATGTTAGATTTCCTGTGATAGGTATACTTACATTGCTCGCTGTTTTGTGTTTTTTAGAATAACCCGAAAACGTTTGGTCATATTTTTTAACTGTTGTATTTCCTGAAGTTTTACTACTGATTTTCACACCATTAAATGTAACGTTGTTATATTTAACACCATTTTTAAATTGCCCATTTAATAAAAAACTAGGATTATTACCTGCGTAACCATCATAGTGATAATATGGCGTTGTTGCTGCTTGTGCTTCGTTTTGTGATACGTCTATGTTAGAAACGCTTACGCCTAATGCAGTCCCCAATACAATGCTACCTGCTACAAAAGTCTTTGCAATCTTATTCATACTGTATCACTCCATTCCTTTTTTTGAATCATATTATATTACGATTCAATTACAATGTTACAATAGCATTACTCAAAGTGCAAATATAAACTAAAAGAAACAATATAATATATGTTTTTATGTAGTACAAACCTTATTAAATCAACTCTTCCACTCTTCTAAAAAATTTTTAATTGAATTTTCTAATAATATACGACGTTAGTCCTATTTAAAGTTGATACTACAGACTCATGTATTTCGCATAGATTTCTATTATTATATGTAGTGTAGAGAGATGAAGGAGGGAACACAACATGATTATCTACAAGAAAGCTTTTGAAAATGGTAACCCAATATATGAAATTATCACCCAGACTTTCAAAACAATTTCTGTTAAATTCGATGAAAGTTTCAACAAGACTGAATTATATAAGTTACTCTCTCTACTAGAAAATGACATTGATAACATGAAATTGAGTTACTAGTTTCATTTTCAACACATCCAAGATGAAACAGAAATGGCAATAAGCGAAACCAGAAGAAACGATATACAATTAACTCCCCTTATTAAGAAATATGTATTAAAACAAAAAGTAAGTTTAAGTTGTCCCCTTAAACTTACTTGAATAAAACATCCCTATAAACACACACCCTTAGTGGTACATGGTTAGACAAAGATTGTCCCCTTTGTTTGCTTGGAGAGTAACCTCGAAGCAGTTCTAACCCATGTATCACTTTTTTATACGTATAAGACTTTAAATTCTTCGCAGATCATCATTGATGTTTCATTAAATTCAATATCTAAGGATGCGTAATAAAGAATGACTACTTTATTTATAAAGTTTAGTCATTCTTATGCAAATGCTTTTGCATTTGTAATCCTACTTACGAGTACTTTTCTTATATATTAGAACCAATTTCATCATTTTTTAAATATAATAATAACCAACCCTTACCTATTTAATTACCTATAAAATTATATGCATTACTTTTCATATCACAAAAACACACCTATTCCATTAATTTCAGAACAGATGTGTCTTTCATTTAGCCTTCTAATAATTCTACTTTATCTACAGTCAACTTATCTCTTAACATATAAACAATAAACATTGCAGCTAATGCACAAATTGTTTCTGCAATTAAAAGTGACCAAATAACACCGTGCAAACCAAATAATCCATTCATTACAAATAACACCGGTATGATAACAACACCTTGCAAGACTGCCATAATCGTTGCACCACGACCTTGGCCAGTTGCTTGTAGCATACCTGTAAATAGGAAACCAATACCATTTAATAGTAGTGAAGTCATAGTCACTTTCAAGATAAATGTCGCTAAACCAACAATAGTAGCATCATTAGAGAACATACCAATGATTGAGTGACCCATTGTAAATACAATAATCATACATACAACAAACAGCATAGCAATTGATAAAATAACTGCTTTAATAATATTTTTCATACGTGCTTTATTTGAAATAAAATTATAAGCAATCAATGGCACTACACCTTCGCATAATCCCATAATAATTAATTCTGGAAATTGCACTAATCTAAAAGAAATACCATAACTAGCAATCGCGGAGTTTCCATATCCTGCTAAAAATAAATTAAGTACGAGCCCTGTCACACCCATTAGAACACTCATTAAAAACGCCGGTATTCCGACTTTAACAATTTCTGTTAAAATCTCACGTGTTGGCTTGATGTACTTAATACTAATCGAAATGATGTCATTTTTTCTCATAAAGTAAAGAATAAAAAAGATGGATGCAACTACGTTTGAAATTGCTGTTCCTAATGCTGCGCCTACTACATTTAAATCAAAACCAAAAATAAGTATCGGATCTAAAATAATGTTGAGTGCCACACTCAATAACATACCGACCATAGATATGACTGGTGCCCCCATTGCACGTGCAAATTGTTCTAAAATAAAGAATAAAATTACAAATGGTGCACTCAAAAACATTACTTTCAAATAATTACTTGTAAAATGCATCGTTTCTCCGTGAGCACCTAATATTTTTGCAATTTGCTCAGTATTAAAAATAGTTACTAAAATTATCAGGATGCCTAAAACCAATCCACCATATATTGAAAAACCGCTCACAAATTTTGTTTTGTGATAATCCTTTGCGCCTAATAATCGGGATATATATGTCCCACCACCTACACCAAAAAAGTTTCCAAATCCCATCAGTAATGCAAATATTGGTAGTGTAAGCGAAATAGCTGAAATCATGTGACTATCGCCTAAAAATCCAATGAAATAAATATTTAAAATACCATAAATTACGCTTAATAAAGTTCCAATCATCATTGGCAATGAAAAATGCATCATTGCTTTAAATACTGAAGCTTTTTCAAAATAATATAACTGTTCTTCCTTCATTTTTAAAATCTCCCATTCCGTTAGACATCATATAATTAGATATCTAACTATATATTCAAAATAACAGTGACTGTGGATTAAGATCCAAAACAGCCACTCTATATCACTAATCTTCCAAGCTTTTTATCATTTTCATCAAATTTTGTTTCATTTTTTCATTTTCTTCTTTCGAAAATTGTGCACACATGAGTCCTTCAATTTCATCAAAGACACCTGTAAATGATTCAACTAGCTTCCTTCCAGCTTCCGTTAAACCTAGGTTTTTGCGTCTTGTATCATTTGCATCGACATAGCGATAAATCAACTTTTTATTTTCTAAATTCTTGAGTAAGCTACTGACCGTTGAGCCCTTACGTTGCAGGCTTACTACTATATCATTTTGGGTGAGTCCGTCTTGCTGATGTGCATAAATATAACCAAGTGTATGTCCTTGTTCGTTGGTAATATCGTAAGATTTCAATCGTTGATCTGCTTTGCGCTTCATCTCATGACCAAGCATCCGAAATAAATACCCATATGACTCTTCCAAACTAACACCTCATTTAATTAGATATCTAACGAATATAATACACTAGAATTTTTGAATGTCAATGTTTAATACAAATTTTAAAAATCTATTCTCATACTTAACAGAACCTATTAGTTTATTTATCTTTATAACACAAAAAAATGCCACCAAGCTATTAAACTTGATGACATTTCAGTTTCATATTTAATAATATAAAGTATTTCTAATCATTTAAACACGCTTATCTTTTGCCCACCATAAAGCTTTATCAGGGTTATTTGCATAGTAATCAAATTCTTTATCATTTTCAACGTTCGGATAAGAACCTTTCAATGATTTACCTGATGTACTAACATGTAACAAAGTAATGACGATAATACCGACAATACTCATTGCAGTTAAATAATAAGCTGGTGCCAATGGATCGCCAGTCTTCGCAACGAGTGAAGTTGCAATTAATGGTGTAGTTCCACCAAATAGAGATACAGAAACATTAAATGTTACTGCCAATGTTCTATATCTAATATGTGTATAGAACATTGTAGGTAATGAACCTGGCATTGTTCCTTCATATGTTGACAAGAAGAACCCTAAGACAAAGACCCCTACAATAACAAAGACAATTGATGTTGATTGTAACAGTATAAAAGCCAAGATACTAAATACTGCTGTACCTACTAAGCCTATTAAGAATACATTTTTCTCACCAATTCTATCTGCAAGGCGTCCAAACATCAATGCTAATGGTATCATAACCGCCATGACTAATGTAATTAGTATGGAAACAGTTGCACTATCCATCTTCACAATTTCTTGTAAATATGAAGGTAAGTATGAAGTTACCATATAATTTGTACAGTTAAAGAACGCAACTGCTACAAAGCATACAATAATATCTTTATAGTAATATCTTATAATTGTTAAGAAACCAACGTTATCTCTTTTTGGCTTCGTTGCAATTTCATTTTCAAAAACAGGTGATTCTTCTAACTTTCTTCTTAAATAAAAACCAAATATTCCTAAGAATAATCCTAAAATAAATGGAATTCTCCAACCCCATGATGCCATTTGATCCTCACTTAAAAAGAAGAACAATAAACCACTTAATATTGATGCTGCAATATAACCAGACAATGTTCCAATTTCTAAACCGGAACCAAGCGTATTACGTTTTTTATCTGGTGATGATTCAGCAATATAGACCATTGCTCCTGCGTATTCTCCACCTGTTGAAAATCCTTGTAAAATTCTACCGAGTAAGAGCAATATCGGTGCCCAAACACCTATTTGATCATATGTTGGTAACAACCCGATGAGTAACGTCGAGAACGCCATCATAATAATGGTTGTCGTAAGAACTACTTTTCTGCCATATTTATCGCCAATAATACCAAATATGATACCACCGACTGGTCGAAGTAAGAATGCGATTGCAAAGGTCGCAAATGTAAATACCATTTTCAGTTGATCATTTTCTACTGAACTAAAGAAGTTCTGCGCTATGATAACCGCTAGATATGAATACAATCCAAAGTCAAACCATTCCATTGCATTTCCGATACCTGTAGCAAACACAGTTTTTTTAGCTGTTTTCGCATCTACCTTATTTATGTTACTTTTATCAAAATCATTTTCATTATCCATGAATATGTCCACTCCCTTAATATGTTACATAATTATACGGAGTTAATTAATATTGTCAAACTGATTTGCGATTCAAAAAGTATTATTCATAAATTTTTATACATAAAATGTATATTAAATACGACATGTCTTTTTATTTTAAATCATTTTTATACAGATATTTTATATGCTTGAATATCGTTTTAAATTTTTAACTTTTAAAAATTTTCATCTTGATTTTTCCACATGCATTTGACACAACCACCTTGTTATCGGTGATGTACTTATAATCAATAACTTCATTTATCTCAATACTTTCAACATATTTAATTTTAAATGATGACCAATCTAATTGTAGTTGTGAAATTATTATTTGTGCGACCATTTGCCCAGGTATAATTTGATCATGTACAGGGTTTTGATCATTGACTATTTTTAAATATTGTTCAACTGCTTCTCTTGTTATTTGAATCATTTTAAATTCTCTCCATAAAAGTTTGGATAATGGTTATACAGTTATATTCATTTTTATTAATTTCTAATTTTAGGACATATTTCATAAATTGTCGTACTTTCTTCTGTTCTAATATGTAAATCTTCGCTAAATAGTGTGAATCTACTTTCAAGTCATATATTTGAGTAACTTGTGTTTCTTTTAATAATATTGATTTTTTCATAAATGGCTGAAACAACTCAAATTGCGGCCACAATTTGGCACAATAAAGCGGTGGTACTAGAATGGATGTAGAATTATCACCAAATAATTGTTTATAAGCATCTATTTCTTTACCATCAAACTGAATTATTTTTATTTCATGACCACCGTTCAAATAGGGCTGCATTCCCCATTCCTCCCCCAATTCCCATTGTCGCAATGGTTTTGTTATGATTTTCCAAATAAAACAAACGTGTGACCAATGCAGCACCACTCGCACCATATGGGTGACCCGTAGCTATTGCACCACCATAGATATTAAGTTTCTCAGTAGGAATATTTAAACTTCTTTGACTCGCTAAGACTTGCGAAGCGAAGGCTTCATTTAATTCCACTGCATCGATATCATTCATTTTGTATTTACAATTAGTTAATAATTGAGTTACTGCTGGTATAGGTCCTATACCTAAGAGCTTTGAATCAACGCCGACTGTTGCGCCTGCTTTAAATGACAAACCACTCGTAAACCCATGGTTAAGCGCCGTTGTTTTATCCATAATAAGTAAAAGTACCGCTCCATCATTCTTCATACAACAATTGCCAGCAGTCACGGAACCACCTGGTAGTAGTGGTTTTAAACGATTTAATAATCGTTCATCTAAATGTGATTTAATACTTTCATCCTGATGAAGTGTCTTCCCTTTTACGCGCATCGGTAGAATTTCTCGGGAAATAATATGTTGCTGATACGCATCAATCGTTTTCCTATGACTTAGGTATGCATATTTATCTTGATCTTCCCTACTTATATGGTAGGTTTGTGCTACATTTTCAGCAGCTTCAATCATTGACGGGTCTTGTCCATCAGGGGCAAATGACGCGCGTTCATAAAATTCAGGCAACTGTGTCTCATAAACAGACTGCGGACGTTTAATCTTCCATGGTGCGCGACTTGTACTTTCTACACCACCTGCAATATAAATTGAACCTGCACCAGATTGAATCATTCTGCATGCTTGCATAATAGCCTCTAAGCCAGAACCACATTGTCTATCCACAGTGAGTCCAGGTATTTCTGTCTTTAGCCCCGCTTCTAACAATGCTTTTCTCGCAATATTGCCACCGTTACCAATGACATTACCTAAAATAACATCATCCACGCGAGCCATAGATTCAGGGTATTGTGCTTTAAAATAGTCGAACAATGACATCAATAAATTTTCAGGTTCAATATGTTTGAGCGCGCCGCCATATTTTCCAAATGGTGTACGTTTTGCTGCTACTATGACAACATCCTTCATATTTTAAAATTCCCCTTTCAAATAACGTTTTTTCATTGTGCTTCGTGCAATTTTCCCACTTTGCGTATAAGACATTTGCTGTATTTTAATTATTTTCGACGGTATTTGGTATTTAGCTAAATGATTACTCAAAAAAGATTTTATCTCTTTTTTAGAAATATTAGTTTCACCTACATAAAGTAAGACTGCAATTTCTCCAAATTTAGAATGTGGCTCACTTAATACCACCACTTCATCTATTTCTGGATATATTTGTGCAACACGTTCGATTTCACTTGGATAAACATTTCGTCCACCAATAATCATGCGATCATGTTGCCGACCATGTAAATACAAATAGCCATGCTGATCAATGGAAGCAAAATCTCCGACATTAATCCAATCAACTTCCTTATACTGATTCAAAACATAGCCACTAAACGTCATATTACTTCTAATGTTTAACTGACCGATGCCTTGTGAATCAGGTTGATTCAATTGAATTTCAACATTTGAAAATGGTTTTCCAACAGATGCTGCTGGTGCTTCATTATTATAGTTATAACTAATAAAGCTTGCCTCTGATGTTCCAAAAAATTCTATGAGTAATGCACTTGGAAAATGTAGTTGCACTTGTTCCCTAACTGAATCAGACAATTTATCTCCGGTCGTAAATACATACCTTAATTGTCGCGTAACTTGATGTGAAACAAAACATGAAACTAACATAGTTGGTACTACAAATAAGGCGCTTGTATTTTCCTGTGGTTCTTGATGTATGGTTTCCAATAATAAACGACCATCAAACTGTTCTTGACCAATAAAACTTCGTCCACTATATAAAGCAAACACACAAACAAATAATGATAATGAATGTGAAAGCGGCCCAGGAGCTACTAGTGTATCTACTTTTTCTTCCATTAACGCTTCAGTCATTTCATATGAAATTATCCAAGAGTGTTCACCCCTATAATATGCTTTGGGTAGACCCGTTGTTCCAGAAGTAAAACCTATATGTAATAAGTCATGATGCCATTCTAATTTATGCTGAACTGCATGCGTAGAGGTTACTTCTAACTCGTCATTGATGAGATATGGAATACCATATTGTGCCACAATCTGATCAATTTGTTTTTGTGACCACCGTACATCGATGACGCATGGTACACACCCGGAATTCAATAACGCCAAGTATAGAACCATTGTCATCCTAGGTTGTTGTACGACAATGCCTACAAAACACCGCTTAGGTATTTGAGCTAGTTGTATCTCAAGTCGCTTGATTTCATCGTTTAGTTGTTTGTATGTAACACACTCGGCACCAAAACATAATGCATTACGATTAGGTGCTATTTTTGAAAAATATTGTATTTGGTCCAGTAATTTTGGCATCTTCATCCCACTCTTTGTAAACTTTTATATAGAACATGTTAACATTATAGTCTGAATTTCGCTCGTTTATTATTCTTACGTCTACTCAATTGATGATATGGTTCGTAATGCCATAGCAATCCCATTTCTTAAGTAAATTTAGTCATATTTTCGTAGTACATAACCATTTATAATTAAAAATCAATCATCTTGTGGTTATCTATCCCATTTTCATTTAAATTCAACTAAGATTGTTGACTGCTTTATAATTGCTCCCTATTTTTTATACATTATGTAAAATAAGCTATAAAAAAAGCTGCGAAACTAACCTATGCTATAGATTGTTTCGCAGCTTAAATTTTTGTTTTATTTAAATTACAGCCTAACCCATCAAATTTTTTATTCTAAATTTGCGTGATTTTGTTGCATCATTGTTTCATCTATCTTGAGCTTAGGCATCAAATCCAAGACAATACTGTCTAAAAAGATTTGTGATGCTTGTTCAAACAAACTACCTAATGGCTGGGATGAACCTTCAGCATCGTATTTAGTACCAGCAGGTAATTCTATTACTGCATTAGCACGTTCACCAATGTCTGAATCTGGTTTTGTTGTTAATAGTACAACCTCAGCACCCACTTCTTGTGCTTTATCTGTGAGTAATTTTAAGTGTGCAGTTGAACCTGAGCCTGAAATAACGATAAATAAATCTTTGTCAGAAATAGAAGGTGTCGTTGATTCACCAATGACATGCGCTATTTTTCCTAATTGATTCAAACGCATTGCAAAACCATTAGCTACAAAGCCTGAACGCCCTTTACCTGCTACAAAAATTTGTTTCGATTCTACGATTTTAGAAACAAAGGTTTCAGCTTCACTATCTTTAATGTGATTTAGTGTGTTTGCTAATTCATCTAAGATCAGACGATAATTTGTGATTTCAGTCATATTATCTGCCTTCAATCGCATCTTTACATTGTTTTGCTGCTGCTATTGGATCATCTGCATTCGCAATACCGCCACCAACTACAACTAAGTCTGGCTCTTCAGCCACAACTTCTTTAATTGTATCTGGTTTAATACCACCGATTACTGCAACTTTAGAATTATTAATCACTGATTTTACTTGGCGAAGGCTTTCTAATGGTGATTCACCTTCAGCTTGTAAATCATAACCTGTATGCACTGCGATATAATCTGCACCTAATTCATCTAATTCTTTTGCACGTTTTTGTAAATCTTGCACGGCAATCATATCTACTAATAATTCTTTGCCATTTTTATGTGCTTCTTCGACTGCAGCTTTAATTGATGCGTCTTCAGCTACACCTAAAATCGTAACTACATCTGCACCAAATTTAATCGCTTGGCTCACTTCATAGTCTGCTGCATCCATAATTTTCAAGTCAGCTAAGACCTTAACGCCATCAATGTTATCATTTAAATGTTGAACTGCTGGTAAACCTTCATTAATAACAATTGGTGTACCAATTTCTACAATATCTACATAATCTTTAACTTTATTTGCAAGTTCTGCTGCTTCTTCTTTATTTAATAAATCAATTGCAAGTTGTAATTCCAATATGATCCGTCCCTTCTTGAAATAAATGATTAAAGTCATTAGATGACTCTGCTAATTTAAAATCTTTTACTTAAAATGTCTACCCGTTTCTAAAAAATTAAAACGATGTGCTATGATCTTGGTGCTGCTTCGTCATCTACATAAATTTCAACATTTGGATGAGCATGCAAGATTGAGGCAGGAATTTCACTATTCACTTCATTTTGTGTTAGCTGTTCAATCGCAGCTCTTTTCTTTTCACCAAATGCTAATAATATAATTCTTTGTGCTTTTAAAATTGTAGATAATCCCATAGAAACTGCTTGTTTAGGAACTTCATTTTCATTATCAAAATAGCGACTATTAGCATGAATTGTACTTTCAGTTAAATTTACAACATGTGTCGCACTATTGATATCTGTACCAGGTTCATTAAAACCGATGTGCCCATTTTCTCCAATGCCCAATATTTGAATATCAACTGGACCCTGTTGGTTAATTAATTCTTCATAGCGTTGAGCCTCTACATTTAAATCATCTGCATTACCATTTGGCACATGAGTTAGTGATGGATTAAAATTTGGGTATTGCTTAAATAGTACTTGATTCATATAACTGTGATAACTTTGGTCATGTTGTGCATCAAGACCTACGTATTCATCTAAATTAAATGTTTCAATATGACTGACATCTAACTGATTTTTGTGTAATAAATCTACTAAAAATTGATACATATCTACCATAGTGCCACCAGTTGCTAATCCCAACTTACTGTGACTTTGTTGACTCATTTGCTTATATAATTCACATGCCACATAAAACGAAGCATTTGCCCGTGTCCCAAGATTTGTTATCTTCATTTACATAACCCCCATAAATTAGTAAATACTATCGAAACATTACAACATATCTATTACATGATTCATTATACGTGTTTCTCTATTGAATTAAAGAAATTGAAGTTTATTAGTCATAAACCTTATAAAACAAAGAAATTCATACCAATTGAGCAGAGTGATACATTTATCTCCACTTTTTTAGTAAAATAGATAGATAATCAAAAATTCATGCTTAATCTATAAAATTCACTTTTCTGGTAGAAAATGTAGTCGAGTCGGTTTAAACTAAGACATAGACTATTTTTAGACAATATACTAAATGAATGCTATTTCGATAAATGAATTTTAAATACAAAGGAGGCTAACATTTGGAAACCATAGACCAATCACACGTGCAATCTATACTTTCATCTTATGAAAATAAAGCGGTCTACCTGCATGTTGAAACAACCAATGGTGCATATGCTGCACATTTTGATCAACGTGTATTTAATGCAGGCACCTTTTTACGAAACATCCAAGTAACCTTTGAACATGCACAACTCAAAGGTGGAGACAAAGACCCATTCCGCGTTGGACTTAAATTAAAAGATAACGGCTGGGTATACGTACAAGGTTTAACACATTATGAAATTAATGATGACGGCGAATTTCTATTAGCTGGATTTAACTATGAAGGACAATTGGCAGCTGCCCTAGAAATTAGTACGCAACCATTTAAAGCTTAAGGAGGGATATATCATGCCAAAAGAACGTCAAGTATTAGTGATTTTTCCACATCCAGATGATGAATCTTTCTCATCTGCAGGCACATTAGCACGTTATATCGACAATGGCGTACCAGTCACTTACGCGTGTTTAACTTTAGGCCAAATGGGACGTAATTTAGGAAACCCACCTTTTGCAACACGCGAAACTCTGCCGGATATTCGTGAAAAAGAGTTAGAAGATGCTATGGATGCGATTGGCATAACGGATTTACGTAAGATGGGATTACGCGATAAGACTGTTGAATTTGAACCTCATGAGGAAATGGACGCAATGGTCAAATCATTAATTGATGAATTACAACCATCAGTCATTATTTCTTTCTATCCACAATTCGCAGTACATCCCGACCATGAAGCCACAGCAGAAGCAGTCGTTAGAACGGTGGGTCGTATGGCCGCAACTGAAAGACCACGTTTACAACTCGTAGCATTTAGTAATGATGCATCTGAAAAATTAGGTGCCCCTGATATTCTAAATGAGATCAGTGATTATAAAGAGGTAAAACTTCGCGCATTTGAGGCGCACGCATCTCAAACAGGACCATTTCTTAAGCAACTTGCAACACCAGAAGTGTCTGGAGAAGCTCAAAGTTTCTTAGAAGTAGAACCTTATTGGACTTATAACTTTGAATCTTAAGTGGAGGCAATAGCATGACAGAATTTGACTTATCTACACGTGAAGGTCGCTGGAAACATTTTGGTTCCGTCGACCCAATAGAAGGTACGAAACCAACGATTAAAGAAGAAATGAAGGATTTACAAAGTACAAATAAAAACTTTTTATTTGAAATAGAAGAAGTGGGTATTAAAAACCTTATATACCCTGTATTTGTTGATCGTTTCCAATCCGCTGGGAACTTTAGTTTTTCAACAAGTTTGAATTTAGATGAAAAAGGTATC
>Ga0209547_100084_pt1 | contig 23586 bp, 26 predicted proteins | sample UppTromicrDC3115_FD_185843 | JGI IMG/M metagenome (GOLD analysis project Ga0209547, IMG submission 185843) | Upper troposphere microbial communities from Oklahoma, USA - DC3-115 (SPAdes) (version 2) | ecosystem: Environmental > Air > Outdoor Air > Unclassified | place: USA: Oklahoma | collected...
CGCCCTGACTTTCCAGAACCATACGAACTGCCCGTTGACGGACTTCGGGGGAAAAACGAGTATTTTTAGTCATCCTGTTTACCTCTTTCTCAGGAAGTTTAGTCTCCAGGATTCCCGGGGCGGTTCAACCTGCGACGCAAAGCTGCTCAATGATAGCAATCAACCCATATCTGTTGTGGAATTTGGTGATGTTTATATTTCTGAAATCAATGCCAAATCCAAGATTAAAACGTTTAAATTACAGTTTAAAGACTGTGCAGGTATTCCTGGGAAAAAAGCCCAGATTAATCTGACTAAACGCGCAACTTGTGAAGGAATAAATAACGATGGTCCCGGTTTTGCCAATGGTTCTACCGGCACAGGTAAAGCAAGCGCCGTTGCCGTAGAAGTCTGGAGTACGACTACTCCCGCAGTAGGCAATGCGGCACAATTTAGTTGCGTTGCACCTGCAAATAAAGAAGTCACGATCGCAACTGCAACGGGCAATAATGTTGTGGATTACCCAATGAGTGCCCGCCTGGTAGTGGATAAAGACAAAACTGTCAGTAATGTCACCGCCGGAACCTTTTCTGCTCCGGCAACATTCACCGTAACCTACAACTAACAGGCCATCATATTCAGGAACTCACCATGCATCCCACCCAACGTAATATGATGAAAAAAACAGGTTTGTTTTTGTCTTTAATATTGTCCACGGCCTCTCCCGCTATTGCCGGCATGGATATTGATATGACGGCAAATGTAAAGAATAGTACCTGTCAAAGCGGAGTCAGTAATCTGGGTAATATCGATCTGGGGGTCGTCGGTGTGGGATACTTTTCCGATAATACATCCCCAGAAGATTATCAACCTGGGGGAAAAGAATTTACAGTTACTGTTACAGACTGCGCATTTCAGGAAACAGGAGATGTTCTCAGTCAGTTGCATATAGACTTCAGAGCACTCAATGGCGTGATGGCAGCAGGCTCCCAACAAATTTTTGCTAACGATAATGCGGCAGGGGCGACTAATGTCGGCGTAGTCATTTTTTCCATCCAGGATCCGGCAAATAAATTTAATGTTCTAAGTAGTACAGGAACTTCTCGATCATTCTATCCAGTAATGACATCAGCAATGAATAATTCCACCTGGAAATTTTATGCGCGAATGCAAAAAATCAATACTTCCGTGCCTATAACATCCGGACAAGTCACCAGTAATGTCTTAATTGATATTTATTATGAATAAATACGCTGATATTGGATAAGATAATTTTATGTTCAATGGAGTGATTATGAAAGCAGTGTTTCATTTTTTAACGTTTATATGCGTGCTGATTTTGAGTGTTACAGCAAAGGCTAACAACACCAGTATTATTGCTGGTAATGAATCGATCACCAAGATGAGTGGTCCTTCATCTGGAGGTCGGGCGACATTTCGTTATTCGGCGGGTACTAACAATCTTGTGTTTTATAAGCCAACCCAACTCGGCCCTACGGGGGTAACTCTTAAGTTTGCTGAAGTAGACTCCGCAGGGACTGATGGTGATGGTTTAATTTATTGTAATACCAGTGGTCGTGCTAGTGGCGAACCTATGACAATTGAGCATAAGATGGTTGATTCCGGTAAAAGTTATGGTGGGCACAAGTTATTTGAAACTACCGTTCCAGGTCTCTATTACACACTAAAAATATCAAGAGTCTGGTCTGCCTGGAATACTACAACCAATATAAATGAAGTTTACATTGGTGACCAAACCGCATACGTTTTCCGCTTCACTATCACCAACTCTACTCTCCGGAGATATTGCAATGACTATGCCAATAAAGAAGGAACATACTGGTCTATTGGCGGGATAGTCCAGGATCTCACTATTGATTTTTATACTGACCAAACATTTAACCCAACGGCCAATCAGCAAGTTGGATTAAAGACCACTTCAAATTATTTATATAGTTTTAAATCCTATGGTGCTGGACAATATATCAGCAGTGATTATATCTACATCGACTTTAACCTGGTAAATTTACATATTACGTTGCCCACCTGTTTTACTTCCGTACTTACCGGCCCCACCGTCAGTGGTTCAACGGTTAATTTAGGGGAGTACACTGCGGGACAAATATCTTCAAATTCAGCGTCGCCAGTCCCCTTTGATATTTCTCTGCAAAACTGTATTCGCATACGCAACATTGAAGCAAAAATGACATCGACAAAAGTTGGGATTTCAAATCGACAGTTGCTGGGTAATACATTAACAAGTTCAGATAGTGCTACGGGCGTTGGCGTTCTTATTGAAGGCTTACCCAACTCTGTACATTCACAAAAAATTATTCTCGAACCAAATAACAATAGTTCAGTTTACAAAGATTATGAATCTGAAACTGACAGTAGTGGTGGTATTTATCCTGAAAAGGATCGGGGAACTTCCCAGCCCCTTCATTTCCAGGCAACATTAAAGCAGGATGGGAGTAACCAGATTACCCCAGGGGAATTTAAAGCGACCAGTACTTTCCAGATCACCTACCCTTGATTCACATAAGGCACATCCTCAGGCAACTGACGATGTGCCCCACTAAAACGATTGCCCCCCCTTCTCCGCCTGATAGAATGCCAACAGATCTGACATTAGCCATCAGGACACGTTATGAAACCGACTACCATTTCCCTGCTGCAAAAATGTAAACAGGACAAAAAACGCTTCGCCACCATCACTGCTTACGACTATAGCTTTGCAAAATTGTTTGCCGATGAAGGAATTAACGTCATGCTGGTGGGTGATTCCCTTGGAATGACGGTTCAGGGACATGACTCTACCCTCCCCGTCACTGTGGAAGATATCGCCTACCACACAGCCGCCGTTCGTCGCGGTGCGCCAAACTGTCTGCTGCTGGCTGACCTGCCATTTATGGCTTATGCCACTCCTGAACAAGCATTTGAAAACGCCGCAACTGTCATGCGCGCGGGTGCGAATATGGTCAAAATCGAAGGCGGTGCCTGGCTGGTAGAAACAGTTCAAATGCTGACCGAACGTGCCGTTCCGGTGTGTGGGCATTTGGGCTTAACGCCGCAGTCGGTGAATATTTTCGGCGGTTATAAAGTGCAAGGGCGCGGCGATGCAGGCGACCGTTTACTCAATGACGCATTAGCGTTAGAAGCCGCAGGCGCACAATTGCTGGTGCTGGAATGCGTGCCGGTTGAGCTGGCAAAACGTATTACCGAGGCGCTGGCGATTCCGGTTATCGGTATTGGCGCGGGGAATGTAACCGACGGACAAATCCTCGTGATGCACGACGCATTCGGCATAACCGGTGGTCACATCCCTAAATTCGCCAAAAATTTCCTTGCCGAAGCGGGCGACATCCGCGCTGCTGTACGGCAGTATATGGCTGAAGTGGAGTCCGGCGTTTACCCGGGCGAAGAACACAGTTTCCATTAAGGAGTCACGTTGTGTTAATTATCGAAACCCTTCCGCTGCTGCGCCAGCAAATTCGCCGCCTGCGTATGGAAGGCAAGCGCGTGGCGCTGGTGCCTACCATGGGTAACCTGCACGATGGCCATATGAAGCTGGTCGATGAAGCCAAAGCCCGCGCCGATGTGGTCGTCGTCAGTATTTTCGTTAACCCGATGCAATTCGACCGCCCGGAAGACCTGGCTCGCTATCCACGCACCTTGCAGGAAGACTGCGAGAAGCTAAACAAACGTAAAGTGGATCTGGTTTTCGCTCCATCAGTAAAAGAGATCTACCCGAACGGTACAGAAACCCACACCTATGTTGACGTTCCGGGGCTGTCCACCATGCTGGAAGGCGCTAGCCGTCCGGGACATTTTCGCGGCGTTTCGACCATCGTCAGCAAACTGTTCAACCTGGTCCAGCCGGACATCGCCTGCTTCGGTGAAAAAGATTTTCAGCAACTGGCGCTGATCCGCAAAATGGTTGCCGATATGGGCTTTGATATTGAGATTGTCGGTGTGCCAATTATGCGCGCCAAAGACGGTCTGGCGCTCAGTTCTCGTAACGGTTATCTGACGGCAGAACAACGCAAAATTGCGCCAGGTCTGTACAAGGTTTTATGTTCGATTGCAGACAAATTGCAGGCTGGAGAGCGGGATCTTGATGAGATTATTGCTATTGCAGGGCAAGAACTGAATGAAAAAGGTTTCCGCGCCGATGATATTCAGATTCGTGATGCTGACACGTTGCTGGAAGTCACTGAAAACAGTAAACGCGCCGTGATTCTGGTAGCCGCCTGGCTTGGCGACGCTCGCCTGATCGACAACAAAATGGTCGAGCTGGCGTAATATTTAACTGGCGCTACGGCTGATGGCGCCAGTTATTCATTTGCCCACGTCATGGCGATGACGTCTGTAAGCAATTATTCATATCGCAGGCAACTTAGTTAATCAGCTTATCAACCTCAGCAAAAGGTAAATTTGCCATTTCTGCAACATCGTCTCGAGACATCCCTTTACTCAAAAGACGCTTGGCGAATTCCTGCCTTTCCTCTTGTCTTGCCTCCTGTCTCCCTTCCTGTCTTCCCAGCTGTATCCCCTTCTCAATGCCCTTCTCAATGCCCTTCTCTTCAAACCACTGCGCCAACGTCATCATAGACTCCCCTCCCGATTCCCTGTCTCTCACCACACCGTAAAACAAATCCGCTTGTTCAGTATGACCGCGTTGCAGCATATAGTTTTGCATGGCAACTAACTGACTTCCGCTAGTGTACCCTTCGTCAATCAGCGTGACCAGTTGCTCCAGCAATAACATTAAGTCGCGCTGGCGAATATGTTTTTGCAGCAGTTCGAGGATCGCAATCCGCCGGTGCTGCATGATTTCGTCATCCGGCGTGATGGTGATATCCACCAGCGGGAAAGGGTTGTTGTAGACGCGTCGCGCCAGTTCCGGTGAGTAAAACATATCAAACCAGCACATTGAGAGCGGGTAAGGTGTGGCCTCGCCCTGATAAAACAGAATCGGCACCACCAGCGGCAGCTTATCGTGGTCAGCCTCCAGATGTCGGTGCATGGCGGCAATAGAGTAGCGCATCATACGAAAGGCCATTTTTTTGTCCGGCTTGCTTTGATGCTCAATCACGACATACAGATAGCCGGGATTACCCAGCATTTGCACGGAATAGAGCACGTCGGTGCTGTGCCCTTTCAGGCTCTCTTCGATGAAACTTCCCGACTCCAGATGCAGCGTGTTGAGATCGCAGATCTCACGCAATTCCTCAGGCAGGTGTATGTCGAGGAAGTCGCGAGCGGTATCCGCATGCATTAAAAATTGTTTAAACACCGCGTCATGCGGCGTGGTACTTGGTGCGTCCATCTTACCTGCCTTCCGTGTTGTCTTGCGTGAAGGCAGTATCCAGTCAAGGCACGCAGTCGTCAGCCGCCTCTTTGTTGTTTACCGAGCAGCGTTCAGAGAAATTTCAATCGGTTACAGGCGTTGCATGGCGGGCTTCGGCGCGGTACGCAAACTGCTGATGCAAATGCCGTCAGATGAGTAGACACTAAACAAAAATCGGGCAATACTGCGTGAGAATTTTCTCAAAGCAGGCTCCGCCTGCTTCGTTAACGACAGGGTAGAAAGGTAGAAGTTATGATTCGCACGATGCTGCAGGGCAAACTCCACCGCGTGAAAGTGACTCATGCGGACCTGCACTATGAAGGTTCTTGCGCCATTGACCAGGATTTTCTTGACGCAGCCGGTATTCTCGAAAACGAAGCCATTGATATCTGGAATGTCACCAACGGCAAGCGTTTCTCCACCTACGCCATCGCGGCAGAGCGCGGTTCGAGAATTATTTCTGTCAACGGCGCGGCAGCTCACTGCGCCAGCGTCGGCGATATTGTCATCATCGCCAGCTTCGTCACTATGCCAGATGCCGAAGCCCGTACCTGGCGGCCAAACGTCGCCTACTTTGAAGGCGACAACGAAATGAAACGTACCGCAAAAGCGATCCCGGTTCAGGTTGCCTGATAATCACCCCTGCGGCTGGTTACTCACCAGCCGCGACATCGTCTCCAGCGAATCCGTTCTTAAGATATAAAGCCGTTTTAGCAACAAGGGATTATCCCCCGGTTTAACTTTACCTTTCATGGTCGTCACCGCCAGATGAAATCCGGCATCATTTGCCGCTTTAACCGCTTTGTCATTAAATCCGCCAAACGGATAAGAAAGATACAATACATGCGGATTAAATTGCGTCAGCGCCCGACGTGAACGTTCAAAATCAAACAAAATATTATGCTCACTGCGGCTAAGTAATATGGGTCGGCGATAACCATCAACCCGATGTAAAAAATGGGTATGTGACTGGAAATCAAAAACATCGCTGACATCATGCAGTTCAGAAATACTCATAAACTGTAATGACTGCGGATTCCATTTCTGTGGATGACGTTTGATGCGAGAGGTAATAATAAATGCCGTCGCCTTCATACCGTATTTTTTCAGAATGGGATATGCATACCGACTCACCGACTTCAAACCATCATCAAAGGTCAGCACAACCGCGCGAGCGGGTAGATTCATCGAATTACGCAGATATCCTTCCAGTTGATACAAGGTCAACGTGGTATATCCCCTGTCGCGCAACCAGGTCATCTGGTTATTGAATGCACGTACCGACGTTGTGGTCGAAGTATGGCGAAAACGGGTATTCTCTTCATCGCGTAAAATATGATGGTAGGTCAATACAGGAATACCATTATCCTGCTGCGCATCCAGCGCACTGATATAGGCCAGACGTTCGCCAATACGAATTTGATACCAGGTTTGATTCAGGCGATCTTTCAATTTATTGATAATGGGATAACGCAAGTTATCGGCCAGCACGCCAAATGGCGCACTGCCTGCATCGGGCGCGTTATATACCGGCGTATCTTTCCAGGTAATAAGATTTTGGTTGCTCAGTGGTTTATTCAGATCGCCCAGACCATCTTCAACTTTTTGCCGCCCTTGTACAGGTTCAAGATGACCTTTATCAATATACACCCTACCAAAACCAAAATTGAATTCATAATAATCGGCTGCGGTTGGGATGACCGAAATAATCTGCCCGGCACGAATGTTACCGACAGTTACCGTGTTGTCGCCAATTTTTCCCCAGATAGTCGCATCCTGAGTGGTTTGCATATAACGCGTGGGAAGTGCTGCGCTGACAGCTGATGAAACCAGCAGCATCAGGATAATTATCTTTTTAATCATGAGGAAACTACCAGGCGAGAAACAACGCCGTTAGTGTAGCAAAATCAGAATGCGATTTAATACTCGAACCAATTGTGCTTGAGGACAAAAGGGGGATTCTTTTGTTGCTGATGCCAGAGGCTACTGACTTCTGGTGCTCCTGATGCCACGATATGCTCTCGAAATGCCGCACTGGACATTGTCTCCCGACAGGGGAGCATCTGCTCAATTAACGGTAAGGTCACCCCAGAAATGACTTCGCAACGAGAATGCTTGTGGCTTAATAACGACGCAACGCGATAAGGTGCAGCGCCTGCTATATCGGTTAAAAAAATCACCCCATCGCCAGAATCAGTTTCATGCAGAGCATCGCACATCATGCGGCTAAGCATATTTGAACTTAACCCGCGCCAGAAATTCACTGCCCGGCACTGGATAAGTGCGCCATGTTTTTTTTCCAGCGCATCCAGTATCTCTTGCGCCCTATCGTCGTGACAGGTAATAACCCAACCTAACATCGCTTTCCTCCTTAGCCGAAAATCAGTCTACCCTGACCATTGTTGATAAAGGGTGATAGCCGTCAAAACTCCCCTCCCCCGTATCCGGAGGAGAGGAGATAGACTTAGCTACGCAAGCCGCGCCCACGCTGGATCAGCGACCAGCAGATCAGATAAAACGCAATAATAAAAACAACCAGTACGCCAAAAGTAGTGACCAGCGGCACATCATTAATGCCGAGGAAGCCGTAGCGGAAACCACTGATCATATAAACGATTGGGTTCAGGTGTGACAGCCCCTGCCAGAACGGCGGCAGCAAAGTCAGGGAGTAAAAGACCCCGCCCAAATACGTGAGTGGCGTTAACACAAAGGTTGGCACCAGGCTGATGTCATCGAATGTTTTGGCAAACACACCGTTCAGCAAACCCGCAAGGGAGAACAACACAGCTGTGAGCACCAGCGTTAAAGCAACGAATACCCACGAATGCACCTGAAACGGCACAAAGAACAGCGAGATCGCCGTCACCAGAATGCCAACAAACAACCCGCGCGCGACACCACCACCGACATATCCGGCGATAATCACGTGCGTTGGAACCGGAGCTACCAGCAACTCTTCAATATTACGCTGGAACTTGGCACCAAAAAATGATGATGCAACGTTGGCGTAGGCATTGGTGATCACCGACATCATGATCAGCCCCGGTACGATGAACTGCATATAGCTGAAGCCATGCATATCACCAATGCGAGAACCAATCAGGTTGCCGAAGATAATAAAGTAAAGGGTCATGGTGATGACCGGCGGCACCAGCGTCTGCACCCAGATACGCATAAAGCGATGAATTTCTTTCGCCCAGATGCTTTTTAGCGCCACCCAGTAAAGATGCATCATGCGCGATCTCCTTGTTTTTCATTAACCAGTGAAACAAACAGCTCTTCCAGACGGTTGGCTTTGTTACGCATACTTAATACCTGAATGCCCTGCTCGCTTAACTGCGTAAACACACTGTTGATCCCCTGCTCACGCAGCACTTCAACTTCAAGCGTGGCGGTATCTACCAGTCGATACTGATAGCCATCGAGTTTCGGCAACGGGCTTTTCGGCGCCAGATCGAGAATAAAGGTTTCCGATTTCAGCTTCGCCAGCAGCGCCTTCATCGAGGTATTTTCCACCAGCTCACCGTGTTGAATAATGCCGATATTGCGGCACAGCATTTCTGCTTCTTCCAGGTAGTGCGTGGTGAGAATGATGGTGGTGCCTTTGTCGTTTAAATCCTTCAAAAAGCCCCACATTGAGCGGCGAAGTTCGATATCCACACCTGCAGTTGGTTCGTCAAGAATCAGCAGTTTAGGTTCATGCATTAACGCACGGGCGATCATTAAACGGCGCTTCATCCCACCAGATAACATACGCGCACGTTCGTTACGCTTTCCCCATAGATCGAGCTGTTTAAGATACTTTTCGCTGCGGATGTACGCTTCTTTGCGCTCTACGCCGTAGTACCCCGCCTGATTCACCACTATTTGCTGTACGGTTTCAAACGGGTTGAAGTTAAATTCCTGCGGCACCAGCCCCAACTGGCGTTTGGCGTTGACGACATCTTTTTCAAGATCGTAACCAAATACGCTGACGCGCCCGGAGGTCTTATTTACCAGCGAGCTGATAATACCGATAGTGGTCGATTTCCCGGCCCCATTCGGCCCCAGAAGCGCATAAAAATCACCCGCCTCGACCTGCAAATCTATTCCACGAAGCGCCTGAACGCCGCCTGGATAGGTTTTTTTAAGCTGTTGAAGTTCCAGTGCAATGGTCATAAATTTTTACTTACCTTACGTTCTTACACTTTATCTGTGGTTTAAATCGTCCCGGAGTTGCCCTATATTAGCCAAACGTAATTATTTGGTTACAGGTCGTTAACCTCCATGAAAGACATAGATACACTCATCAGCAATAATGCACTATGGTCAAAAATGCTGGTGGAAGAGGATCCCGGGTTTTTTGAGAAACTGGCACAAGCGCAAAAACCGCGCTTTCTATGGATTGGATGTTCCGACAGTCGCGTTCCTGCAGAACGTTTAACCGGTCTTGAGCCGGGCGAACTCTTTGTTCACCGTAATGTTGCTAACCTGGTCATTCACACCGATCTAAACTGCCTCTCCGTGGTTCAGTATGCAGTGGATGTTCTCGAAGTTGAACATATTATTATTTGTGGCCACTATGGTTGCGGCGGCGTGCAAGCTGCTGTTGAAAACCCGGAACTGGGGCTTATCAACAACTGGCTGCTGCACATCCGCGATATCTGGTTCAAACATAGCTCATTGCTCGGCGAAATGCCGCCGGAACGTCGTCTGGATACCCTGTGCGAACTGAACGTAATGGAACAGGTATATAACCTGGGTCACTCCACCATTATGCAATCAGCGTGGAAACGCGGGCAGAAAGTCACCATTCACGGCTGGGCTTACGGCATTCACGACGGCTTACTGCGTGACCTGGATGTCACAGCCACCAACCGCGAAACCCTGGAGCAACGTTACCGCCACGGGATTTCCAACCTCAAGCTGAAGCACATCAACCACAAATAAATTCGCTATGCCGGATGCAACACATCCGGCAAATCCGCACTTACTCGTCCAGCAGAATCACTTTGCCGATATACGGCAGATGGCGGTAACGCTGTGCGTAATCAATACCGTAACCCACCACAAACTCATCCGGGATCGAGAAACCGATAAATTCTACCGGGACGTTCACTTCACGGCGGGACGGTTTATCCAGCAGCGTACAAATCGCCAGCGACTTCGGTTCGCGCAGGCTTAAGATTTCACGCACTTTCGACAGTGTATTACCCGAGTCGATGATATCTTCAACAATCAGCACGTCCTTGCCACGGATATCTTCATCCAGATCTTTGAGGATTTTCACATCACGGGTGGTGGACATGCCGCTACCGTAGCTGGAGGCGGTCATAAAGTCGACTTCATGAGATACCTGAACTTCACGGCACAGGTCCGCCATAAACATAAATGAGCCACGCAGCAGGCCTACCAGCACCATATCGCTGCCGCTGTCTTTGTAACGCTCAGTAATCTGACGACCCAGTTCGGCGATACGCGCTTTAATCTCCGCTTCGGGGATCATTACTTCTACATAATGTTTCATCTATCAAATAACCAATTGATTATTAATGAAATAACCATCATTTTTCATGCTTAAAAAAACAATATTGATACACCGATTGATACACAAACAGAGAACGGCACAAAAAAAATGACAGAAAACAAGAGAACAACAAATTGAGTCGGGATTGTACCCGATCCCATAAAAGCTCACTAACGCTTTTAATGTATCTTTGTTGTAGACACAGAGTAATTACTCGCCTATCCTCACTGTAGACACACAATAGATACAGGAGTTAACCCACATGCGCACACAGGTTGTATTGCAAAAATGGGGTAACAGCATTGCCCTTCGACTAACGGGAAACCTTAAAACCGTTCCGGGTTTTTCAGTGGGTGATATCGTCAACGTTGAAATTAGTGAAAAGGGGCTTTTTGTAGAAAAGCCTGCACGCCGTCGCCTGAGTGAAGCCGAATTACTCGCCGGGATAACGCCAGTTACAGCGCACGCGGACGAAATTGCCACCCCATTCAATGAGGAGGTTGATTACTGATGTTTGTACCTAAGCGTGGTGATATTTGCTGGCTGGATTTTGAGCCGCAGAAAGGAAAAGAGATCGGAAAGTATCGCCCGGCACTCATACTATCCCATGAGCAATATAACCGACTCACCGGGCTTGTCATATGCTGCCCCATAAGTACGAGCATACGAAATGCTCCCACAGAAGTTCCGGTAACAAATCTGGACGCCCCCAGCGTGGTAGCAACCACACTCATTCAAACCCTTGACTGGCGTCAGCGGAAAGCGCGCTTAATCACAGAGGCAGAAGATGGGGTATTTAATGATGTGCTTGAAAGAGTCATTACCCTGATTGGTGGAGAGCATCTGCTTAAGTAAAAGGAGGGCTGAGAAGCCCTCAACGTTACCAGAAATTTCCTTGCTATTCTTTCCAGTCAATCCCATCCAGTAAGCACCCTGCCTCATATTGCCCCACCACCCAGTCAAGGTTACAGGACTCATAGAACGCGAGGCGATTATACTGAGGCTCGTTTTTTACCAGGCCACGAACGGAACCACGCTGCCAGTACAGACACAGATTGGCAAGAGGTGTGATCAATACAGCATTGTCCGGGAAAAATGGAACGGTTACAGCCGGGAGATTCCCCAGAACGGGATTTTTAATGATTTCCTCGTTAAGCAAAATTTCCTGATTCATCTGCGATGGATCAAGACGGTTTATCAAAGGCCATTGTTTACGGACCAGCGTATTGTGACTGCATACGGCCACAATGCCTTCCTGCCACTGTTCATCAATCATGGATTGCCAGGCATCCAGAACGAGCGCATCTATCGTATGGTGTGTACCGCGTGTATTACTTTTCGGTGATGAAACAGAAAGGCCGCTGATAACCCTTCCCGCCGCTTCATTTCGAAACTTCTGCAACCAGCCCACGCCGCAATCGTCACGCCCCGGATATGTTTTAGGGTCAGATTCGGCGGCATAATGTGTGCCGTTAAAACCAATCTGAATTAAATCCAGCCATTTCCGGCGTTCAAAAGCGGCCCGCGCACTTCCTTCAAGGCCGTTTGCGGATGCGTGAGCATCGGCATTGTCGTAGCTCAACGCAAAATCAAAATTAACCTGCTCGCAGCGGTAGCCCCTTGAAACCAGTGAATGCGCCTGTAGTGGCGAACGGCGCTCGTGAGGTGGCGATGTACGTGCCAACGGCCCCGAAGCGTCTACCAGCACAACCCGACCTGATATATCCGTAACAGGCACGGGCGTTATTTCAGCAAGGAAATTTGCCTGCCATCCACTGGCAAGCGTTGCACTCTGGCGGGGAACGGGTTCAACTTCTGACGAATAGCGCGCAGTGTCACCGGAAAAGTGCAAATCCTTCGGATGTTTTCCGGTTATCGACTCGATAGCGCAATTGAAAACCATCTGAGCCTGTTGATTTCGTTGTGATACAACAGAATCAGCAGTGCAATTATAACGCTCAATGCCGTCGTTATTACCCCCACCGCTTGCAGTATGCAGGGTGTGAAGCTCAAGCTCACGCTCCAGTTTTTGATATTCATTGTCCAGCGCGCGACGCGTCTCATCGCTTATGCTTGCTGTGTTTGCTTTCAGGCGATTCCGGGACATTAATCCCCTGAGTCGGCTCACTATATCAGCGCCGTGCAAATGTGGAGTATTCAGACCGCCCATTACTGCCACCCCCGGCAGAGTTCTCTGCCCTCCGCAAGGTCGCGCATTTTTTCTGGATTCTGTCGCGCCGCGCTCCATTGTACAGGTGAAGGGGCGTTCCTGATTGCGCGGCTTACCGAATCCGGGAGTTTCTCCGGGCAATAACGCAGCGGGCTGGAGGTGTCGCTTTCGGTATCGTTAATCCGGCCGCGAATCATCCCGACACTTTCAGCAGTATCTGTCGCTTTCAGTGTTTCGCATATTTTCTTTTCTGCGTTATACAGCGGCTGGCCAAGCAGCTCACATAAACCACGAATCAATAACAGAGCAGGGGTCAGCTCGTTAATCAGTTCGGGAAGTGCTTTTGCAAATATCTCTGCCCGCAACTTATTATCAATGCTTTCGTAAGCACAACCAGCCTCTGCCGCGTTATAACGACACTCCAGTAGCCTGATGCGCGCCTCATCATGCAGCACCCGCAGACGCTCAAGATTTTCTCGCGCCACACCCGCCTGAATGGATAATTTCGCGGAGGCTTCCGTTTTTACGCCCAGCGCAGACAGGATTGAGTTCTGCCAGTCACGATCGAGAGATTCCAGCTCCCCTTTCGTCTGTTCGATAGTTGCTTCCAGATTGGTGATTAATGATTCCTGTTCACTGAGTTTTGCCATGGCTGCATCAAACTGTGCTTTACATACCTGATGTTCGGCGCTTGCCTGAGTTATATCCATTATTTGCTCCTGTAATACATTTTTTTACTTACGCCGATTTTTTCCATATTGCGTAATACATTCCAGCCGATTTTGTTCTCGTAATACGCTCACAATACTGTTGTATTACGCTTTCTTATATCGCGGGTGTTAAATCCCGGCATAAACAATCAGGGAGGCAACACGATGAAAAAACAAAAGAAAATGCGATGCGTATTACGCTGTATTCGTATCCCGCACGAAATCGACCATAAAATAAATCAGATATGTCAGGACAGAGAGATGAACTACTCCCAGTGCGTCAGAATGTTTATCAGTCAGGGAATTAAGGCCGGGGAAACGCAGGAAGAAGACTGCAACGGGCGCAATGTAGCGGGGGATGTGTGGGCCTGGGCAAATGACCAGAACCACACGACGTAATACAGAAATAACGCAGCCGGTCACACTCGCTGGCTGTGTTATACAAATCACTATGAAGTTTTCGACTTCCTGCGCTTAGTAATGCGTACAAACGACTCAAGCGTACAAAAACAAGCCCCACACTCAATATTATTGCACTGGTAATACGTTCTGTAGATGTTTTGTTCGTGTTCTTCCAACGAACGACCACGGGTGCGGGCTGAAGCGCCACAGGCCGGGCAAGGGAAAGACATATCACGCTCCTCTTACTGGTGTGAAATTTAACCTATTATATCTTCTGCCGCCCCCTCTGGCTGTATCAAATAAACCCGCAGCAGTCGCCGCGTATTACGCACGGGCGCGCCGTTCCCATGCTCACTCGTCACATTCCCCGTATCAGTTCTCTCTTGCCGTAAGAACGGCTCTGGCTGGCGATAAAACTAACCCGGTCGGGGCATTCCCGCAGCCTTTAGCGAAAATGTAATTTACCCCCTGAAACGCGTGCTGTTCCCCCGTCACCTGCGCGCGAAAAACTCACCGTTTTTTGTGCACGCACGAAATCGCCCTCCGGGCGCGCCAGTACTGGGCCGGATGGGCAAAAAGTTACTCTAAAAAATTGTGCAAATTTGTGCACTTTTGTGCAGATGAACAATAGCGTCAAAAAGAGTGCTTTTGAGAGATTTTTTATGGCAACTGCGCCGCGTGTATTACGTTTTTTACCATCCCCGCCGCGCATGTACATACTTCATTTTTCTGCCAAACAACAGGGCAACTCCCCGTGACTGACAGCCCCCAAAAAATCAATGATTGATGTTGCATTTTTGTTAGAGGTCAGGCCAGTTGTTTTGGGGCTCTGCCTCATAATCCGGTGGGGGGTGCGCAAAGCGGTTACAACGGTTACAACAGTCAAAAACACCACTTAACAACATGATTTTAATGGATATTGTTTGTAACCGCTTTGCGGTTACACTGCGGTTACAACGGTTACAGGTTTAAAAAAGCACTTTATTATCAATCAATTAAAAACTTAACCTGTAACCGCCTGTAACCTAACAAAACGGTTACATGTAACCGCGTTGTAACCGCTTTTGTAACTCATCCGACCAGTTATAATATATTGATATATAATACAAAAATAAGTAATTCTAAATTTGTAACCGTTGTAACCGCTTTGCGCACCCCCCCCCAAACTTTAGCGCGACCCTTTAAAATGTTAATTAAACTCACTTGCTCTGTCTCATTCTCATTAACTCTCTATGATTAAAATGTATCTCGTCATTATTTGACTCTTTCTGATAATCAGGGGAGGGAGAGCAAAAAAATTGATGGCGACACCGCTGCAATATGGCCACCATTGCATTGCTGTTACCGTTGGTTCTGGCCAACAAAAAAGGCCAGTGGAAAACTGACCTCTTTTGCTGTGAATGTGGCGTTCTGCGGGTTACTCTGCTGGTTCTTTTTGTTCAGTGAATGCTATGTTAGCTATCGGGTTAAACCTCATGGCATCTGCCAGATAGTCGGGAGAAAAATGCGCATAAGTCATCGTTTGCTGAATAGTGGCATGGCCCAGAATCCGTTGCAGGGTAACGATGTTTCCCCCGTTCATCATGAAATGCGTGGCGAACGTATGACGCATCACATGAGTCGCCTGCCCTTTTGGCAAATCAGGCTTCACCTCCTGGAGGATCTCGCGAAACCGGAGATAATCGACCTCGTACAGCGGCCCAGTTCGGCAGGTTTTAATCAGCGAGAGCACAGCATCAGACACCGGAACCGAACGGGACTTCCCGTTCTTGGTGTTGAAGAACGTCACGCGATTACCGACGATATGCTCCCCGCGTAATTCCGTCGCCTCACCCCACCGCGCCCCCGTGGAGAGACACAGAATGGCGACACGACGCGCATCACCTTCGAGTCGCTCAAGAAGCCGCTCAATCTCATCATCAGAAAGAAAGGCCATCTCTGTATTCTGAATTTTTAGCTTACGTATACTGCGCACGGGGTTCGGGTTGTGAAAGACCCCTGCTTCAATCAACACCGTGAACATGGTAGACAGAACGCATAAGTCACGATTAATACTGGACGGCATTAATCCGGCCTGTAATTTCTCTGACCGATACTCAAGCATAAATTTTCGCGTCATCTGGTTGGCGCGCGGATCTCCCATTTCACGAATCACTTTCTCCAGCCGGATCCTGTAGGTATCGCCGTAAGCCTGATTACACCCGTCAAGCATCCACCATGTATCAAGCAACTCTGATAATCGCCGCCGATCAGCAGGTTTAGCTAGCCATGGGTTATTATGGAAATTCTGCAAAACATATTGTTCGAACTTCTCTGCACTTCCTTTCCTGGTAAAAATTTTACGTATCCGTTTGCCGTATGTCCCTTGCGGCCTGATATCTAGCAACCATCTTCCATCATCCATCTTTCTAATCGACATACTTAAGATCTCTCCTTGTAACTGAATATCCGGCATTTCAGCACTTCCGGCTCTCTGGCCTCGGCTACTCCTTTTCCGGCGTTTGCCTGTCTGGACACCTCACTACGAATGGTTTTGCGGCCTGTCAAAGGTCGGGAACGCCCGGCTCCGAGCAGCTCAATCATTTCGCGATCTGTTCTGATCTCCACGCGGTGAATGGCGGCAGCCTGTGCCAGTTGCGGAATGCTGATAGCAATCCCTTCGCGGCATCCCTTGCCGTAGTGGTTTACGCCGTATTTTGTTATGCCGTCCAGGAAGTCGAACGCCTCCCAGAACTCCGTCACTTCCGGCAAGTCAGCCGCCGCCGCTTTAACCTGCGCTGTTGCCATTTGTTCCAGTTCCAGACATGTGGCATCAAGCCATTCATCCGGGATATCAATAACGCATTTCAGCGCCCTGACCAGCGCGATAAGTTGTGCGTGATTTTTGGCGATGCGGGGATGGCGAATATTTTCGCATCCGCAAAGGCGTTCCGTTTCAGCTGGCGACACTTCCAGGAACGTTTGCATAATCGCCCGTTCCTGACTTACCGCCCGGTGAATAAAACCCGATACCTTCTCGACGGGGTAGAGTTCCAGCCGTCTCGCCGCCAGTCGGGTATCTGGTGAATGGCGTTTTTTATCGGTGTATATGCGTATCAGGCGCTCAATAATTGCCGGTGAGGCGTTTACCCGCGCATTCTGTGCAATCACGATAGCGCCCTTAAAATCCGGATCATAGGTGTTGTTATTGTTGGCCTTAACACCACGAACACCGATACCGCCGCCGTTATAGAGGCTTTTCAGGTTATCGAAATCAAACGCACCTCTTTTTTGCGCATTGTCTCCCCGGTCTGCTTCAATCAGAACAACAGGCAATCCGGCGACCTGTCCAAAGGTGCGCTTCCAGCCCGCTTCTGATCCTTTGGTTGGATCAACGCCTTCGTAGTTGTCACGACCGCACAGCCGCCAGCAAAAATCAATCAATGTTGATTTACCCGTTCCGGGTTCCCCAGTGACTTCAAGGAAAGGGAAGGATTCTTCTTTATCCCGGATTTGTTCACTGAACAGCGACCCCAGCCAGAAAGCCAGGGTAATAATTCCCTTTTCGCCAAAAGCCAGCCAGAGATCTTCTACCCATGACGTTGTAAATTCATCCGTTTTTTTGTAGTTAATCTGTAATGTGGGTTTTTCGCTTAATGGTTTTGCGTTTATGCCATCAATTTCAAAATAATCTTCGTCATTGATTTCATAAGTTTTACCCTTGTAAACAGCAATATCATTAAACAGCCATGCCCCAATGGCCTTGTTGTATCCGATAAAATCCTGACCAATAACCTCTTTTATTGCAGGAAGGTCATTTTTTATTAATGCGTCAAGCTGCGTAGTCGTTCCGGTATAAATGCCGCCTTTTGCTACGTGCAACAGACGTTTTTTAAATTCAGATGCGGATGTTAATTGCCCTGATGTAAAGGTGTTTTTCACCGTAGCACCATCCGGGAATGTAATGCGGAAGTAATACCATGCTTCATCCGTATCATTGTTTCGAATGTAATAAAGCGGCACTGGGTTACAGTTTGCGATTTCTTTTACAGCGCCGGATTCCTTGAGTGCAATTTTGCGCGCTTCATCTTCGTCAACATTTCGCTCATTAATGACACGCTCAACAGCCTTCATATGGCGCTCAATATCCAGCTTGAACCAGAAAACACGGTTATCAAAGGGAAAATGAAATTCCTTTCGCTCACGAAAGGAAAACATTATTAGTGCCTTATCTCGTGGAGATTTCGCCAGCAATAAATCACCGTAATAACGGTATCTTTTCACATCATGGCCACGCAGCTTTCCGGCGACGTGTAAATCATTCCAGTCGCGTTTATTGTTGTTTTTCCCTGGTAACGCCGCTGCCGTTCTCCAGCCGTCTTCGGCGCTGCGTTCTGCATGTTTTTTCGCGTAACGCTCACCTGCACGCCCGTTATCCAGCGCCCACACGATAACCGGACGGGGATTATCCCCGCACAGCTTCGCCAGCTCTTCCAGCGCCTTATCAGGGTAGTTCACGGCAGACATGACAGAAACGGCCGCAATGCCATTCTGGTTAAGACTGATGGCATCAAAGATACCCTCACAAATCCAGATTTCTTTGGCCTTGCTTAAATCTGCTCCTGGATAAGCCCACCACAGCCCCTTGTAGCTGCCGGAAAAATTCGCCTTGCGTCCGAAGCGTTCCGGGCGATCTATGATTCGCTCCCACCACACACCGTCAGCCAGCGTAAAACGCACAGTAGCGGCCTGTTCGCCGCTTTCCTTGTCCTGGTATCGCTCCTGGGTAAATGCTCCCCTCAGTGGCTCCACAGCAATATTGCGTGCTTCCTGAAGATAAGCTGCCGCCGCTGCGTATGGTTCATCTTTCGTACTGATATAGCGATCTGACCATGATGAAAACACATCCGGGTAAAGTTCTTTAGTCAGCAGGTCTACACCGCATTTATTTTCACGCCCGCAGTGTACGATGTACGGCCTTTCAAGGCTGGTAAACAACTCTTTCTTTCCACATTGCGGACAAACACCATACCGGAGGTAGTTATTTTCTTCTTTAAAGTTGTAATCACGAATAAGACGGTTAATAATCTCTTTTCTGGTGTTATGTTTCATATATAAATCCCCCCCCACTGCACCTTTTGCAGTGGGGTTTTTATTAATTACTCGTTACTTCTTGTTCCCGGGCAATCCCTGCTGCTTCAGCCTGACGCCATGAAAAAATGCCGCCAGAAAGATGCATACCTGATTTTATTGATTGTAATTCCCGATAAATAATATTAGACAGAGATACAATATCTTTATTGGTAATTTCTGCACCCGCTCCGCAGCTTCTTTCATCAAAGATGATAGACATAATGTTGACGAGATTAATTACATCCGTGAGATCTTCTTTTGCATCCTCTGTAAAAAAACCAACATACTCTTTATGTAAAAGATTTGCGTAATTCTGATTTTCAGACATAAAAACTCCCCGACCCGTTAAGGTCGAAATATAAATTGAATTCAGTTATCAGTGGACAATTCAGGAATCAGGCAGAAAGCTGCGTAACCTTCAACGCTCTGAAATGTGTCATTCCCAGTTCTTCCAGCCCTTCGGCTGCGCGGCGTATGGCTTCGCCCGGCCCCGCTCCGTATACCGTTGCATGTGCATGTTTGGTTAACCCTCGTTTATTCACGGCATAACCCAGCACAAAGAAACGTTTTTCACCACTGCCATTATTTTTACGGGATATTGAACGGCTTTTCATTTCTTCACCTTTACCACTGATGCTGTGAGTTCTTCTTCTGGCAATTGATATTTCGGCGCAATTTCTTCCGTATACCTGATAGCGTCCCTTGCCGCTTTTCCTTTTGATTTATATTTACGTATCGTGTGGAAGTTTTCTTCCTCTCCTGTTACCACATTACGCAATTTAATATGAATCTCGTACATCGTTACCCCTCCATGATTTTTACTGCGCATTTGTGGGTTAATCGCCCCTGTTTGTCATTGCGGGAATATGCCATACGACAGGCATCACGCCATGCATCGTCATAAGTCGGATATTCCCAGGAATGAATCATCTGGCGAACGTCGCCGTTCTGGTAGTTAATCAGGATGATAAGGAGCTTAAACATGGCACGCCTCCCGGACACGGATACGGGCAACAAAGACCAGACGGGATGCCGGAAGCATGGCGCGCGCTTCGCGCTCACTGGCAGCGGTAACGGTATGAAGGCGGATATTTTTACCGTGGCACTGCATAAAGCGCCAGATAAAATCAGGGCGTGTTGATATAGCCATTTTGGCGGCTCCTCTTACTGATTTACGGAGTCTCGCCAGCACGCTGCTAAACATGGTGGCGGGACGTAACAGGGTTAGCAGACTGGCGTAAGAGAAACCAGCGAGCACAAAGGCTCCCCCATTACGCCCCGCCATAATACGGGGTAGGGTGGAATTACGGGCACAAAAAAACCGCATTACGGAAATATAGCGGCTACCCGCTCTTACAATCAGGCTGCTAAACCCGGCACCCGCTTTATGAGGTGCGGGCAAACGATACGCCATGACAAAAAAGCGAGTCAAGCAATATTGCAAATTATTTTTGTGCGATTGCGCTGAGTGATTGATTTTTAAGAGTAAAAAAGCCATAATCATTTCTGCCTATTGTTTCTTATTGTTGGTTTCAGGTGCACTAAATGCACATCCTTGACTGGTTGGCTCGCTGGCTTTAGCGAGCTTCTTTTTTGCTCTGCTGTCAGTGCCCGGCCTCCTCCCCCCACATGTAGCAATGTGTTCACATCAGTAAGATTTGCCACCCAGTGATGGACTCAATAAGCCGCCCGGGCTTATTCAACTCTGGCGCTACCGGATTCCCTCTCTCTTTTCTTTTTGGCGTTTTCGTATGGGTTATTCACTTTGGCAATAACTGGCGGATTACGTAACCACCACAAAACATCACTTAACAGCCAAGTACATGAGCAACGCCCCAAAGAGTGACGGGGAGGAAAAGCGCCGATCTTCTCCAGTTCCCAGCGCCGGGAGCGTGAAAGCGTGGTCATCTTTTTACACTTCTCTTCCCTGATGCGTTCTTCGCAGTCAAAACCATACTCGGCGAGTATGGTGCGACGCTGTTCTGGAGTTGGTGGAATGAATGCGGATTGAGTCATATTTCCTCCTGTGTTTCTGAACTTTCGGGGATATTTTTCACAAACCGCTTCAATCAGCTCAAGGAGAAGAGGGCTAAATTAGCTTACCGGAAAGCTAATTTAGCGTTTAGAGAATAAATTTATCTTTTTAACCAATTAGTTATAGTGTCTTTTGAAATAGAAAAATTCTTTCCCTTTTTTTCTGCAATCGCCTCTAGTGCTGACGCTATCTTGGTTGGTTGGTTTTTCACATCACCTAAATACTCATCTATCAGTAAAGCCAAAACATCCCGCATACGGGCCGATATGCGCTCGGGTTTGTTATTCTGAGGAAGTGCTGCAGATGAAGATTCGCACTCCCCTCCATATTCCGCCTCTATTTTAAATATATCACTACCAAAGCCTGAACTTATATTGTATTTCCTTATCATAGAACCATTACTATGTTTGCCATCAATAATGCTTCTTATTGACAAAAAATCTTGCTTGGAAATAAACAACTCATCAATCTCAAAGCTAAAATCTTTATCCACACACAATGTAACATTAAAATTACTTCCAGCCATGAATAGCTTAGGCATCATGCCTGCAAGAATTTTCTTTTTTAATGTGTGTAATATGAAAAATTCTGGACCCAAAGCCCAATACCCCAAAACACGGACAAAATAAGCAGCACTTTTCTTATTTCTTCTATTTACCCCTAATTCCTCCAGATATTTAAGATATTCCTCACCTATATTTGAAGCAATAGGATAAAGGCCAAGAACTGCACTAAAACGGTGATAAGTGTATTTTATACTCTCATATTGGAGACAGTGATAAAAATAACTAACATCCAAATCGTCTATTAATTCAATTCCATTTGGATATATTTCACTTATTTTTTGACACAGTTCACGAATCATCATAACAAACTCATTTCTTTTATTGGTGGACATACCCCCATCGAAATTAAATGGTATGCTTTCTCCTAAATATTGAATGCTGAGTTTATTGAATTCCTCAAAAAGACCAAGCGCTTTTTTGTCATCACAAAAATAAGAAGTATTAAACGGTGACACCCATCCATAAGCTCTACGAATGCTCAGGTGAAGTCTTATATAACCAGACATAGCCCAACTAACACAGTCATCAACTGTACAGCCTAACAACTCTGCTGCCCTTGTTATTGGATAAAACTCTCTTAATGGTAATGCCATACTTATACTCACAAAACAATATCAACTTTTTTACTAATGTTTTCCAGATGTTCCAGCCAGTCATTTAATGCTCGTAATTTAAAAGGAATATACTGACTAAGGTTATAGTTAAACTCCGCAGAGCCAGCATTATAGACATGACCTAGTAATGATTCGACAATATGAGGCATTACCCCTATATTGTTTAACCCCGTTGAAAATGTCCGTCTTAAATCGTGTAGCGTCCATTTTTCATTATGTCCGAATATTTTATACATTCTGCGACCTTTCAGAGAAACAGCTCTATGCGTTCTCTCCTCACCCAAAAGTAAGCCCGTCCTCCCGGTTTCCTGTTTTAGCTCTTTTAACCAGTCTCTTATGCCTTCGGGAATTGGCCGAATAATCTTTTTATTACTTTTACTGTTATTTCTTGGAACAATCCAAACCCATTCATTAAAATCCCACTCAATCCAATGAGAACGGCGAATCTCTACAGTTCTAGCCCCAAAGACAATAAGCAACTTTATTAATCTAGAAAAATAAATATCCCGATGTTTCTCCTTTGCAAAATACCAAAGATCTGATAGTTCGGCATCACTCAAAACACGGTCGCGCTGTCCGGCAGATTCCCCTACATCGGTTAACGTTAAATGAACCAGGGCATCACTGATGGCATAACGCCGAACATTGCAAAACCGCAATGCCTGCTTGGAGAGCTGAAACATACGCCCCGCCGTTTTTGAACTTATAGCGCGAATCTCATCAAAACATTTTACCCAATGGCGAGTATCGCACCGTGATAACGGATAATGGCCTATTCTGGGGTAGACATGTTTGCAGAATTGCGCCCTTATCAATTCCTCATCTTTGCGCTTATGTCTTGCATAATTGACCAACCAATATTCCAACGCATCTCGAACAGTAACAGGAGCACGGGATTCTTCAGTAAAAAGTTGGAGTTCAATTTTTGGATCAAGACCATTAGCCAACCATTGACGGCAACGCTCACGCCACATCCTGGCATCTTTCAGACTAATATCAGGGTAATTCCCTAGAGTAAGACGGTGATGCTGCCAACTTACTGATTTAGTGTATGATGGTGTTTTTGAGGTGCTCCAGTGGCTTCTGTTTCTATCAGCTGTCCCTCCTGTTCAGCTACTGACGGGGTGGTGCGTAACGGCAAA
>Ga0209547_100085_pt1 | contig 23347 bp, 20 predicted proteins | sample UppTromicrDC3115_FD_185843 | JGI IMG/M metagenome (GOLD analysis project Ga0209547, IMG submission 185843) | Upper troposphere microbial communities from Oklahoma, USA - DC3-115 (SPAdes) (version 2) | ecosystem: Environmental > Air > Outdoor Air > Unclassified | place: USA: Oklahoma | collected...
ATAAAGATGGAAATGCGTCAGACGAAGCAACAACAATAGTAACAGATACGACAGCACCAGAAGCACCAACGGTGAACGATGTAACAAGTGAAGATACGCAAATCACAGGAACAGCAGAACCAGGTTCAACAGTAACGGTAATGTTCCCAGATGGCACAACAGCGACAGGAACAGCAGATGATCAAGGTAACTACACAGTCGATATTCCAACAAATGTAGATCTTAAAGGTGGAGAAACGTTAAGCGTAACTTCAACAGATAAAGATGGAAATACATCTGAAAGTACTGTTACAACAGTAATAACTTCAGGAGAAAATCCAGGCACAGGAGAAAATCCAGGTACAGGAGAAAATCCAGGCACAGGAGAAAATCCAGGCACAGGAGAAAATCCAGGCACAGGAGAAAATCCAGGTACAGGGAAAAATCCAAGCACAGGAGAAAATCCAGGTACAGGAGAAAATCCAGGTGCAGAAGAAAATCCAGGCACAGGAGAAAATCCAGGTACAGGGAAAAATCCAAGCACAGGAGAAAACCCAAGTACGAGAGAACAACCAAATAATGGAAGTAATACTGTTAAAGAACCAACAAAAACAAAACAAACTAATGATAAACAAAATTCAGCAAATGAATTACCAGAAACTGGTGAAGATGAAGTCCGTGATGGTACACTGTTCGGATCTATCTTTGCAGGGTTAGGAGCAATATTATTATTTGCTAAACGTCGTAGAAAAGAAGACGAAGATAAGTAAGTTATTTTGAAGAATTAAATTAAAATTTGGCCTTTCATCTTTCTTGGATGAAAGGCCTTTTTAATTATAACGATAACTATGAATTCAAATGATAAGTTAAAAATTTGGAAAAATGAACCTATTTATGCTCACAAACAAATGCTCTTAATTATTTAAAATTGTTTATTGGTTGTGCATTATGTGTGAAAATAAGATTTGAAGGATTTTAACTGGGGGATGTCTATATTTATTATCGTTCAACATAGTAGAGGGAATAAGCTATTTTATTTAAAAAATTAAAATAAAGAACTAATTAACTCTAGAGTGGTGGCAATTACATCTAAGAACTATAAAAACATTTACTATCACACATTGAAAAATTACTTTTTCAAACTAATAATGAGATAAATGTAATTGGTTATGTTCTTTAGAAATGAATGAAATTGAAATTTTAAATATAAATACCTTATGTGAATTGAGCAAATATTTAACAAACAAACTACATGTAGATGTAATTGTTAAAAATACATAGATACAATAGACTATAGTAAATATAAAGAATGAAAAAATGTTATAAAGCAAGTCATATTTACTATAAAGTCAAGTTATAATAGATGTGTATAAAATAGTTTTGAAAGCAAATACTAAAAAAGGATAAGAAAGGTGTGAATTATATGCAAAAGGCTTATAGACAATTGATTTTAGGTATGATTTGTTTGTTTATTGTTATGGCAATTGGACGATTTGCATTCACACCAATTATGCCTTTTATGCAACAAAGTAGCGATATGAATAATCAAAATGCGTGTATTTTGGCAACAATGAATTATTTAGGATATTTAATAGGTGCGATTATTCCAATCTGGTTTATTATTTTTACTAAAGCTACTGATTTAAAAATATATCTAATCATTAACATTATATCTACAATTTTCATGGGTATTTTTAATGACTATCCAAGTTGGATTGTATTAAGACTCATTTCAGGTGTTACTAGTGGTGCAGTATTTGTACTAGCGACGAATGTCACACTTGAAGCATTAAGAATTGCAAATAAAAATCGCTTTTCTGGAATATTATATAGTGGGATTGGTATGGGAATCTTTTTAAGTAGTATCTTTATTCACCTATATACAGACGAAAACTCTTGGGAAACAACTTGGATAATATTAGGAATAGGTTCATTGTTATTGGGGATCTTTGCTACTATTGATTTAAAAGATAATAATCTCAATAAAGATGAAAATCAAATAATGAAATACAACAACAAGAAAATGCTGGAAAATTAGATAAGCAGTTTGTTGTTGTTTTTTCAGTTTCTTATTTTTGTGAAGGTGCAGGATACATTATTACGGGGACTTTCTTAGTTGCTATAGTAAAAGTAATGCCTGACTTAGCCGAATATGCTGCTTTAAGTTGGATGTTTGTAGGATTAGGTGCCATTCCTTCAGCTATTTTATGGTCAATGATGGCAGGGAAGGTGGGGTATGCTAAGGCTATATATCTTGCTTTTATTTTACAGATTATTGGTGTGATAATGCCAGTATTACTACAAAACATACCTAGTCTGGTAATTAGTTCTCTATTATTTGGTGCAACATTTTTAGGACTAACGACATTATATATGTCTAAGGCACAAGCAGTCATGTTTCAACGCAATAGTACTATTAATTTGGTGGCATCATTAACAGTAATATACAGTTTAGGACAGATGATTGCTCCTACAATTTCAGGTTTATTAATAGGGGACTCTGGAAATTATGACGCTACATTAATTTTTGCTGCAGTTATTCTTGTCATTGGCTTATTGAGTAGTATTTATAGTTTTAAAAAAGTGAAGAACGAAAAGAACTAATCATAGTATTAGTTCTTTTTATTTTGGCTTAATCGTTAATGAAATCATGAAAGCAATAACCATAAAACCGGTAATCATGATGACGACGCCAGGCCATTGAATATAACTGTAGAAAACACCAGCTAATGTGCCGCCTACAGAGGATCCGATATAATAAAATAGTAAATAAAGACTTGATGCTTGAGCTTTATGATCTTCTGCTCGGCTTGTTACAACAGAACTAGCAATGGCATGACCGCTAAAGAATGCACAAACACTAAAGGCCAGACCTATTATTTTAAGAAGTAATAGAGGTATGAGCGTAATCCAAATACCGAAAATAAGTGTTAGAATACAAAATTTCAAAGCATTTAATGTACCAAGTGCCAACCTTAATTTAGCGTTTAATATTGATGAAATCATACCAATTAAAAATAATAAATAAATAAAACTGATAACAGATGCATGCAAGTTGTATGGTTGTTTAGCAAGTTCAAAACCAATATAGTTAAATGCAGCTATATTACATCCTAAAAGTAAAAAACCTATCATAAACGGTTTTAGTAAACGTATATTTTTTAAATGAGTCATGTAACTTGCTAGAAGAGACTTTATAGAAAAGTATTGCTTTTCAAAATGTTGGGAAGACGGTAATAAAAAAATGAAAATAATGGCAGCAATCACACTTAAAATAGCAATTGAAACCAGTCCTATTTGATAACCATAAATACTTGAAATGTAGCCGGTAAATATTCTGCCGAACGCCCCTCCAAATGCATTTCCACTGATATAGATACCCATAGCTTCTGGTAAATGACGTGGTGAGATTTCTTCTCCTATGTAAGCCATAGCAATTGATGGTAAACCTGCCAAACATATGCCCTGAATCAACCTAACAATTAAGAATGTATTGAAATCTAGAATGAATGGTTGTAATAATGCTAAAAGAGATACAGAAATCACCGAGAAAACCATGATAGGTTTACGTCCCAATACTTCTGATATTGCACCAAAAAATAGCATTGCTATAGCTAAAGATATGGTTGAAGCAGATAATGCTAAACTGGCTATGGTTTCATTAACGTTAAATGATTTTGTAAAATGAGGTATTAGTGGTTGAACGCTATACAAAATTGAAAATATAGTGAAACCAGCTATGAATAGTGCAATGATAATCTTTGAATAAGATTTTGTACCTTTTTCTACGTAAATATTATTAAAATTTCCCACTGCATATCACCTCACTAATATATTAGCTTAATGGTAGCATGAAACTTATAATATAAAAATGTATTAAATTTTGTGAATTACTAATAAAAATATCAAATGAGCTTAATAATTTGACCTATTGAACTTCCAACGTTAATATATGCGTATGCATATAAATGTAACATACCATTTTTGAGGAGGGTTCATTATGAATATTTTAGTGATTGGTGCAAATGGAAATACGGGTAAGAAAGTGATTCAGAAACTTAATGAAACGGACATACATCTGTGGCTATGGTTCGAAAAGAAGAACAAATAGATGAATAAAAATCGATTGGTGCAGATAAAGTAATTATTGGAGATTTGGAAAAAGATTTTTCGCATGCTTTTGAACATATAGACGGTGTGATATTTGCAGCGGGTTCAGGTGGTGCAACAGGTGCAGATAAAACAATACTCGTTGATTTGTGGGGAGCAAAAAAAGCTGTAGATTATGCTGTACAATATAATGTGAAGCGTTTCATTCAGTTAAGTGCTACAGATAGTCTTGATCCAGACAGTGAAACAGAAAATATGAAACCGTATGCTATCGCAAAAAATTTATCCGATTATTATATAAAAAATAGTACATTAGCTTATACATTAATTCATCCAGGACCATTAAATAATGATATTGGTACCGGAAAAATTGCTGCTACATCGCAACTAAATGACCATCCGAATAGTTATACGATAACACGTGAGGATGTTGCAACAACTTTAGTACAAGCTTTAGACATAGATTCACTTAAATATACGTCTATTTTCATACAATCTGGCGACCGTGATATCAAAGATGCATTAAATCAGTTACAATAACTCAACGGCCCGTAGATAGGGAGTATTTTAAAAATACCTTACAAGTAAAGGCGACAATTTTTCTTGTAGGGTGTATTTTATTTGTTGTAAAAAATTATTGTAAAATAAGTGGAGACTCTGTACTTTATATATAATTTGAAAAATAAATAAATACATATCATAATTACTGTAATATTTAATACAGAGGATGGTTTAATGTTTACAATATATGGACACAGAGGCTTGCCAAGTAAAGCTCCTGAAAATACGCTTGCTTCATTTAAAAAGGCGACAACTATATCAGATTTAAAATGGATTGAATTGGATGTTGCAATAACAAAAGATGAACAATTAGTTATTATTCATGATGATTATCTTGATCGTACAACAAATATGATTGGTGAAGTGACTCAGCTGGATTATAATGAGATAAAACATGCATCGGCAGGTAGCTGGTTTAATAATGAGTATGAAGCGGAACGTTTGCCTACTTTAAAGGATATTATAGATTTAGCAAATAAGACTAAACTCAATTTAAATATTGAATTAAAAGGTGTTAGTGGTTCGAATGGCAGTGTATTATCAGAGAGCATGGTGACTCAGGTTGCAGAAATGTTAAAGTCATTAAACAATCAGATAGAGGTATTAATTTCTAGCTTTAATATTTATTTAGTAAAATTAGCAGAAGCAATGATGCCACAGTATCAAAGGGCATTAATATTTAAAGCAAGTGCATTTGATAAAGATTGGAGAACTTTATTAAATTTCTGTAACTCAAGTATTATAAATATTGAAGATACTAAGCTCACACAAGCGCGAGTAAAAGAAATAAAAAATGCTGGTTATTCGTTGAACGTATGGACAGTTAATAATCAATCACGTGCAAATCAATTAGCCAATTGGGGTGTTGACGGTATTTTTACGGATAAGGCTGATGAACTGATACACTTACAAAGTTTATAAATCATAAGAATAAACAAAAAATGTATGTAAAAGGAGAAATGTTATGAATATTGGGATTGTAGGTGCAGGGAAAATTGTAAAAGAAGTGCTACCAGTAATGGAAGAAATACCAGATTTTACAATTCAAAGTATAGTATCTTCCGGAAGAAATCCAGAAAATGTTGAACAATTACAAAAACAATTCAATATTAAAACGATATATGACGACTATGATTTATTTTTACAAGATGGAAGTATTGACGTAATTTATCTAGCTGTACCTAATCATTTACATTTTGACTATGCGAAAAAAGCTATCAATCATCAAAAACATGTAATATGTGAGAAGCCGTTCACATTAACAAAGGATGAATTAATTGAATTAAAAGGGCTGTCAGAATTACATCATGTTATGATTGTGGAAGCAATCACCAATATATATATGAGCAATTACGAAGTCCTAAAGCAATCAATGACTGAGTTAGGCAATTGCAAAATTGCTCAATTTAATTATTCACAGTACTCGTCAAGGTATGACGATTTTAAAAATGGAGTGGTTCAACCAGCATTTGATCCTGCTAAAGGTGGCGGTGCACTTATGGATATCAATGTCTATAACATACATTTAGCAGTAGGGTTGTTTGGGCTTCCATATTCTGTGACGTATTCAGCAAATATTGAAAATGATATCGATACATCAGGTGTTTTACAAATGAATTATAAACATATGCAAGTAGTCTGTATTGGTGCTAAAGATTCAAATTCCGACAATCAATCCTATATTCAAGGGGACGAGGCGAGTATTAATATTAAAGGTCCAACCAATGAACTGAAGATAATAGAATTGAAATATAATAATGGCGGTACACAAGTGTATCAAGTGAATCCACATAACCATCGCATGCACGAAGAATTTGTGAAAATTGCGCAAATGATTCATGATGAAAATTTTGATTTAGCTCAACAACAATTAGAACATAGTATTAATGTTATGGGAGTATTAACACAAGCTTTAGAAAGCGCAAATATAAAAGTAGGTCCATCATATAAATAAAAAAGTGAGGTGATACAAAAACAACATGAAGAAGTTGATTTTGTATCACCTCATTGTCATTTAAATTAATAAACGATTGTTTTCATCAAAAATGAAGTAGATTTCATCTATTTGTTTTGTTATAAAAAAAGGTCTTAATGACATTTTTAGTGATTTTTTTGGTAAGCATTTCTGAATTTTGAATAGTGTCTGTCAGTGAAAGTGGTCTATCTGTTAAACTAAAAGCGCTGATGACACCTAAATCTGCTAATTGATCAATATCTATATCAACCGTACCGCCGATAAAAATGATAGGAACGTTAAATTTTTTTGCACATTTTGCAATGCCTAAAGGCGTTTTTCCATAAAATGTTTGAAAATCAATCTTGCCTTCGCCCGTAATTATTAAATCTGCACCATTTAAATAGTGTTCTAAATTTGTATAATCGATTACAACCTGAATGCCTTCTTCAAAATGGCTAGGAAAGAAGGCTTTAAAAGCACCACCTAAACCGCCAGCTGCACCAGCACCGGGTGAATGATGTATATGGATATTGGTTTTAGCAGCAACTAAATCTGCCCAATGTTCTAAGTTACGATCAAGTTGTGCTCTTTGAAATCTTGAAGCGCCTTTTTGTTGACCGAAGACATGTGAAGCGCCATTAGGGCCAATAAGGGGATTCTGTACATCTGTAGCAATAATGAAATTACAATTTTTAATGCGTTGGTCAAAAAGGCTTAAATCTATTGTTGTGAGATTTTGCAATGCACCACCACCGAAAGTGATTTCTTGTTGTTGATTGTCTAGAAGTTTTGCACCAAGTGCTTGAAGCATGCCAGCGCCTGCATCATTTGTTGCAGAACCGCCGATTGCAATAATGAAATCTCGAAACCCTTTATCTAATGCATGAAGGATTAACTCACCGGTTCCGAAAGTAGTGGCACCCATAACATTTAAGCTGTATTCTGCTACATGTTTTAAGCCAGAAGATTCTGCCATTTCTATGACACATGTTTTGTCATCGTTTAAAACACCATATTGGGCAAGAACTTGATTTCCAAGTGGACCTGTAACATTAACTGAGTGAAATGTTCCTTGGGTAGCATTGACTAATGATTCCATGGTACCTTCCCCGCCGTCCCCAACCGGCAATGAATGAATGTCAGCATGCGGATAAATTTCTGAAATACTTTGGGACATATAAGTAGCGACTTCTGTTGCAGACATACTTCCTTTAAAAGAATCAGGCGCTAAAATAATCTTCATCTTAAGTATCCTCCTTGCTATCAACTTTAAAATAGTTTTTTCTTTATTGTAGCGTTTATTAGAATTTTAACAAAGAATAGATATGCTGAATTGCATGATTAAAATGTATTTTGAAGTACTTATAAACAATGTAAGTGAAATTAAATGTAAGTGAAAATTTAAGCATTATAATTTATAAACGTCATAAAATGAGGAAGCTAAAATATAGTAATTTACTAATATCCACTTTACAAATTACACACTGAATAATATAATATATTTAAGTTATTACTAAATAATTCTATAAAATATGAAATAATAATCTTCGTAGATGCAAAACGTTTTGTTCTCAATCTGAATTTTCATGTCTAAAATGGTGCCATAATTGAGTTAATAAGTAATAGCTCGTATCATTGGATATCATATCAGTGATGCACATTGAAATGAATGGAAGTGAACAATATGTATAGGTATTATAATTAATTTGAAAAATACAAAAGTATATGGATTAAACTATCTAGCAAAATTGATCATTTGAATGACGTATTCAAACTGATTAGAATATAATGCTAAATCAGAAGTGCTGCTTATCAGTAAAATTAAAAACATTCCTTTATGTTGTAAAATTTAAAAGTTATATCACATAAGATCCTACTTAAGTACTATTTTTTAGTACGCTACCAACTCCCATTAATACCGCCACTCTATAATGATGCTTGCTAATTCTATCTATTTCATCTACTTGTACATCCACTAAAATTTAACCAGTTTAAACAATATTTTTTTGAAATAGAATGATTCCCTATAATTGCGTACGCCTAGAACAAAGTAAAACAGTAAGAGTGATAGTGATTTGTGAACTCTCTTTATATATTTATTTCACAATATCATACAACATGGGTAATTGTCGGTTGCAATGAACTGGTAGAAATTTGAAAGAAGGCCTCAATAACGATGAACTATGTTATTCGAGGTCTTTTTTGCGTAGCCAAGCTGAAAAACTCAAATGAAATAAACAAAAAAATAAATCTATTTCATTGAATTTTAATATTTTAGTTGTCAATTTCGATTTAATGTGACATACTCTATTAAAAATAGTATGACATAATAATTAGTTGAGGTGATCGAGTATGACGAAATATATTTATGCATTTGATGAAGGACAAAAATCAATGAAAGATTTGTTAGGTGGTAAAGGTGCAAATTTGGCTGAAATGAAGCGACTAGGCTTGCCGGTACCGGATGGATTCACAATAACTACTGAGGCTTGTATTGAATATTTGAAGCAAGGGGCAAAACTTTCAGACATACTAATTAAACAACTACACGCAGAATTGGAAGCGTTTTCTTTACGCGCGCAAAAATCATTTTCTTCTGATACGGCGTTGTTACTAGTTTCTGTCCGTAGTGGAGCAAAAATTTCAATGCCGGGAATGATGGATACAATATTAAATTTAGGTTTAAATGACGACAACGTAAAAAAATTAGCAGCTAAAACGAATGATGCACGTTTTGCATTCGATTGTTATCGCAGATTACTACAAATGTTTGGTGAAGTAGTGTACGGCATTTCGATGTCTTCATTTGATACATATTTTAATCAATATAAAGCGAAACATGATTATCAAAATGATTCAGATATTCCTGCTGAAGGATTAAGAGACATTTGTGAATACTATAAAGCTGTTTATCTAGAAGAAGTGTACAAACCCTTTCCACAGGACCCTGTTAAACAATTGACGGAAGCGATTGAAGCTGTATTTAAATCTTGGGATAATGAGCGTGCGCGTGTATATCGCGATTTAAATGAAATACCGCATGATATAGGGACAGCAGTTAATATTCAAGAAATGGTTTTTGGCAATAGTGGTGAAGAAAGTGGAACGGGTGTAGCATTTACACGTAATCCTGTAACTGGTGAAGCTCGGTTATTTGGAGAATATTTGTTGAATGCACAAGGTGAAGATGTTGTAGCGGGTATTCGCACGCCAAAAGACATTGATACATTGAAAGTTCAGATTCCTGTTGTGTACCAACAATTTGTAGATGTATCAAAACAACTTGAAATGCATTATAAGGATATGCAAGATATTGAATTTACGATTGAAAATGGTAAATTGTATATTTTGCAAACACGTAACGGGAAACGTACAGCGCGTGCAGCAATACAAATCGCTGTTGATTTGGTTAATGAAGCTATTATTCCGCAAGAAGAAGCCCTTCAACGTGTAGATACCAAAGCAATTGACCAATTGTTACATCCTAACTTTGATGATTGTGCTTTAAAACAAGCTAACTTGATTTCTGATATGGGTTTACCAGCAAGTCCTGGTGCAACAAGTGGGAAAGTCGTGTTCTCAGCAGAAAGTGCAAAATTTGAAGCGGAAAATGGTAATAAAGTCATTTTAATGAGACCTGAGACGTCCCCAGAAGATATTGAAGGAATGATTGCGAGTGAAGCTATTGTGACGACACATGGAGGTATGACATCTCATGCAGCAGTCGTAGCGCGTGGCATGGGGAAATGTTGTGTGACTGGTTGCGCCAACATTGAAATCAATGTAGTGGATAAAGTTGTAAAGTATCCAGGTGGAACTTTATACGAAGGTGATATTGTATCAGTGGATGGTGCGAAAGGTGACATTTATGAAGGAGAAATAGAAACTATAGCAGCGGAACGAAGTGAGGCATTTGAAACATTTATGAAGTGGTCGGCATCTAAAGCAAGATTAGACGTTCGTATGAATGCTGAAACGATTCCAGACATACAATCAGGCTATCAATTTGGCGCAAAGGGTATTGGCCTTGTTCGTACAGAGCATATGTTTTTTGCACCTGAACGATTGATAGAAATGCGAAGATTTATATTATCAAATTCACAAGAGCAACGTATAGCTGCATTAAATAAAATTAAGACATACCAGGTTACTGATTTTGAAAAAATCTTGGAACTTTCTGGTGACCGACCAACAATTATACGTTTATTAGACCCACCACTGCATGAATTTTTGCCAAATTCACAAGAAGACAAACAAGCTGTTGCTAATCAACTGGAAGTACCTATTAATGAGCTAGAACAATTGATTGAAAGTTTAAATGAAGTGAACCCTATGCTCGGCCACAGAGGATGTAGGTTGGCAATCACGTATCCTGAACTTTATCTCATGCAGGTGGAAGCTATTATTGAAAGTGCCTTGCGATTAAAAGCTCAAGGCATTGCATGTCAGCCAGAAATAATGATTCCTTTAGTATCAACGGTCGATGAATTTTCGATACTAAAAACGAATATTAATGAACGAATTGATAGAATACAACAAGAAGCGAAAGAGTCGATTGATTATAGCATTGGAACTATGATTGAGACGCCACGTGCATGTTTGATTGCTGGTGAATTAGCTAGAGAATGCGATTTTATGAGCTTTGGAACAAATGACTTAACTCAGTTAACATTTGGGTTCTCTCGTGATGATGCAGGTAAATTTATAGGTGAATACGCTGACAAAGGCATCTTAGCAAAAGATCCTTTCCAAACATTAGATATTGATGGTGTAGGTAATCTTGTTAAAATGGCTACTGAACAAGCAAAAGCCGTGAATCCTGAAATGAAAATTGGTGTTTGTGGGGAACTTGGCGGCGACCATAAATCGATTCTCTATTTCAATAAGCTCAATATTGATTATGTATCATGCTCGCCGTTTAGAGTGCCGGGAGCATTACTTTCAACAGCGCAGTGTGAAGTGGAGGTCAGTCACAAGTATGCTAAATAATACGATGGATCCGCAACTTAAGTTATTTATCATCTCAGATTCATTAGGCGAGACGGCTCAACGTATGATTCATGCGACGTTAACTCAATTTCCTGATATCTCACAAATTGAAATGAAAAAATTCCCTTTTATTAAAAGTAAGGATGAATTGATACAGATATTGAAAATTGCACAGGAACGTAATGCAGTCGTTGTGACAACACTGGTTAACCCAGAATTCAATATAGTTGGACAGAAATTTGCACAGGAAGCTAATATTCCATATGTAGATTATATGTCGGATTTAATTGGTATTATTCAACATCGCACGAACTGTGAGCCCATACTGGAAAGTGGTGCTTTACGCAAATTGGACGAGCACTATTTTAAACGTATAGAGGCAATGGAATACTCTGTGAAATATGATGACGGTAAGCATTTTACAGATATTGGTGAAGCCGATGCGCTTATAGTAGGTGTTTCAAGGACGTCTAAAACCCCATTAAGTATGTATTTAGCAAATAAAGGATACAAGATTGCCAACATACCGTTAGTACCTGAAGTTGACATTCCAGATGAAGTATTTAAACTAAAAGAACTAAAAGTATTTGGTTTAACGGCGAGTCCCAATTATATTCTGAACATAAGAAATGAACGTGTGAAAGTCTTGGGATTACACGGTCCGACAAATTATAATAGTATTGAGAGAATTAAAGAAGAATTAAGCTATGCTGAGATCATATTTGAAAAGCTAAATGCGACAGTCATTAATACGGAATACAAGTCAATTGAAGAATCTGCCTTTTATATAGAAAAGTTCTTATAAGAACGTCTAAAATTTCATTTTTATAAAAATTTTCGAATCGATAATTGATATATAAGACTTCGGTAGGGATTAATTTTTAAAATTATTAAGACTAAACGTGTTTTAATTAGGGAAGTCTAAAAGTGATATCTATTAAATAAAGGAGTGTCACGATGTTAAAAACAGTATCACCTTATTTGTTTTTTAACGGTACATGTCGAGCAGCTTTGAATTTTTATAGTGAGGTTTTAGATGGAAAAATAAAAGGTGTCATGACATATGGCGAAGCAAATGAAACAGTTGCAGAAGATTTAGAACGTATTATTCATAGTCAGCTAGAAGTAGACGGACAAATATTTATGCTTTCTGATATACCAAAAGATGATAACACAATGCTTCAAGACCGTAATGTTTATATTGTACTAGAATTTGATAGTGAAGCAGCTATCAGAGAAGTATATGAATACTTGAAAAAAGATGGCGTAGTTCAAATGGAATTGGACGATATGTTCTGGGGCGCAAAATATGCAAAATTAATTGATAAGTATGATATCGGTTGGGATTTGAGTTACAGAAATGACACAGAAAAATAAGTTGTAATTGAGATAAAGAGTGAAGGTGAACTCCAAGGTTAATGATTGGAATTCACCTTCTTTTTTGTTTTTTTATGTTAAGGGCTATGATGATTAAAATTATAAATAACAGCATACCTAATATACCTAAAAATGGCATATGACCGAGAAATATTTCAACAATAAGATCTATTAAAGAAATAATGAAAATACCAGGTAATAACCATTTCAAACTTATGGCATATACGTGTAATAATTGATGTTTTTGATCTGAATTCGAAAGGTGGAAGTTGGGAATGAGTTGTAATAATTTATCATTTTTCATTATCGTCAGTCCCTTCAGTGTTCAGTTTTATTCTAGAATCTTTATTAGCTGTTAATAATACAATTAAAGTAGGAGGAATACATGAAATTAAAAAATTAAAATCGTAAAATTGTGTTGGGTTGCCTGCGAGAAATGGTGCTACAATTGCATTTACCAAATACATATAAGAAAACGCAATGATTAAAAAGAAAATTCTTTTTTTGAATTTCAACTTAAGTACACGTCGATAAATTTTAGGATCACTAACCTCGACCTTAACTTTGTCTACATTAAATGGAGATACTACCATTCTACATCCTATAACTATAACTAATAGAATACCACCGATAGTAAATGGAGAAAAAAATGAACGTTCGACATCGAACATAAACGATAAATATATTAACGCTAACAATAAGTATAGGCCTACCACAGCGATTTTAGCGCACCAAAAATCTGAAGTATGGATGTGACTTGAATTTTTCAAATTGTGCGTGTTATTATTCGCCATCTTTAAGAACGCCTCCATAATGAATTTGAAACTATTACATATTACAACGTTAACATTGTAATGAAGTATATGTAAATGTGATTTAGTATATCATTCTCCCACTGAAACGAAGTTAAAGTAAGAATATATATAAGAGTTCCAAAAAAAGTGTCAGGATTCGAGAATCCTGACACTTAATTCATTTCTAAACTTAAGCTATTGATAATACATTGTAGAGGTCAGTACTGTGCTTGTGTTACTTGGATTAAAGTAACTATGTTGGACATCGCAATTAAAACGGAATGCTTGATGATTATTAATTGTATATGATTTACCATCTACTTCGATTTCTAAAGTGCCTTCGTTGACGATGATGTACTCTTCTGACCCGGCATGATGTGGCTCAGAATGCATTTTACCATTAGGTTGTATCACCATTTTAAACATCTCGAAATGTTTACTTTCATCATATGGAAAATAAGGATAGATAGTTACATGTTTATCAATAATAGGGATAATATCTGATTCATCGATAAATGCGATATGATTATCTTGTAGAGATGTTAGTTGGGACAAAGAAATATGAAGCCCATTTGCAATTTTCCATAATGTGGTAATGGTTGGGTTTGAATTGCCTTTTTCAATTTGGCTCAACATGTTTTTGCTGACTCCAGTAGCATTCGCAACTTTATCTAAACTTAAATGGTGTTTTTTTCTATAGTCGGCAATATTTTTTGCGACGATATTTTGGATATTATACAAAGTAATCTCTCCTATTTACATTATAACGTACATATCGTACCATATAATATGACGTTTTGAAATATCTTTTTAGGGTGGTACAGTATGGAAAAATATAGAAAAATAAAGCCATTTAATTGGTTATTATTTATAGGGATTTTACTAGTTGGGGCAAATCTAAGAGCGCCAATTACATCAATAGGTGTTGCTTTGCCAGATATAAAAGCAGATTTAGTGTTATCTAATAGTGCAATCAGTGTTATCACTGTTGTACCGCTATTATCGTTCGCTATCGTGTCATTGTTTGCAGCGAAGACAAGTAATCGTTTTGGACTAGAAAAAACAATTTTTCTAGCACTTTGTTTTATTTTTGTTGGTATTTTGGTTAGATCCATCACCGATATCTCTTGGCTGTATATTGGTACGATTTTAATAGGTATTGGTATAGGATTTGGCAATGTGCTTGCACCGGCAGTGATAAAGGCGAAATTCCCACTACATATCGGTATTATGACTGGGTATTATACCGTTGTAATGAATGTATTTGGCGGATTATCTTCATATGGTACAGTGCCATTGCTCAAATCATTTAATTATAATAGTGCAATCAGTTTTATGGCTATTGTGACATTTATTACGATTATCATTTGGTCTGTTCAATTAAAAGGAAAACAACAAACTGCGACAGCTTTACCTAAAGAAAGTGTAAATGTTTGGAAGTCACCATTATCATGGCAAATTACGATATTAATGGGTGGCCAATCATTGATTTTTTACTCATTGATTAATTGGATGCCTGTATATCTGTCACAAAGCGGTATGTCTATTAGTGAAGCGGGCGCTTATTTATCAGTGCTACAAATTTCCATTATTCCTTTCACATTTATCACACCAATTTTTGCGACTAAAATGAAATCTCAATTTTTAGTAACGTTTATTACTGGTTTATTATTTATTATGGGTGTACTGATTATGTTATTTGTACCGCAACTAGCAATCATTTCAACAATATTGATTGGCGTTGCTGGTGGTGTAGCATTTGGATTAGTTAATACATTCTTTAGTTTACGTACGGAACATAGCCAGACTGCAGCTAAATTGTCTGGTATGGCACAATCTATTGGATATCTGTTTGCAGCCACTGGTCCTTTACTATTTGGTATTTTACACGATATTACTGGTTCTTGGACTGCATCACTTTGCATTTTATTAGTTACGGCAATTATTATCACTTTATTTGGTTCACAAGCTGGACGCAATCGTACAATTGAACAATCATTACAAAAATAATATTTTTAGTAAATAGTGAAAATAGTATAAACATATAATACTGACATGATATTATTGAAGGACAATCAGAAGTGGAATTATAATGAGTGCTACTAAAGGTGAAATTTTAACGAAAATACTACGAGGTGAAGTTATGCAATTAATATTTGATGCAGGTGTAAGCCCAATTTATCGTGGTGTGCTAGCATTTTTCTTTGTTATTAATATTATTTTAGCATTTGTCATTGTCTTTTTAGACAGAGATAGGAGAGATGCAACTGCTACATGGGCTTGGTTATTTTTACTTTTTGTCATGCCGATTTTAGGTTTCTTCGTCTATATTTTCTTCGGGAGAGGTATTCGTAAGAAACGTGAACGTGGTCATGCGCATAACCAAATTGAAGATGGTATGAAAAGGGTGCAGTCTCAACTCCAAGGTTCGACGAATAGTATAAGTGATTCGAATAACCCTATCGTTAGAAAACATCAAGATATTGCTACTACACTTTTAACGAAAGAGCCATCGTTTTTAAGTCATGATAATAATATTGATATTTATACGGATGGTCATGATTTATTTAATCAAATGAAAGAAGATCTTCGCAATGCCAAGACTTATATTCATATGGAATATTATGTATTGAATTTAGACGGTTTAGGCAAAGAGATTATCAGTATTTTAGAACAGAAGGCTGAGGAAGGTCTTGAAGTTAAATTACTTTATGATGCGGTCGGCTCAAAATCTGTACATAAATCAAAATTTAAGAAATTCCAAGAGGTTGGAGGACAGGTTGAAGCATTTTTCCAAGCCAAAATACCACTTGTGAACTTTAGAGTGAATAACCGTAATCACAGAAAAATCGTTGTCATTGATGGTATGACTGGTTATGTTGGTGGTTTCAATATTGGAGATGAGTATTTAGGTCTCAATGAAAAATTTGGTTATTGGAGAGATACGCACCTAAGAGTAAGAGGAGACGGTGTGGATGCATTACAATTAGCATTTATACATGATTGGAATTCTCAAGCAAAACGTGAGCAATTAGACTACAACGATAAATACTTTCCAGATAATGCACATCAAGGTGGACAAGTATCAATGCAACTTGCATTAAGTGCACCTAGTGATAATTGGCATCAAATTGAATTTGGCTATATGAAAATGATCATGAATGCTAAAAAGTCTATTTACATGCATAGTCCATATTTCATTCCGGATAAAGGTTATATTAATGCGTTGCGAATAGCAGCTAAATCAGGTGTAGATGTACGTTTAATTATTCCGTGTAAACCGGATCATATTTTTGTATATTGGGCGACTATTACGAGTGTGGCACAGTTAATTAGAGATGGCGTGAAAGTATACACTTATGGGAATGGCTTTATTCATTCTAAAATGATGATTATTGATGATGAAGTGGCAAGTGTTGGCTCTTCAAACATGGATATACGTAGCTTCGAGTTGAATTTTGAAATCAATGCATTTATGTATGATAGCGATATTACAAAGCAATTGAAGGATGCATTTTTCGAAGACTTAAAAGTATCGAAAGAACTTACTGAAGAACGCTACAACCAACGTTCTTATTGGATTAAATTTAAACAATCCATTGCTAAGTTAGCATCACCAATATTATAGTTTAATGAAAAGTGGATCATTTATATTAGTCAATAAGTATAATACGCAATGGTACAGCGACTGATGACTGGCGCTATGATGTGAACTAAATTAAATATGACATTATACACCTGTAAATGTTCAAATAGATACACTATAATGTTATAATATATTCAACATTTCATACTCCTATAACTTTGCATTACTAACCATTATGATGTTATAATGTGATTAACAAAAAGTAGTTCCATTGGAACACCGAACCCCCAACCTATTCCAGTAGGTTGGGGGTTCTTTTGGTGAGCTATATCGCCTTATTATTTATTGCGGTTGTTTAGCCAAAACGTAAAACCCGCAATTATGCATCTTGAAACAACAGGTGCAATTATACTAACAAAAAGTAGTTCCACTGGCTTCACCTCCTTCCGTCGAATATATCGTCGGAAGTTAAGGCGACTCTATTATTATACACTCGTAAAAGTTCAAATACATCTACTTTAGCTAAGCTAAATTATGTTACTTTACGTATCTATAAAACTGTATATCTTTAAGCTTATTTTTTAAATTTTGAAATATATTTTACTAATAACCAAATTTTCACCCGCATAAATATTGCTTTAGCTATAATGCGTTTCCTCTAGTAATAACACTTATACATAACGGCAGACGCTAGTTTGCAACAGGAATCAGTTGATCACCTGGTTTAATCCATTGTTTTTTAAAGAAGTATCTATACAATACAAAGCTAATGATAGCGGGTAAGACAATATGAAAGACAAGTATGAGTAGCCAAGTTTGTATTGAACCACCCATCGTGTTTATTGTCATAATTTGACCTATAAAGCCACTCGTTCCCATACCAGCTCCCGCAGCATTATTAGTCATAGGGAATAACGTAGTCATGATTGGTGCAACAATGGCACTAGCAAGTGTTGGTGGTACAAGTATCATTGGATGTTTGATGATATTAGGAACTTGTAACATACTAGTACCTATTCCTATTGATAAAATACTACTCCAACCATTGTCCTTATAACCGTTTACGGCAAAGCCTACCATTTGTGCTGCGCAACCTATTGTTGCAGCACCAGCAGCCAGACCACTTAAATCTAGCATCAATGCGAGTGCTGCACTTGAAATTGGCGCAGTTAATGCCAATCCAAATATTACTGATACGAGAATCCCCATTATGAGTGGTTGTTGATCCGTGGCAGCGATAATCACTTTGCCTAATCCTGTCATAAATTGATTTAATGCTGGACCAAATAATTTGGCAATAGTCCCACCTATAATAATTGTCAGTAATGGCGTAACGATGATATCTACTTTAGTTTTTCCAGCATAAAATTTACTTAATTCAACAACTATCAGCGTAGCGATGTATGCACCTACTGCACCGCCACCAAATGTTGTATAGCCTAATGTACCTACGATTACGCAGGAAAATATGACAAGCGGTTTTGCACCCAAGCCGTAAGCAATTGCGACCCCAATCGCAGCGCCAGTGACAGACATAGCTACTTTCCCAATTTCTGATAAAAATGATAATTGTAACTGTGGTATTAAAGTTTGGTTTCCAATTGTTTCTAAAATAAGGCCAATAATTAGAGAACCGAATAAACCTAATGCCATGAAACTTAATGCTTCAATAAACCACCTATGTAAATAAGTTTTCATTCCCAATCTCCTCAATGATTAATTCTTTAAATTTATAAATTAATATTATTATATAGATAGTTAGTGAAGTTGGCTACACTAAGTTGAGATAAGTTTCACAATTTGTTTGAAATAATGAAATAACGCTTAAAGTGAACCATTTGTTTAAAATGACAATAAAATACCCATGTACGCTATTGTACATGGGTAGTATCACATTTGAATATTAGTGATTAATTTTTATTAACAGAAGCGTCATAGATAGACTCAATTGTGTCGCCTAAAATACGATCGAATTCTTCATCAGATTGATTAACATTTAAGTCATTGATTAATGCACGAGAGAAGCTTGCGATTAAATCTTTGTTTTGTTTAAGGACTTCGTTGGCATGTTCTCTGCTATAACCACCAGAAAGTGCAACAGCACGTACAACATTAGGGTGGTTGATTAATGATTCATATTGGTTTGCATTTGTAGGGATAGTTACTTTAAGCATCACAAGTTGATCATCATTTAATTGATTTAATTCTTCTAAAATAGACTCAGTTAAATAAGATTCAATTTTAGCTTTATTTTCTGCATTAATATTAACTTCAGGTTCAATAATTGGCACTAAACCAGCAGCGATGATTTGTTTTGCTACTTCGAATTGTTGTTTAACGACCGCATCAATACCTTCTTTGTTGAATTCTAAGATATTAGAACGCATTTTCGTACCAAAGATTTTATGTTCATTAGCACGACGTAATAAATCATCTAAATCTGGCATTGGTTTTATTAATTGAACACCATCTTTTTGTTCAGCTAATCCTTTATCTACTTTTAAGAAAGGTACGACACCTTTGTCTGCAAGATACTCACCAGTGTGTTTACCTTCTACTTCACGATCCATTGTTTGTTCGAAAAGGATAGCACCAACGATTTTATCTGAGCTAAATGAAGGTGATGAAACAATACGCGTACGCATGTCATGAACAAGTTTAAACATTTCATCTTCATTACTGTATTGATCTTCGGTTACGCCGTAATCTTTAAGTGCTTTAGGTGTACTTCCACCACTTTGATCTAATGCCGCAATGAAGCCTTTTCCATTTTTTACTTTATCAAATTGTTCTTTATTCATTCTTACCACTCCTTTTACTTTATTCATTCTTACCACTCCTTTTACTTTATTCACTTATAGTATGATAAAAATTATTTTAGAACGCAAGCTGAAGGCACTTTATATATAAAAATAAAATATAAAATTGATTTTTTATAAAAATATCTAATGCTTAGTTACTGATATTAAGAAAATCGGCGTTGGATTATAAAACGCGTCTTCCTCATTATAGATTCGTTGATAAATACTTGTATCTAAATGAATATGTTGATAGCCTAATGCGCTTAAAATATCAATATCTGTTTGTGGGCGGGGAAGATGATTAATCGCAAGGCTTTGTTTAATCGCTTCACTTTCAGATAACATTTCTTCTCCAAGTGTATGATGTGCATGGTTTGAAGTGATGGCTTGATACGATTCAAAGGAATCTTTGCCATAATCAGCATCTACATTGATAAGTTTGCCACCTGATTTCAAGACACGTAGCCATTCTTGATATGCAGTTCGTGTGTTTGGAAGTAGCCAAGTAACGTTACGTGCAATGACCACGTCAAATGTATCGTCTTTGAAGTCTAGGTGTTCAGCATCCATAATTTGAAAATTAACGTCCTGTTTGAATTTCTGTGAATTAGATTGAGCAGCTATAATCATATCTGTTGAAAGGTCAATACCTGTAACTGCTGCCCCTTGTTGTCGACATAAAATAGCTAAAAATCCTGCACCAGTTCCGATATCTAAAATACGTTTCCCTTTAATCGCAGGCACGATGTGTTGGATTTCATTTATCCATTTTTGAGCATGTGCACTTTCTAATTCAGCTTGTTTATTTTCGCTAAATGTACCTGCACGTTTATCCCAATAGTTGATGATTTGTGATTTATCCATAGCTGTATACTCCTTTTGATGAAAATTAAAAGTTTTATCAATTTAATTATAAGCCTTTAAAGTAAAAAGGGTGTTTTTGATGATTGAATTAAAATATTGATGTTATGTTCAAATTTGAAATATAAGTCGTTTACTACTTTAAATTTTTAAATAAAACAAAAGAAATATTTATACGTAAACAAAGCATAAATATACAACAGATAAAATTGTAAGATTCATTCAATTCGTTAAATTTAAATTTAACACTACTATTGTAGCGATTTTTGTGAAGTGATTAAAAGTTTAAATTATATAATTATTCATCAGTTGTATATAAAAATTTTGAATGTAATTTGCATTATTATTTAAAGTTCGTTAGGCTCATGAATGTGAATTAAGAAATAGTTTTGCTAATAATAAATATATTTTTAGCAGCTTTTACATAGTAAAAAAACTAAATACAGGGGTGTTCAAAAATGAAAAATAATAGAGTTATGGATTGGACGACCTTTATAGGGTCATCCGTAATTTTACTTATTGCTGTTATCCCTATGATGGTATTTCCTAAAGCAAGTCAGGAAGTTATTACAACCATGAATAACGCTGTCTCAAGTGCTTTAGGATCTATTTACTTGCTCATAGGTCTAGCAATATTGATATTTGTGCTTTATATTGCCTTTGGTAAATATGGCAATGTAACCTTAGGAAAGGCGACAGATAAACCTGAATTTAATAATTTCAGTTGGGCGGCTATGTTATTCTGTGCTGGTATCGCCTCAGATATTTTATATTGGGGAATTATTGAATGGGCATTTTATTATCAAGATCCGCCACATGGTGGTAAAGGCATGACAGATAGCGCATTAAATTATGCCACGATGTATGGTATGTTCCATTGGGGTCCAATTGCATGGGCAACATTTGTACTGCCAGCGCTTTGTATTGGTTATTTATTATTCGTTAAGAAAAAGCCAATTTATAAAGTGAGCCAAACATTACGTCCAATTTTAAAAAATCAAACCGATGGTATTGTTGGACAAATTGTAGATGTGATATTTATATTCGGTCTATTAGGTGGCGCAGCAACATCATTAGCTTTAGGTGTGCCAATGATTACAGCAGGAATTGAAAGGCTCACAGGTATCGATGGTGACAACATGTGGATGCGTGGTGCTATATTATTCCTAGTCACAGGTATCTTTGCTTATAGTTCATATTCTGGTCTGAAAAAAGGAATTAAAGTATTGAGTGATTGGAATGTAATTCTGTCGTTCCTATTACTTGGATTTGTCTTAGTTGTAGGTCCAACAATTTTTATTATGGAAACTACAATTACAAGTATGGGGAATATGATTAAGAATTTCTTCCAAATGGCAACATGGCTAGAACCATTTGGTGGCATTGGTGGCCGTAAAGAGACGAATTTCCCACAACAATGGACGATATTCTACTGGTCATGGTGGATTGTTTATGCGCCATTTATCGGTTTATTTATTGCCCGAATTTCTAAAGGGCGTACGTTGAAAGAAGTCGTCTTAGGTACGATTATTTATGGTACGTTAGGTTGTATGTTATTCTTTGGTATTTTCGGAAACTATGCAGTTTACTTACAAATTAGTGGTCAATTTGATGTTATTCAAAACTTAAATACTCATGGTACAGAAGCAACCATTATTGAGGTATTACATCAATTACCATTCCACAATATAATTATTATATTGTTCATGGTTTCTGCTGTATTGTTCCTAGCAACAACATTTGATTCAGGTTCATATATCTTAGCAGCAGCATCTCAAAAGAAAGTGATCGGTGAACCTCTAAAAGCGAACCGTTTATACTGGGCGTTTGCATTATGTCTGTTACCATTTGCGTTGATGTTGGTAGGTGGTGAAAGAGCGTTAGAAGTATTGAAAACTGCCGCCTTATTAGCGAGTGTGCCGGTTCTGGTTGTCTTTGTCATGATGATGTTTGCGTTTATGCGGACATTGAATGAAGACAGGCTTAAATTAGAGCATCGTGCTGATAAATACAGAGAAGTCGAACGACGTTCATTACGTATTACACAGGTAAGAGAGAAAAAAGAAGACGATAATTTATAGCATAAAAAAAGCTGTCGACTAGGGTCGGCAGCTTTTATTTATAAAAATAAGGGTGTCAGAACAATATGAAATTGTCCGCCCCCTGCGCATTGAATTAGTCACTGGAGTCTGTGTATTTATTTTCAGGAATTGGGAAATACTTAAATATTTCGCCGCTTTCAAGCGCATCACTTAACTGTTCTAACCACTCATAGTAAGGCAACGTGTCAATAAGTTGTTGTTTTGTTTCAATTGCTTCAGTTTTAGTTGAC
>Ga0209547_100086_pt1 | contig 23337 bp, 18 predicted proteins | sample UppTromicrDC3115_FD_185843 | JGI IMG/M metagenome (GOLD analysis project Ga0209547, IMG submission 185843) | Upper troposphere microbial communities from Oklahoma, USA - DC3-115 (SPAdes) (version 2) | ecosystem: Environmental > Air > Outdoor Air > Unclassified | place: USA: Oklahoma | collected...
ATATCAACTGTGTAGTTACCTTGATCATCTGCTGTTCCTGTTGCTGTTGTGCCATCTGGAAACGTTACCGTTACTGTTGAACCTGGTTCTGCTGTTCCTGTGATTTGCGTATCTTCACTTGTTACATCGTTCACCGTTGGTGCTTCTGGGGCTGTTGTATCTGTAACTGTTGTTTTTACAGAATCAGAAATATTTCCATTTTTATCTATAGAAGCTATTAATAATTCTTCTCCGCCTACTAAGTCAATTGCAGCTGGTACATCTATTGTGTAGTTGCCTTGTTCATCAGCAGTACCTGTTGCTGTTGTGCCATCTGGGAATGTGACTGTTACCTCTGAGCCTGGCTCCGCAGTACCTTTTATTTGTGTATCTTCACTTGTTACGTCATTCACTGTTGGTGTTTCTGGGGCTGTAGCATCTACAACCGTTGTTGTTGTTTGTTCAGATTTATTCTTAGATTTATCTTGTGCAACAGCTTGGATTTCTTCTCCACCTGTTAAAACAATATTACTTGGAATTTCAACACTAAAGTTTCCTTGTGCATCCGTCTCAACATCAACTTTCACATCACCTGGGAAAGTAACTGTAACAGTTGTATTTGCTTCAGCTGTTCCGCTAATAGTTGTATCTTCACTTGATATTCCATTTAATACTGGTGCTTCTGGCGCTGTCGTATCTGTAACTGTCGTTGAAGTTTCAGGTGAAATATTACCCTTAGAATCTGATGCAGTAACTTTCAATAATTCATTACCTTTCAAATCAATTCCTTCAGGGATATTAATAGTATAATTTCCTTGATCATCAGTCGTACCAGTTGCTATTGTGCCATCTGGGAACGTTACCGTTACTGTTGAATTTGCTTCTGCAGTTCCAGTTACTTGTGCATCTTCACTTGTTACATCGTTCACTATCGGTGCATCTGGTGCTGTGACATCAGTAACGGTTGTTGCTACTGGTACAGTCTCATTACCAGCATCATCTGTTGATGTAACTTGGATTTCTTCTCCACCTACTAAGTCAACATCATCTGGAATAGCTATTGTATAATTTCCATTGTCATCTGATTTACCTGTAGCAGTCACTCCACCTGGGAAAGTAACTGTCACTGTTGAATTTGCTTCGGCTGTTCCAGTTACTTGTACACTTTCGCTTGTAACACCATTAACTGTTGGTGGTGCTGGTGCTGTTTCGTCTGTAACTGTCGTAGAACCTGGTTGAGAAACGTTACCTGACTCATCTGTTGATGTAGCTTGAATCGTTTCTCCACCTTGCAATTTCTCATTTTCTGGAACAACAACTGTGAAGTTACCTTGTGCATCTGCTGTTGTTTCTACAACTGCTCCACTTGGGAACGTCACTGTTACTGTTGAATTTGCTTCTGCAGTTCCTATTACTTCAGTGCTTACGCTTGTTACATGACTAATTTGTGGAGCGTCTGGTGCTGTTGCATCTATTACGGTTGTACTGCCAGATTGTGAAACATTTCCTGCAGCATCTGTTGATGTAGCTTGAATTGTTTCTCTACCTTGCAATTCCTCATTTTCTGGAATATTGGCTGTAAAATGACCACTTTCATCAGCTGTTACTTCTACAATTGTTCCACTTGGGAATGTCACTGTTACTGTTGAATTTGCTTCTGCGGTACCAGTTACTTGATTACTATTACTAGTAACATCCCCAATAACTGGAGCATCTGGTGCTTTCACATCTTTAACTGTTGTTGTTGCTATTGGCGATTCATTTCCAGCAGCATCTGTAGAAATTGCTTTAAATTCTTCTCCACCTTCAAGAAATACACTATTAGGTATATCAACTGTAAAATTACCTTGAGCATCAGCAGTTACTGAAACCTTACCTCCACCTGAGAAACCAACTGTAACTGTTGAATTAGGTTCAGCTTTTCCTGTAACTTGCGTATCATTACTTGTAATTGGATTAATTACTGGTGCGTCTGGTGCTGTTTCATCTGTAACAGTAATTTGATCTGAAATCTCACTTGTTTTACCATCCTTGCTAGCTGTTGCAGTTAACACTGTACCCGCTGTTAACGGTTTGTTTAATACTATAGTTGCTGCTGAGCCATCACTTGGTATTTCAACTGAACCAATTTCATTATTATTGTTATCTAGAACTGTAATAGTAGCTCCAGCTGTGCCATTAACTTGTATCTCTGTATCATTATCGTCAACTGGATTAATCGATGGTGCAGGTACTTTAGAAACATCTATAATGTTAAATGTATTAATTTCATCATTTTCATAGTTAGGTGAATCAATAGCAATCGTATATGTACCTTCCGGCGACTGAGGAATTGCTACGGAAAACGTACCATCTGGGTTAACCGTAGAAGTACCTATCACATTACCATTTACATCTATAACTTTAGCTGTTTGTGACGCAGCACCTTCTTTTAATGGAACTGAACCAGTTACCACAGTATCTTCATTAGTAATATCTGATGCTTCAGGCTTACCTACCAATGGTGAAGTTTTATAGTTGATAACTTCATCTCCATCATTTTTACCATCACCATCTGTATCATTATTTTCAGAGTCTGAAAGTGATACTTGGCGTTCATATCTATCTAACAAGCCATCTTTATCATAATCTTGTAAGGCTAAAGTTGATGTTCCCATTGTATTATTGATTAGTAACCCTTTACTATCAGTTAAGTATCCAGCAAATGTAAAGTCTTCTTTTTGCTTAGTAGTTTCTCTTATTAAGTTACCTTGTGCATCGTATTCTGCATCTTTAGTTAAAATGTTATTTACACTTTGATTTAATTTAATTACGATTCTGACCCCTACTGTCTCAGGTAAAAGATTGTTAAACTCGATAAGTTTATTTAAATTATCGCTAGTGATAGAGCCATTTCCAATATCATCTAAAGTTAAATCTGCAACTTTATCTTCTGCATGATATGTTTTATCAAAACCACTTAAGCCTTTGTAATCATATGTGTGCAATTCTACACCTTCAATATAAGGCAATAAATCTTTATCTATTTGATAATTATATATCCATTGATTACTTTTCGTTTTACTATATGAAAATACACCATTTTTCATAATTTGTTGATCAATAATAAAACCACCATACTCACCCGGTGCATCGTCATATGTAGCAGAACCACTACTCGCTTTAAAGTTATTACTATTCTCGCTTGATATATTATTTTGTAAATCCACCAAATCACTATCAGCATTTGTTAGGAAGTAACCACTGCTTTCAGACGTACGCACAATTTTATTGCCAATAGAGTCACGTACAAACATTTGATAATTTAGCTTATTATTATCTAAACTACCAGCGCTATTTAAAATATTAGCTAATGTATCATCAAGTTCAATTTTACCGTTTGTCGCTGTATATTGTGATAATATTTCTGCTCCACCAAACAAACCACCATTTGCTCTAATGAAGTTCACTTCCCATGTATTAGTAAGCTTTCCATTTTCATCAGTTAATCTAACAAATTCAACGGGTTGACTTCTTCCAGCTGGATTGACAGTGATTTTTGTTACATGATCCGCAATTAACGGATCTAATTTCAAATCGATTTTGTATCTATCACCAGAGTTAGAGCCCGACATATAACTGTGAATTTCAAAAGGGATAATATTGCTATTCAGTGTAGTCTGATTATCCAATGAGCCTGGATCAAAAATTAACGATGCAAATGTGTAGTTATCCAAATATCCTAATGATTTTTCAACTTCTTCATTTTGATCGACAGCTGCTGCAAGTGCTGTTGGTGTCGCCATAGCTCGGAACATTGTACGCGTTGGTGTTGCTAATGTTTCAGCGCTTTGTTGATTATTAACCAATGTTATTAAAGAAGACTTTAAAATTTCAACATTAATTTCTTCTGCTGTTGCAGTGTCATAATTAATGTCAGCGTTGTCCATTATTTTTTGTGCTTCCGCATCAGATACTTGACTATTTAAAAACGATTCAACAGTTGCTTCTTTATTTTTTGAAGAACTTAATTTTGTTTCCAACGCAGATTGTTTTGCTTTTTTAACTGTAGTTGTTGTTTGTTTTGATGATTTTTTCTTATCTGCTGTAGCCGTTGTTTTTTTAGTTTGTTTTTTGCTTGTTGCTTGTTCCTGTTCAGGTGTTTCTGTAGCAGTTGTATTTTCTTTACTTTGCTGTTTTGTTTTATTATCTGTTGTTACATTTTCGCTAGTTGATTGTTCTTTTGAAGGTGTTTCAGTTGTAGTCTCAGGACTTTGTTCTTTTGTTGTAGTTGAATCACTCTTATCTGTTTGTGTTTCCGTTGAACTATCTTTCGTAGGAGTTTCTTCCGTTGAAGTTTGTTCTTTTATTGGAGCTTCTGTTGTTGGAGTTTCTGTTGTTGAAGCTGCTTCTTTCGTTGAATCTTCATTTGTTTTTTCTACAGAAGTTTCTGATGTATCTTCTGAAGCACTATTTTCTGTATCTACATTATTCGATTCATTCGAAGTTGTAGTTTCATTTTCTTCTGGTGATTGAACCACATCTTCAGAAGATGTATTTTCATTTGTAGTATTTTCATCAGCAGCTTTTATGTCCGCTATATCTAAAGCTTCACCCTTATTATCTTTTGCATTATTATCTGTAATAGAATCTAATTCTGCTGCTTGAACTTCACTTCCTACACCAAATACTAATGTTGCTCCTACTAGTAATGATGCCGTACCAACTGTAAATTTTCTAATAGAATATTTATTTAATCTATTAGGTAAAAATCCTTGTCTGTTTTTCATCTTTTCCCACCTCAAAATATACTTTATACAATTTCATATTACTCAATTAAATAATAAAAGCAAGAAGTATTTCGCATTTTATCTAATTATTTTTAAGTTTCGCGCAATTATAAGAAAATCATTAAATTTATCAAAAGAAGCAATACTTGTGTAACATGGCATTTAACATAATTAATTTTAACATTAACGAATTACTTTTATATACAAAAACATTCATTTATTGAAAATAATTTACTTTTGAATATCATTTTCGTAAAGTTACTAACATAATTCACTCAAATCAGAGTAAATCACAAAATCAAAAAACAAAGATTTCCAACAATAAATAAGTTGATAATTCCAATTGAATTAGATAATAACCAATCGTAGAATTTAATTTTCATCAAATTAGCACTTTATGATGTAATTCGTTGTTAATTTTGTATATTATAGTGCACAACTCAAATTTATTTTATAATTTTTAAACAATGAGATGGGTAATAAAAGTTAAACATCTATATGCTATTTTTTAAAAATTGCACTTTAAAATAGTTTGCAAATAACAAAGATAGTGATTTTTTAATTTTTGATTATTAAATTTGACAATTCACATTAAAAACATTGCCTTTATTTGTATTAATTATAAATACAAGTACAAGAAAGGAATTTACTTATGCAAATACTATTAACTGGAGCTACTGGACATTTAGGCACACATATTACAAATCAAGCTATCAAACAAAATATAGAAAATTTTAGTATTGGGGTTAGAAACATCAATAAAGTTTCTGATACGTGGAAACAAGCTTTAGAAGTTAGAGAACTGGATTATTTCAATCAAGAAAGTATGGTTACTGCATTCAAAAATATTGATTTAGTTATTTTTATTCCAAGCATTATTCATCCCTCATACAATAGATTGCCTGAAGTTGAAAACTTAGTTTATGCTGCAAAAACAGCTAATATTAGTCATATTATGTTCATTGGTTACTATGCAGATCAACATAATAACCCCTTTCACATGAGTCCTTACTTTGGCTATGCAGAAAGATTACTTGCAGGTAGTGGCTTAAATTATACTTATGTTCGAATGGCAATGTATATGGATCCACTTGTTGACTATCTCCCAGAATTAGCAAAATTAGGAAAGCTTATCTATCCAGTTGGAGACGGAAAAATCAATTACATCTCTAGACATGATATTGCAAAAGGTATTATTGCTATCTTATCTAATCAAAATCTATTAGGACAACGTTACCTCTTATCAGGTCACACGTATTCTATGACAGAATTGGCAAGTATTTTATCTAATATTGCAGGTTCTAAAATTAATTATAATCCCGTTTCATTGGATACTTTTGGCAAGATGTATGATGAACCTAAAGGTTTTGGTCCATTGCTCGCTTCTATGTATAAAGCAGCATCAATGGGTCTTTTAGAACAACACAGCTCAGATTTTGAAAAATTAACAGGTGATCAACCTGAAACATTCGAACATTATTTACAACAAAATTATAAAAAATAATATTAATTTATGGCCCTATAGATAAAGGCACAAAACAACAAAACATACTTTATATATTAAAAACCCTTGAGCCAAAATAACTCAAGGGTAATTTAATGATTATTTGTTATTTAATTTTAATGCTTTGTCATTTGCTTCACGAATTTGTTTTAGTAATTGATAATCTTCAATAAGTGATTGACCATATGAAGGTATAATTTCTTTCAATTTAGGTTCCCATTGCTTAATTTGTTCAGGGAAGTTTTTCTCAATAACTTCTAAAGCAACTGACACTGAAGTAGAAGCACCAGGTGATTCTCCTAACAATGCAATTACTGAATGGTCTTTTGAATTAACAACTTCTGTTCCAAATTGAATGAATCCTCTACCGTGTTCCTTCGTATCTTTGATAACTTGTACACGTTTTCCAGCTTGCATGATATCCCAATCTTCATCTTTCGCATCAGGTACAAAGCGACGCAGTTCTTTCATGCGATCAGCTTTTTTAGCTAACACTTCTTGAACTGAATACTTAATAAGTGGGAAGTTCTTGGCTGCTGCTGATAACATTGTAATTACATTGCTTGGATTTATAGATTTAAATAAATCTAAATTAGAACCATTTTTCAAGAATTTTGGTCCAATCGCTGCGAATGGTCCAAATAGTAACGAATTTTCATCTTGAATATAACGTCTATCTAAGTGAGGCACCGTCATTGGTGGTGTACCTTCAGGTTCTTTACCATAAACTTTAACTTCATGTTTATCTACAACTTCAGGATTATTACATACTAAGAATTCTCCAGTAATTGGGAATCCACCTAAATGTTTACTTTCAGGAATACCTGTTTTTTGTAGCAATGGGATAGCGGCACCGCCTGCACCAATAAATAGATAATCCGTAATATGATGTTCTACTTTTTTAGTTTTAAGATCCTTGATTTTAACTTCCCACTTACCATCTTTACGACGACTAAAATCTTGAACTTCGTGACGATAGAAAAGTTCAGCATTTTCATGTTCAGCTAGATTTTTAGCCATTTTTCTAGTAAGCTCACCGAAGTTTACATCTGTACCTTCATCAATTTTACTCGCTGCGACCGTTTCATTAGGGTCACGACCTTCCATCATAAGAGGCATCCATTCTTTTAGCTTCTCATGATCTTCTGTATATTCAATGCCTTTAAACATTGATAGTGGAGATAATGCTTCGAAACGTCTTTTCAAGAAGTTTACGTTTTTATCTCCTTGTACAAAGCTAATATGCGGTAAAGGTCTTATGAAATCTTGCGGATTTTGTATTTGTTTGCTTTTTACTAAATGAGACCAAAATTGTTTTGAAATTTCAAATTGCTCATTAATTTCTTTCGCTTTTTCAACATCAATTGAACCATCTTTTTGTTCTACAGTATAGTTCAATTCACATAACGCGGCATGTCCAGTACCAGCATTATGACGCTCATTTGAACTTTCAATTGCAGGTTTGTCGAGTCTTTCAAAAAGTTTAATATTCCATTCTGGTGCGAGTTCTTTTAACAATGTGCCAAATGTTGTACTTAAAACACCAGCACCTATTAAAATAACGTCTTTCGAGTTTGAATCTCTCATCGCTATTCCACCTTTCGTATTCACTTTTCAATATAAAATAATGTTTAATAGTTTCATATAACACATTGATACATGTCTTCTGTAAACGATGTTCATATATCATATGACAGCCTATTAATATATTTTTCTCGATAAATATCTCTCATACTATATGATAAAACAACCCTCAAAAATTGTAAATTATATATTACAAGTGTATGAATTAATTTGAATTTAATATTCCTATTTAGTAAAACTATTCAATCACTTATTTATAATGATATTATCTATTAAACGTGCTTTACTAAATTTAACTGCAAGTGAAATAAATATATCCCCCGAAATTTCATATTGCTCAACAAGTTCAGGGTAGCTATAAATTGCAACAGTTTCTACATGACCACTCGTATGTTCTTCTATATAAGTGCGCGTTGCTTTAATGATAGTCTCACTATTGCGTTCACCATGATCATATAATGATTGTGCTAGACATAAGCTTTGATATAAATGCGCAGCTTCTGCTCTTTCCTCCTGTGTTAAATATATATTACGTGAACTTTTCGCAAGTCCATCTGCTTCTCTTACAATGTCTACGCCAATTATTTCTATAGGATGATTAAAATCTTCCACCATTTTTTCTACAATAGCTAATTGCTGTGCATCCTTTTTCCCAAAATATGCTTTATGTGGTCTAACAATATTAAATAACTTATTAACAACTGTTACAACACCTTCAAAATGACCAGGTCGCTCAGCGCCTTCCAATACAGTTGCCAAACGACCAGCCTTCACTTCAATTGTTGGTTCAGATGGATACATTTCCACTTCACTTGGAAAAAATATATAGTCTACGCCTACCGAACTTGCTTTAGACGTATCACCTTCAATATCTCTAGGGTATGATGCTAAATCCTCATTGGGTCCAAATTGCAATGGATTAACAAATACACTTATTACAGTAATATCATTTTCAGCTGTAGACATAGACATCATTTTCAAATGTCCTTCATGTAAAGCACCCATAGTTGGAATAAATCCAATAGTGTGCTGTCTTTCTTTGTGATTATTAATAATTTGTTGCATTTCTTTAATTGTTTTGATGATTTTTATCATTCTGTGACCTCATTCATCACTTGTTTTTTATATGTGTGTGCTTCGCTTGGAAATTCCGAATTTTTTACTTCTTGATTATATTGAGATAATGCATCACTACCTATTGAAAAATCGCCATACTGTTTCACGAATTTCGCTTGATGTTCAACGCCATAATTCAATATATCGTGATAAACCAAAACTTGTCCGTCTGTATCTTTGCCGGCACCAATTCCAATAACTGGAATCTGTAGTTTCTGAGAAATTTCACGCGCCAGATCACTTGGAACAGCTTCTAAGACAAGCATAATTGCTCCTGCTTGTTGTACTGCATATGCATCTTCTATGAGTTGCAACGCCGTTTCTTTACTATTTGCTTGCATTTTATATCCCATAATACCGACGCTTTGCGGTGTTAATCCCAAGTGCGATACTACTGGAATGCCCATATTACTGCAGTTTTTAATATACTGTGTCAAATGCGCACCTTCTGCTTTGATCGCGTTTGCATTCGTTTGTTGATAAAGTCTGATTGCATTTTCTAAATCATATTGTTCATTCACGCCAACTGCACCAAATGGAACATCTACTACAATATAAGTGTCAGGCGCTCCACGTCTTACTGCCTTTGCATGATGCATGATATCTTCAACAGTTACTTGTACTGTACTGTCGTAACCTAAAACGGTCATTCCTAATGAATCTCCTACAAGTATGATATCTATATTTGCCGCTTCAACTTGTTTAGCGCTCGGATAATCATAGGCTGTCACCATTGAAATCTTTTCTTGATTATCTTTCATTGTTTGTAACTGTTTTAACGTTTTCAATTAAAATCAACTCCACAATTTGATATATTATTATTGTTATTCATATATTAACCAATCTTTTTAGAAAAGGAAATACAAAACATGATCAACATTGCCATCATCGGTCCCGGTGCAGTAGGAAGTACAATTGCATTTGACCTTAAATATTTGAATTCTAATATACAGTTACTCGGACGTCGTGCTGAAACACTTCAATTTTATGCAAATGGGGACACAAATACTGCGTGTACCTTAGATGTTGTACCGCTTCATACACATCGTCAACCGGTTGATGTACTTTTTATCGCTGTAAAAATACCACAACTCGAATCTGTATTATCTATATATGATCATTTGTTACATTCAGAAACGATTATCATTTTAGCGCAAAATGGACAGGGACAATTATCTAAATTTGATCATCCACACGTATATCAAGGCGTTGTTTATATTAGTGGGCAGAAAAAAGGTAATATAGTCACTCACTATCGTGATCATAAGATTATATTAGAACGTAATCTCCACACTCAAAAACTATCTAAATTAGTTGCGGATTCCCCGCTCAATATATCGCTTACTGATGACATCAATAAAGCTATTTGGTATAAACTGCTCGTGAATTTAGCAATTAATAGTGTCACAGCATTAAGTCGTTCCACTGCTACTGTATTAGAAGTCCCTGGTATAAAATCGCTTTGTAGGCAATTACTCATCGAAGGTATAGCTATTGCTGAAGCTGAAGATGTCTGCTTTGATAACACTACCGTTGAGGATATTCTTCGCATTTATGATGGCTATCCATCTAATATGGGAACCAGTATGTATTACGATATCCTTGCTAATAAACCGTTAGAGATAGAAGGCATTCAAGGTTATTTATTCTCTAAAGCTAGAAAGCATCAATTAGAGACACCGATACTCGATACAGTGTACGCACTACTTCTTGCACAACAGCCAATATCGGAGAAATAATGCGTATGACAATATCTCATATACGCTCTATCTCTGATGTACTTTAAATTTATTCTTATTTTTTTAAAAGTTCATATACAGTTCATAAATAGGCTTTATATTACAACCATAAACAATATGGAGGTAATAATAATGAAAAAATTAATGTATAGTTCTGCATTTTATACACTTTTAGGGTTATTAAGTGGCCTTTTCTATCGTGAAATGTCTAAAGCTGAAAACTTTACTGGATATTCACAGTTAAATGTTACTCATACACATTTACTAGTACTTGGTACGATTATGTTTTTAATTTTTATGATTATCGAATATCAGTTAAAATTAACTAAACACAAACAACTTTTCAATAGTTTCTTTTATATTTTTCATTTAGGCATACTTGTAACTGTCGCTATGCAATTTATTAACGGTATTGCTGCAATAAAAGGCTTCAGTGTGAGTCCTGCAATTGCTGGTATTGCTGGATTAGGACATATCATGATTACACTAGCTTTCATTTTATTCTTTGTCTTATTAAACAAACGTATCAATGCACTTACAACTGCAAAGTAAGGCTTTTAAGACTTGTTACACATACAATTAAATTAAACCTAGTACATAATCAATGCTATGCGCTAGGTTTTTTGCTTACTATTTTGTTTTTTTATTGTCAATCCATTGCATATAAGTTGCTGTCTTCCATACATACTCCAACGGACCTAATTTAAAGAATTTTAACCATAAGATGCTTATTGTCATTTGTGTGAAATAAATGAACAGACAAATCCATAAAGTATCTATATATGTCCAATGCGCTCCTGTAAAGGTAATTAATACCAAATAGATCAGTAATGTTTGTCCAATATAATTTGTTAAAGCCATTCTTCCATAATACTTTAATGGTGTTAACAGTTTCCGTGACCAATTAATATTTAATAACAAAATAAGGCATGATACATAAAATACACTCATAAACGGTGAAAAAATAAAGATTAAGTGATTATAGTGATCCACTGCATGGATGTATTTTTCTGGATTTTGTTGTTCCTGCGTTGTTAATAAGTCAATTTGCGGTACAGTATAATGTTTTTCTAAGATATACCAACCTATCAAAGAAATCACACCAGAAATCGTTGCAACGAGACTCCATAATTTTTGGTGTTTTTCTAATTTGAAAATCAGGCCAAATTGAGCAGATGCTAATCCTAAAATAAAGTACGGTAATGGCGTTAAAATTTTTGCATTTAAATATAGCGTTAAAGTTAGTACAATCAATCCCACTATTAAATTAATATATTTATTTAATTTAAAGAACGGAATAACAATAATTCCTAATATAGCATAGACTAATAAAGCTTCACCTGGTTGTAATAACATGTGTATACTACCAAAAACGCCAAGCACTAGGATACGTCTAAGATATATAATGTATTTATTTCCTGGCTTATGCTCAGCTCTCTGCATAAATATATAAAATCCTATACCAAATAAGTATGAAAATATCGCAAAAAATTTACTTTCTATAAAGAAATCCAACCATTTTCTGTAAGTAATATCGGAAGATGCATCTGGCGCACCAAGATTTGCAATTACAACAATGTTCACAAGTATAATGCCTAATAAAGCAAAACCTCTTAAAAAATCTAATATTTCTATTCTGTTATTTATTTTCTGCAACTCCATACTCCTTTTCAAATTTATAGTTATTGTATTTTACCAATATCCACCTATCGTCTCCCTATTTCCAAGTGAAAATGATATGACAATTTTGTTATAAAAAAACGGCAAATTCTAATTCAATTCATTAGAATGCGCAGTTTGGTTTTAATTAAGGATTTATCTTAATATAATTTAATTTTTTAACTTTGATTTAGTGTGCTATTACTTATAATCAATGACCATAGAAATCAATGTCTTAACCTTTCCAGGATTAATATAACTATGCGCTATGTCTGACTTGAATCTCAAGGCATCACCTTTTTTTAACTCCAGTACTTCATTTTCTAAATGCATTTCTAATTCGCCCTCAGTAATAATGATAGATTCCTCTGAACCGGACAAATGTGGTTCAGATTGTAAAGTCGCTCCAGGATCTAATTCAACATAGAAAAACTCAAATGATTTACTTTTTTCAAATGGAAAATAAGGATAAACACGATACTTCCCTTCATCTTCAGTTACAGGTACGACTTCTTCCTTTTTAACTTGTATATAATCAGATTCCGCTTCGCTCATTAAACTACTAAATGACAATTTTAATCCGTTACTAATCTTCCATACTGTGTTTATCGATGGAATCGTGTTCCCTTTTTCAATTTCATTTAATGAAGAGGTACTGACCCCTGTTAATTTAGAGAGTTTCTCCAAGCTAATTTTGTTTTTCTTTCTATATAAATAAATATTTTTAGCTACTATTTTATGAAATTCCATCATTAAGGCTCCTTTTGCAATTGACTTTCCACTAAAACGGATATAAAATCCTCTTAAAAGGAAATATCCTGTTAAATGGAATTTTAATCCAACTATTTCCATGATAACGGATGACGTGAGGAGAATGCAATTTGTTTATATCATTTATAGTTTATACATTTTTCATGAGTTACACACCCGGTCCTAACAATTTATTAGCATTAGATGGTGCTTTGCGTAGTGGAATGAAAGGTACTATGCATTTTTTATTCGGAATTGGTTTAGGCTTTTTAACTTTGTCGCTGTTATGTTTAATTTTTAGCGAGTATATGGCAACATACTTTGAAAGTTTCATTTTAATTATTAAAATTTTTGGTTTCTTTTATTTATTATATCTTGCCTATTCAGTCTTTAAACACAAAACTGAGGATGAAAAACAGAACAGTAAATATCGTTTAAGAGATGGACTTTATCTTCAATATATGAACCCTAAAACAATTGTTTATGTGCTGACTGCAATCGTAACATATGTCACTACCCAAAACTTAAGTTTATTATCATCAATGAGCTATACACTTATTATCGCTCTTATTGGTGCTTCTGGTGCTGTTGCATGGGCAGCAATGGGGCTATGCTTCAAAAAACTATTATTGAAATATAATTCAATTTATAAAATTTCAATGTCTACTTGTCTCATTTTATTAGCATTTATGATACTTTTAGAATAAATGCAATATGTGTAAAGGAGAAACTTATGTTTTTAGCTTGGAATGAAATTAAGCGTAACAAATTGAAATTCAGTCTTATCATTGGCGTTTTAGTAATGATCAGTTACTTGCTTTTCTTATTATCCGGCTTAGCTAGTGGATTAATGAATATGAATCGTGAGGGTATCGATAAGTGGCAAGCTGATGCTATTGTATTAAATAAGGATGCGAATCAAACGGTCGAACAGTCCCTATTTAACAAAGAAGATGTTTCAAATTCATTTAAAGACCAAACAACTCTGAAACAGTCTGGCGTTATTATTTCTAATGGCATACATGAAGAGAACACGCTGTTATTTGGCGTTACTGATAAATCATTTTTAGTACCGAAAATGATTGAAGGGAAAAAATTTCATAAAGATAATGAAGTCATTGCAGACGAGTTTTTAAAAGAAAAAGGCTTTAAACTAGGCGATAAACTATCATTATCACAATCTGATGAAAAATTAAAAATTGTGGGCTTTAGTGAAAGTGCAAAATACAATGCATCACCTGTGCTATTTTCTAATAACAATACTATTCAAAAATTAAATCCTTCTCTATCTTCAGATAAAACAAATGCAGTCGTAGTCAAAGATGCGAATTGGCAAAAGAAATCTCTACCTAATAATTTAGAGGCCATTAAAATCGAAAACTTTATTAAAAACTTGCCAGGATATCAAGCACAAAATCTAACACTTAACTTTATGATTATATTTTTATTTGTTATTTCTGCAACAGTAATTGGTATTTTTCTTTATGTCATAACACTTCAAAAAACGAATCTTTTTGGGGTATTGAAAGCACAAGGCTTCACAAATGGGTATCTAGCAAAAGTTGTGTTATCTCAAACATTTATCATTGCTTTAATTGGTACTGTGATTGGATTAATTTTAACTATAATTACGAGCGCCTTTTTACCATCTGTAGTTCCAATTAAATTTAGTATAGTGACGCTAACCATTTATGGTGTTGTACTAATTGCAGTTTCATTAATCGGCAGCCTTTTCTCAATTCTAACAATTAGAAAAGTAGATCCACTGAAAGCCATAGGATAATAAGGAGAATATACATGTTAGAATTTAAAAATGTAACCAAAAGCTTCAAAGATGGAAACCAAATTATTGAAGCCGTCAAACCTACCACAATCAAATTTAATAAAAATGAGCTTATTGCGATTATTGGACCTTCAGGATCTGGTAAAAGTACATTCTTAACTATGGCAGGTGCCCTACAAACACCCAGTTCCGGAGAAATCATTATCAATAATAAGCATGTTTCTCAAATGTCGCAAAAAGCATTAGCTCATACAAGAATGGAAGAAATTGGTTTTATTTTGCAATCTACGAATCTTGTTCCCTTTTTAAATGTTAAACAACAATTTAAATTATTACAAAAACAGAAGAAAGAAGTTATGTCTGAAGAAAACTATACACAACTCATGAATCAACTGAATTTAAACGATATTGTGAATAAACTGCCAAGTGAAATATCAGGTGGGCAAAAACAACGTGTCGCGATAGCGAAGGCACTTTATACAAATCCTTCTCTAATACTAGCCGATGAACCCACCGCTTCCTTAGATACTGACAATGCTATGGAAGTCATGAATATCTTAAAAGAGCAAACCGCTGAAAAAAATAAAACTGGTATTGTCGTAACGCATGATGAACGTTTAACTAAATTCTGTGATCGTGTATTTCATATGGAAGATGGTATTTTAAAAGCTAAATAAAACACGCCGTTACTTATTTGATGCATCATCAGTAAGTAACGGCGTTCTTTTTGTTAAATAATTAAATTCATTACTAATATGAGACCTAGTCCAACAACAGATAACATTGTTTCTAATAAAGTCCAAGTTAAAAATGTTTCTTTCATAGTTAAACCAAAATATTCTTTAAACATCCAAAAACCTGCATCATTAACATGTGAGCAAAATATACTTCCTGCTCCAATTGCTAATACTACCAATGAAATATTTACATCCGTTGACTGTAATAACGGTAATACTATTCCAACAGAAGATATGGCCGCAACAGTAGTTGATCCTAATGCAGTACGTAACAATGCTGCTGCAAGCCATGCTAGTATAAGCGGTGACATCTCTGTTCCTTTAAATATCTCAGAAATAGTATCACCGACACCACCATCGATAAGTATTTGTTTAAAGGTACCACCACCACCAATAATTAATATCAACATAGCAATTGGTGCTATTGCATTAGTTACTGTATCCATAATTTGTTTCATGTTTTGTTTTCTTCTAATTCCCATTGAATAAATGGCAAACAAAACTGCAATTAGCATCGCTGTAACAGAAGTTCCAATAAAATAAATGAAGCCTTCAATTCCTGATGCATGGCCTTCTTCATTTCCTGTTATAAGTTGCACAACAGTTGCAAATAACATTAAAATAACTGGTAAAAGGGCTGTAAGTACACTAATACCAAAACTTGGTGAAGTGTCTTCATCCAACTCTTTTACTTCACCCACTGCAGCTTGATTTCCTTCTCTACTAAAAGCATTCGGTGTTAATCTATACGCTATTTTCGGAAAAATCCCCCCTACAATAATTGCTAACGGGATACCGATGATAAAACCGTATAGTAACACGTGTCCAATGTTAGCATTCACAGCTTCAGATATAGCTACTGGTCCAGGATGTGGAGGTAAAAATCCATGTGTTACTGCAATTGATGTTGCCATTGGCAGACCAACTTTGAGATTTGAAATTTGCATTCTTTTAGCTAATGTAAATACTAAAGGTATTAATAAAACAAAAGCTACTTCTAAAAATAAAGATATGCCTATAATAAATGATGCAATAATCATTGCCCAAGTTACATATTTCTTACCAAATACATTGATTAGCGTATCAGCAATACGTGTCGCTCCACCACCATCTGATAGTAATTTTCCTAATATTGAACCTAATCCAAAAATAATAGCAATATGCCCTAATGTGTCTCCCATACCTTTTTCAATAGTTTCAACAATTGAATCTAAAGGCATTCCAAGTAAAATACCTGTAACCATTGAAGTAATAATTAATGAAATAAAAGTATTTAACTTAAACCACATAATCAACATTAATAATATAATTACGCCAATTACAACTGCGATGAGTGGCCAAAATTCTCCCAACATAAATATCGCCCCTTTATATATCTATAGAATTCATTTTGTATACTTCAGTTAGTGTTTCATCATCTCCAACATTTCCCGGGAAAATAACATATGGCATCTGATTGTACTTCGCCTCATTTCCAGTTAACCAAACCGGTACACCTTTAGCTATTTGTCCAATAACCTGTGCTTTTTTTATATTTAAACCTTTTGTAGCAACATCACTTGAAGTTATGCCACCCTTAGCAATAATAAATCTTGGTTTTATCGTTAAACCTTTAACAATTTCTACTAATGCGTTTGATATATTAGTAGAGATACTTAAATTATTAGATAAATCTTCTGTTTTAATAACATCTCTAGAAGTAAAAACTACGACATCTTTTTTTAATTTAAGTAACTTAATCACTCTATTAATCTGTTGTTTAATATATTCATTCAAATCATCTCTAGTAACTGCTTTTACATCGAATTCAATGGCAGTTATATTTGTATTTTCTAATAGGTGTTTTAGTTGAGTTGATGTTTTTTTTACGTGAGAACCAATAATAATTAATCCCCCATTTATTTGTGAACCGTATTGCTTTAAATCTATTATTTCACCTGGAGTTTGACACATCGCTTTAACAAATGAAGCCGCAGTTCTAAACATAAATTTTTTGTCATTTTTCATTAAAAATGTTGTTAAACATGCAACAAAATAGTCCATATCTTCATCATTTAATGCATCAACTACTACAGCATCAAAATTTGACACCTCTTCTAAAACTTGATTTATCGCTTTTCTATCTCGTTTTCGTATCTGTTTTAAAGTTATCTTTTTGACATTATTTGCTTTAATACAACCTTTACTCTTTTCCTCAATAAAATCTGACATTGTTTTTGCTTTAAAACCAAATGTTGTGTCATTTGCAAACTCACTTTCGGAGACGGGAACATACGAATCAGATTCTTTAAGATAATGTATTCCATTATAAGTAAAACGATTACCCTCAAAAAATTCTGGCAAATAGAATACAGCATCAAAAGCTTTATCTGATGTATCACTCAATACTTTTGGCTCCAGGTAAAAGTGCCCTCTTAATGTTGAATCACCTCTGCTTATAACAATATAAGGGGTATCTAATCGCTTAGACACTTTCTCAATATTTCTACTAATCTCTTGATGTAATATTGTTGTTTCCGCTTCATTTAAAGCCCTAGAGTTTGTCAAAATATAAAACATGTCACTGCTTTGTTTAAAACCATCTTCAATTAATGATTCAGTCCATTCTGTGTAAACTGGTAGATTTTTTACAGTTTGGGTACCAGTTGGATCATCATCTAGCACAATAATTTTATATTTGAATTCATCGAGATTTTTCTTAATATCATCGCCTATTGTTTCATTAATCAAGTTTTCATTTAACATTTTTCCACCTACATATTATTGATTTTTTCGAAATATTTTATGATTCCAGAATGATCATTCATACCATTACCCTGTGCTACTTCTGATTTATATATTTCTTTAACGTGATTTGCCAATGGTAATGTCAAACCTACAGTATCAGCAGTAGAATTCACATTTTTCATATCTTTCATGTTTATATTTATAGTTCCACCAGCTCTATAATCTTCATTAATCATTTTAGGGAATTTAGCATCCATAACGTTAGAGCCAGCTAGTCCACCTTTAATTGCTTCATACATGCTCTCTAAATCAATATCAAATTTTTTCGCTAATACTACTGCTTCTGATAGTGCAGCAATATTTGTATTCACTATAATTTGGTTCGCTAATTTCACAACACTTCCTGCTCCGACATCTCCAACTCTAATAACAGATGATGCAATAGGAGATAATATTTGTTGTATTTCTTTCAAGTCTTTTTCTGCACAACCAATCATTACTGACAACTCTCCAGTAATTGCTAATGGTTCACCGCCACTCACTGGCGCATCAATATATTTGATACTTTTTTCTTCTAGTATTTTACTAATTTCTAGAGATTCATTAGGTGTTAGTGAGCTAGTATCAATAATTGTTTTGACATTACTATTTATTTGTTTTGTTATAGCATTTTCCCCACTATATAGTACGGATTTTACAATAGCACCATTGGGCAATGAGGTTATAATACAATCTGATTCTTTTGCCATTTCTTGGATAGAAACTACTACGGCACCATCATTTGCTACTTCTATTTCTGCTTCTTTATTTAAATCATTTACCATTACTTCAATGTTACTTTTAAGTAAATTTTTAACCATGGGTTTTCCCATAATACCTAATCCAATAAATCCAATTTTCAATTTCAACACCCTTTCTGAAAACGTTTACAAAATAATTGTATACCAAATTCAATAAAATGTATACATTTTATTGGTGGTTTTTTTATAGTAAACTTAAATAGATGAGGTGAAAAATTTGAATAGCAATGAATTAACCATTTACCAAAAAATAAGAAATGACATTATTACTGGTAATTTGAAGAAAAACGAAAAAATTACTGAAGCAAAATTGGCAAAAAAGTATGATGTTAGTAGAACTCCGATTCGAGAGGCATTAAAACAATTAGAATTAGAATATTTTATTAAAGATTCTTATATTTTTATACCAACAACAGAAGAATATAGGCAAATATTTGAAATGAGAATATTGTTGGAAACATATGCACTAAGGAAAGCAGCAATTGTATATACTAAATCAGATTTGCATGAATTAGAATCTTACACAAATATTGATATCGATTATGGAGATGAACTTGAAATTATAGAAATTAATGATAAGTTTCATCAAAAAATAATTGCTGCTACTAACAATCAATTTATATTAGATACCTATCAAAAATACAAAAGCTTTATCTATTTGTTTAGTCAAACTGTTATAAATCAACGGAGACCAGGGTTAATTGAAGAACACAAAGAAATTGTAACTGCACTTTATAATAGAAATATTGATTTAGCTGTTACTTTATTAGAATCACATTTAAAAAAGGATTTAGAATTTAGCCTTTATTACTTAGACTTTAAAAATAAAGAATGACATCAAACCACAGTCCATATATCAATTAAGGACTGTGGTTTTATTTTGACTATGTGCATTGCATACGTATTGCATTTTCTAATAAATGGGTATATATTGTTGTTAACAAGTATATTTTTTATACTAATAAGTTCAGTATATTTACGAACAGAAATATGTATAAGGATTATGCACCTACTTAAATTATCGGAGGGATTCAAATGAATATTACTGGTCATCACCACATCTCAATGTATACAAAAGATGCTCAATTGAATAAAGACTTTTATACCAATATATTAGGATTACGTTTAGTTGAAAAATCTGTTAACCAAGACGATCCAACTATGTATCACTTATTTTTTGGTGATGAAATTGGCTCTGCGGGTACATTACTTAGCTTTTTTGAAATCCCTAACTTAGGAAAAAATAGACCTGGCACTAATAGCATCCATCGTTTATCACTACTTGTACCAGATGTAACAGCTTTAGATTATTTTGAATCGCGTTTAAATACACATAATATAACTACGACACGAATGACTTATTTAAATCAATCAGCACTCTTGTTTAAAGATATAGATGATTTAGAAATTATTTTACTTGCAAATGATGAGTACCAACTACCACAGGCTTGGCGTAAAAATCCATATTCAGACATACCAACTCAATATCAAATACTTGGTATGGGACCAGTTGAATTACGTTTGCGGGATACACAGCCAACCATAGACTTTCTTGTTCAAGCGTTACATTACACACCTCGACAAGACACAGATGAAACGGTAATGACTTTAGACGCACATGGATTATATACTGACTTTGTGATAGTGGAACAAGAAGGAAGTCGTGCACGACCTGGTCAAGGCTATGTACATCATATTGCGGTCAATACACCAACAGATGACAATTTAAAAAATACGTTAGATACTATCAATCATAACCCAGGAAATAATAGTGGCATTATTGACCGGTACTTTTTCAAATCTTTATATTATCGTCATAATAGCATTTTATATGAATTTGCTACGGAAGAACCTGGCTTTACAATAGATACAAACATCGAGGATTTAGGTAAACAACTCAATTTACCTGATTTTATGGAGCAACAAAGGACTGAAATAGAAAAAAATTTACATGATTTATAAAGGATGATGCATAATGGCAATTTTAAAAATGAATGAAAATACACCATTGGAATTCGGGCTTTATTCTCTTGGCGATCACTTACTCAATCCAGAAAATGGTCAAAAAGTAAGTTATGAACAGCGTATTCAAGAATTAATTGAAGCAAGTCAATTAGCAGAACAAGCAGGTATTGATGTCTTTGGTGTAGGAGAAAGTCATCAAGAGCATTTCACTACACAAGCACATACAGTCGTATTAGGTGCGATTGCTCAAGCTACTAAAACGATTAAAGTCTCTAGTTCTTCTTCAATTATTAGTGCTGCCGATCCTGTCAGAGTCTTTGAAGACTTCGCAACATTAGACTTAATTTCTCATGGACGTGCAGAGATTGTTGCTGGACGCGCTTCACGTACTGGCATTTTCGACTTGTTTGGTTTGGATTTAAATCATTATGATGAACTATATGAAGAAAAGCTTAATTTGTTAATGGAACTAAATCAAACAGATAAAATTACGTGGTCTGGTCAATTTAGACCTGATTTAAAAAATATGAAAATTTTCCCTAGACCTATCGATAATACCTTACCAATATGGCGCGCAGTTGGTGGTCAACCTGCAAGTGCCATCAAAGCTGGTCGCCAAGGTATTCCAATGATGATCACTACATTAGGTGGTCCTGCAATGACATTTAAAGATGCAGTAGATGCTTATAGAGAAACTGCAGAAGAGCATGGTTTCAACACTTCTCCTGAGTCTTTACCTGTCTCAACTGCGAGCTTGTTCTATACTGCAAACACAACGCAAGATGCATTACGCGAGTTCTATCCTCACTTAAATGTTGGTATGTCATTTATTAGAGGCGCGGGCTATCCAAAACAACAATTTGCTCATGCCCCAGACCATAGAGATGCATTAATGGTTGGCAGTCCACAACAAATTATTGAAAAAATTCTTTACCAACACGAACTTTACCAGCACCAAAGATTTATGGCTCAAATTGATTTTGGTGGTGTACCTTTCGACAAAATTATGAAAAATATTGAACTCATCGGTAATGAAATTATCCCAGGTGTTAAAAAACATTTGAAAAATTAGGAGGTAACAAATGAATATTGTATTACTTTCCGGCTCAACTGTCGGTTCTAAGACAAGCACTGCTATGAAGTATCTACAATCTGAAATTAATCAGTTAGAATCTGAACATCAGGTCCAATTTTTCGATTTAAAAGAACTAGATTTATCATTTAGTGATGGTCGTAATTATTTAGATTATTCAGGTGATACCTTAACGTTAACGACTGCGCTCATGCAAGCAGATATTATTTTCATTGGATTCCCAGTGTTTCAAGCATCAATACCAGGCACGCTAAAAAATGTTTTCGACTTACTTCCAGTAAATGCATTCAGAGACAAGGTTGTAGGTATTATTGCGACGGCAGGTTCAGCAAAACATTATTTAATTCCTGAGACACAGTTAAAACCGATACTAGGGTATATGAAAGCACACATCATGCAAACTTATGTATTTATTGAAGAACGTGACTTTTCACAAGGTACAATTGTAAATGATGATATCCTATTTAGATTGAATGCTTTAACAACTTCAACGCTACGTGTCGCAAAAGTATATGCTCAAGTGCTTGAAGAAGAAAATGCGCAATATGATTTTTAATTTTATGACACAATCGTTCCTACAAAGGTGCGATTGTGTTTTTTAATAAAATATGGACAGCCTAACAGACTTAAAAATGTGCATTTAAGTCTGTCAAACTGCCCAAATAATCATTATTTCAATAATATGAGTTATGTATTTACAACTCGCTTAATTTAATTTATTAGTTATTAACCCCTGTACAGGATCAAAAATTGTCATTTTATCTTGCATCATCAGTGACTCAGTTAACGCTAATTCTGTGATTTGATTCGTATCGTACCATTTAATAAATAACGTACGTGTCGTTAAATTTAGCACCGTTTGGTATAACGTATAATGCAGACCTTCATTTTCATCTAAAACCGCGCCTTTAGGAATACTGACACCATCTAATAATTTAAAAGTATCGAGCACGTCATATGCGGGATTGTCGCTACCAATTAGATTATGCTTCAAATATGCCATACGAATAAAACGTTCGGACGAAGTAAATCCCCCTGGCAGACCAACCGTTCCACCTTCATTACCTAAAGATGCTACCGATTGACCTAACATACACTTATTTGATGGTTTATGAGGCGTTAATTGTGCAAA
>Ga0209547_100089_pt1 | contig 22670 bp, 25 predicted proteins | sample UppTromicrDC3115_FD_185843 | JGI IMG/M metagenome (GOLD analysis project Ga0209547, IMG submission 185843) | Upper troposphere microbial communities from Oklahoma, USA - DC3-115 (SPAdes) (version 2) | ecosystem: Environmental > Air > Outdoor Air > Unclassified | place: USA: Oklahoma | collected...
GTTAAATTGCGTGGTACCGGTAAGCAGTTGTGATGAATCTGTAATACTGACCGCATACCGCCCCGGCGTGACTTTCTTCAGCCATTCAACGAAATCAGACAGTCCCTCAAACGCCAGAGCGTCGGCACTGGCAAATGCCTGACCAAATCCATGCATACCGGACAGCGCCAGCCTGCCCGGTGTACGGTCGCGGATATCGCTCTGGGATTCCATCGTCGCAGCCGCTTTCAGCTCAAGCTCCGTGCGCATGGCCTCAGACGTGTCCAGCACCAGTAATGCGCGGGCTTTTTCTGACAGCTGCGCCAGTAAAATCCGGCCCTCTTCACTGAAATAAGGCAGCGTGTTTTCTTCCGGTATTATCTGGCTGACAGCCGTTAACACGTCATTAAGCGGCTGTTTACCTGCCAGTGCATTAGTGACCGTTGTCGCAAAGTTCGGGTCATTACCCAGCGCCGCTGCCAGCTCGTTCAGCGTGTCCAGGGCTTCAGGTGATGAGTCAACCAGCGCAGCGAGCAGTTTGCGGACAAACTCCGCATTGGCTATTTCATTACCTGCTGCATCATCCGGCGGTGTTGGTGCTGTCGGAGTTCCGGTCAGTGCCGGACTTTTCAGTGGTGCGCGGGCTTCAATCAGAGCCCTGAGTGAAGCCTCATCAACCTTCAGGTTTTCCCAGCCAACCAGATAACCACCATCTGATGACACCGCGCAACGGTTATAATAAATATGACCATTAACACCGTAATAAATAATTATCTTATAGGCATACTCATCATTCGGGCTGGTTTTAGGTTGTGGCCAGATAATTTCAATAACACCGTTTGTCTGTATGCCAGGTACCACCACATTTGTGTCCGCAAATACGGTATAACGACCGGGTTTTGCTGTTTTTACCCACCTGAGAAAATCAGTCCCTGATTTAAATTCAGTTCTGTCGCTACTGGAAAATATTTTCCCGAAACCGAACATGCCAGGAATCGCCAGGCGGCCTTCGGTGCGGTCGTAAATATTCTCCTGCGCATCCTTTTGTGCTGCATTGCCCAGTTGTGGCGTCAGATTCGTCCAGGTGACCGGGGCGGAGATATTATCGCCACGAACGGTCATAAGAATCCGTCCGTCTTTTCCAAAGAACAGAACCAGCTTTGTTGCTGTCTGGCTGGTTTTGTCGCCCCAGCCATTATCCAGCCAGATAATTTCTGTTATCCCGGTGGTTTCTTCCGTTCGCGTGGAAAAGGTGTAATACCGTCCCGGGTGCAGGTTGTGAGCGGTTCTGGCTATATCCGCTATATTGCTGGCAATAATTGAACGTGCTCCGGCGTCCGTCATTCCGTAACCAAATGCACCAGGCAGCGCAACGCGACCTTCCGTGCTGTCGTAAAGGTCTGTCTGTATGTCCCTTACCGCTGCGCTTTTCAGCTCAAGCTCATTACGCATGGCTTCCACTGTGGCCTGTGCCAGCAGTGACCGGGCTTTTTCTGACAGCGGAGACAGTGAAGCATTCCCGTCCTGATTAAAGCACAGAAGATTATCTGCCCGTTGCGTCAGTTCACTGATTGCCGTCAGCACGTCGTTCAGCGGTTGTTTACCTGCCAGCGCGTTCATGATTGTCGTCGCAAACTCCGGGTCATTGCCCAGCGCCGCTGCCAGCTCGTTCAGCGTGTCCAGGGCTTCCGGTGACGAGTCAACCAGTGCAGCGAGCAGTTTGCGGACAAATGCCGCGTTCGCTGTTTCCAGACCGGCAGCATCGTCCGGTGGGGTTGGTGTGGTGGGCGTGCCGGTGAATGCCGGGCTGTCCAGTGGCGCTTTTGTTTTCGTCTCGTCCATGACGGTTTTGACAGCCTTTGGTGTGGCTGCCAGTTCCTCGCTGTCGTTGTCCGTGTCACTACAGAGTTGCACCAGGCCTTTTTGCGTCGTGCTGGCGCTGGTTCCTTTCAGGTCATCGACTATCCGTTGCGCCTCGTCCCTGTGCTGTTTCGCGTTCTGTTCGCTTTTTGCTGCCGCTTCTGCGCTGGCCTTTACTTCGCCGGTGAGTGTTGCAGCTTCATCGAGTTTATCGACCGCTTTCTGGACTATCTTATCGGCATCTTTGACCGCCTGCTCTGCGCGGGCCGCATCCTGTGTGGCAGATGACGCCAGTAACGCCACCTGCTTTTTGTCTTCAGTAACGTCTTCTGCGTTCTGCGCTACGTTATCCGCCAGCGTCTGACAGTCTGCCTTTATCTTCTGCGCATCAGCGACGTGTTGCCCGGCCTGTTGTTCGCTTTCCGCTGCCGCTTCCGCGCTCTGCTGCGCCTGCGCCACCATTTCCTCAAAGCGTTTCACCACGTCGGGTTTGAGGTCGCCTTCATCAAGGGCAGTCAGAAAGTCGTTCAGCGTGCCGGGCCTGGAGTCGTCGTATACGGCAATGTCGCCAACACAGTACTCGTCGCGCCAGTCCTGTTTCAGATATACGCAGTATTTTCCGGTCTGCGCCTTAAAACAGTACTCGCCACAGTTTCCTGTCACCACATCAGCAACTGTGCGCATCACCACTTCTGAGGTGTTTACCCGGGATTTCAGAATTATGTGGCATCCGGACATGGGGATGCCTGCGCCATCAATCAGCGCACCTGATATCACTACAGACATAGTTTTTCTCGCGATTAATTAAATCAGGAAGAGGCTTCCGGAGAGACAGGCCATTCAATGGCTCTGTATGAGGTTTTATCGGTGATAGTGCTGAAATCCAGCGCCCGCAGCGATTTCGCGTATATCCGCCAGGCTTTCAGCTTTTCTTTATCTTCGTCGCTGATTAACCCCAGCAGCAGGTCTTTTTCCCATTCAGCAGTTAACCGACTTACATCCTTAAGCCTCTTCACTCGTTCATCTTCTGCCTTTTTACTGTAGTCAAATATGAATTTGTCATCCCGGTAAAACCAGTAACCTGAGGCATCAATTTGTCGGTTCGCTGTGTTATCGGTAATTTCAATCACGCTCCGGTTTCTGGGATTAATTGACGCAGCATCTTTTCCAACCCAGGTAACTTTCCCTGTATCCAGATATTCAACTTTTAATGTGTCAGGTGAAAAATTTTTCTGGATTTCATACCAGTTTTCACCGGATTCTGTATACAACCACTCGACGCCATACCTTTTGGTCAGTTCGTATTGTTCGGCTGTTTTCGGATTGCCCGACGTAATATTTTTTAAATGCAACATAATTACATACTCGCGACGTTATACCAGGTTCCGTTAATCAGTTTCTGAAGCGGTCGGATAAACCACCCGTCGGCAGAGTTATCCCAGTCTCCGTAACAGTAGCCACCCACACTGACATAACCAGAGGGAGCCAGGTTTGAGCCTGTACTGCCCATCTGTTGATAACCGCCAAGGCGCACGTCCTGCACACCTTCTGATTTGGTCTTATAACGGGCATCAAAATTGCTGTAATTACCCGGTATAACCTGACCTCCTCCGGCGGTGATATTTCCGCTGGAAACGTTTACCCCCCCGCTGACAGTCAGCCCGTTGCCCATCGTGACTGCGCCAGTGGCATTATTTATACAGAATGGCCTTAGTCCGTTATAGCTCCCCATGCTGTCGCCAGCATTGGTCAACATAAAATATGTGTTCGACCCGTCGTTTCTGACAAAAAAACCGTAATTACCATAAGCAATACGAAAGCCGTTTGCTGATTTTGATACAACCTCACCATTGATGATGGCATTCACCAGAACATACAGCGCATCCCATTTGAGATTCATCAGGTCTTTGGTTGTGGTTCCAGACTTACTCCGCCACTTGAAATATTCGTTTCCATTATCCCCCGCTTCAAACCACAGATATGAATCGGTGTCTGAATCCGAATCATTTTTAAACCCAATCTTTGCCCAATCTGTATTTCGAATCCACGCAAGGATTGAGTCATTTTCAAACGTCAAATCACCACTCATGGTGTCACCATCACGCTGAACGGCATTTTTTGCCTTGTCCACCGTGGGTTTTAATCCGAGGTTTTCGACAGCCTCATCCCTGTCTTCCACATCCGAAAGGTTATTTTTTATCAGCAATGCCTCTTCGTTAATTGCACCACCCACCAGTAATAATATGGCTTTATATAGCTGATCGTGTTCTTCTTTATTCAGCTCTATCCCGGCCTTCTCAATGACACCACACAATTCTTCCTGAATGGCATCCCACATGGCACTGTTCAGCCAGGTGGCAAGACGCCCCGTCCGAATATTTCCGTCAGTAAATCCGTTCTTGCCCGGGCCAAACTTATCTTTTACCGCTGTCAGCGTATCAATCCTGTGCATCTTCATCCTCATCTGGATAGGAAAATAAAACAACGGTATGCGACGGACATAATTTATTAATCACGCACTCCGCAATCGTATCGCCCCACGTCCGGATCGGTGTGTTGCAGGCATCCGTACATGTCTGCCACTGCGCGCCAGCATCCACTGGTAACGTCACACGCCAGAAATAACGCCAGCGATCTCCCCATTCCGGATCAGGGCTTGCATCCAGGTGCTGGAACTGTTCGATCGTCACGCCGGTATATCCCAGCGCCTCAAGCTGATCCAGGAAGAACTGCTCATTTATGCCACCAGCCACATTGGCTTTTGCTTCAAGACGTTGCTGACGCTGGCGTAATGTCTGGGTTCCGACAGGGGAACAGGAATCAGGTAAACCATACAATTCTTCATAACGATCAATCAGCTCTGTGGATTGACCGGGATCGATTTCAATCACCAGTTCATCAGCCCGCTGGTGAACACGCACAAGCGATGGTGCCAGACCGTCAAGTACACCGTCGGTATCTGACCATGCAGGTCCCGGCGGCATCAGGCCATACAACAATTTTGTATAATCATCCTGTAACGTATCCATTATTTACTCCTTACCGGGTCATAAGCCTGCCATGTGATCTCCCCGAGTACCGGAAGCTCAGTTTCCCCCAGGTCAATATCCGATGAAGGGTCGATGAGTCGATGGGCCACCTCGCCTGCAGATAAACTGATAGCCTCGCTGATCCTGGACAGATACATGCGCCCTTCCGGCACACCATCCCGGAACATCAGTGCATTCAGTTCTGATTTTATTGCCGCCCTGATCTGCGGTGTGTCTTTTGATAACGCAATCGTCATCGGGATGACTTTTTCTGTGGCACCGAATACATACAATCCGCTTCCGGCAACAGGTGCCAGAGGAAGGATGTGGTCCCTGACTGCGTTAATCACGCTTTCATCCGGGGCCGGGTGTTCCGGATCGTTTGTCGCCACCATCACGCCAACCGTTCCAATGCCTTTCCAGTGTCTGAAAGTCCATGCACGGTTAATACCCTGAACTTCTTTCGCCCAGATAACATAATCAGGGTCTGCGCCCCCCTGTGGAATGTAGTAATAACGTTCCATAACGCGGGCACGCCATATTTCCAGATTTTCAATATCTTCACCGTCTGTAATGGTGTCCGCGTACCCTGTGGACGGCAGACCACTGACGGGTGTTCCCAGTTGCATGGCAATACCATCATCCGTATTCCCCGCCGCCCCCGGTTCATCTGCCACAACAGGCACCCGGAGAAGACCATCGGCTGCGGTCACCGTCGCCGTCGTGGTGAAGGTCACCTGATCATCACGCTGGATCTGCGTTCCCGCTGGCAATACCGGCGTCCCCTCTACGCCATCCCAGCGCACAAATCCCCGGGCTGACACCGCATCTTTTCGCGGGCAGCGTTTGATTCTGGCGTGCCGGTACAGCCAGTCTTCATCACACATGTCCGGCAACAGATTTCTGGCAAGATAATCGATATACCCGTACAACGTGTGCACAGCTGCAGCCTGTACACGGGCGTACACTTCCGCATCCATACGACGAAGCAGCGTATCCTGCTCAAAGCGGGTTAATAAATCGCTCCGGATCATAGAAATAAGTTGCGGGAGGCCGGGGCGATAAAACTGACTGTCAGCCATTCAGTTCACTCCAGATATCATCAAAAATAATGTTGTGAATATTGCCGTCACGCTGGTAAATGGTAATGGCAAGTGCCAGCGAGTCTGTCCCGGTCCTGACAGCGTTAATATCAAGACGGGAAGCAACACCATCCTCCACCATCCACACCAGCGCTTCACGGGCATAATCTCTGGCAAGCTGCGGGGTTTTATTTGTCAGCTTGCTGCGTCGCAACAGATACAGACGCGACCCCGTGCGATCATTCTGAACCGTAGGCCAGGTATCCCCCCACCATCCAAATATCTGCGGTGCATCATCATCACGCCCTGCACGCCGCCAGGTAAAAAGCGAAATAATCACAGCACGCGTCAGAAGGTCGAGCGAAGCCCCGGTCGACACGGTTCGCCCGTTAACATTAATCATCATGATTTTCAGCCCATCGGTTGATCCGGCGTGTCAGTGATCCCACCACCATCACCATTTTCGGTGTGTTTGTGGGCATTGTAGGTCTGCCGCATTTGCTGCATGCTGAGTCCGCCACTGTCGCAATTGTCAGTAATATCAGCGGTGGATTCGACAGGCATTTCAAAGCGCGCTTTAGGCGCGTTTTGAAAAATAATGGGCTTCCCGCCCCCGTTCACCACAATACCGGAACGAGTCAGGACAACGGATTGCCCCTGATCGTCATAAAGCGCCACTTCCCCACGTTTCAGTCCTTTCAACCGGTAACGTCTGTCAGCCACGACCACAACCACACCATGAGAACGATCGCCCGCCGGGAATAAAGCAACGCCCTCAGCACCGTTCTGTGCAGCAGATGTAAAACCATAAGGCTCAAGGTGCTCAACGTGTTGTTTCTGATCTCCGGCTATCATTTTCAACCCTACAGACTGACACTTTCTGGCGGAATCCACCGCCGTGATGACAGCCCGGGAAATCAGATTGCGAAGAGAAAACCCGTTCATCAGAAATCCTCCTCAACATTTTTTTTCTTCCTGGCGGTAACAGGCTCGGGGAGATAAGCATCTGCCGGGCCAACCCGTAATTCAGTCGTCGTGCCCCGGTCGTCCTGGTTATAGGTGACTTCTGCGATCACCAGTTCATCATTATCAAAATTATTCAGCGGGTCGAAAACGATGACAGATAACCCCGGACGCCATAACGCGCCACTGCCCTGCCGCCAGCCCTGAACCGTATATGTTGTCTCACGGGTAAGCGCAGCCCGTTGACGCGCTTCAAATTCACAACGGGCCTTACAGGTTGCTGTCGTTGCTGTGCCTGACTGCTGAATCAACAAAGGGCGATAACGGGTCACACCACTGTCCTGAATGGTCTGACGTATTGCGGCAATGGTAGCCTCACCAAAATCATCATCGTTGCCCGGGCGCTGCCCACTGACCTGATATTCAGAAAACCGCTCTCTGATGCTTCTTTCCGTGTCACAGGAAAGAATATTCTCTCCCAGCACCAGTGCTGTCGCCGCTTTGCCTGTTCCGGGTTTCCCCAGAACCAGTCGACCGCATTCATCGTCATAAGCCAGCGTCTGAACCTGCCCCAGCAACCGGTTAAGACAATCAGCAACGGTTTCGCCGTGTTCCGGCTGGGCATCAATCACCGCTGTCTGCGGCACACCGGCGTCAACAACGGTGATGCCAAATGGCGCAGCCAGTTCACTGACGATTCTGAGCAGGTTTTTTCCGCTCTGCTGGAGTGGCAAAGCAGAGCAGTCAACCAGATCGGCTGTTTTGCTTCGCCCGACAATTCCCATGCTGACGCTGCTGGCGTCATAACGAAGCGGTAGAGCCTCCACATATCCGGTGAGCACGGGCTCATCCCCGATAAGCACTTCAACCAGCTCACCATTTTTTATCCGGGGCTGATAATCCCGGCTTCCGGGCCAGCGGGTGGTAATGGCAACATTAAAATCCCGGGCAATACGGTTAATGCCCGCACTGATACGGACGGATGTCCAGCCGCCCCATTCGCGACCAGAAACCCGAAGTAAAACGGTATTATTCATCTGACGGGTACCCTTAATGCCCGGATCGGAACAAAGCCCGGATGGGAGATGGCATTTCGATCCAGGATATCAGTTTCACGGGACGCATCGTCGTACCATGACGCAGCCAGAACAAGCGCAGGAAGAACCTCCGCTGGCGTTCGCTCTGCGGTCTCCTCCGTCTGAACCAGACGGGCCTGAATATCCCGGTTCAGTTCTGTACGTAATGACGTCAGCTGAAAAAACAGCCTGTCATCCGCCGTACGCCTGAGCTCCTGTTCAATCGCCGCGTTCAGCGATTCGCGTATAATGGTGAGATTTTCCCGCGTGGGTGGTTGTGCTGTCTCATTCTGCTCGGTACTGGCAGCCACACTGTCAAGTGCCGGATGAGAAACATGAATGATATCGGACTGACGTTCAGTGGAACCACCAACAGCCACAACCGCCTGCTGATTTTTCACCAGACTTCCGGGTTGCGGCAGTGAAGTGACCGCCCTTGCAGCCTCGCTGATTGCCGTCGTCCGGATGACTGCAGCCACCAGATTTGTCTGCTGTTTTTGCCTGACAACCGATGCGGAATCTGTGGGCCACACCGCACGCGGTGCCAGTCCTGGATCCAGCGTAATACCGGACATTGTCGTTATGGACTGCACCAGATCCTGTGTGTTGTCCACCAGTCTGGTTCCTGCCCGCCAGGTATCCTGCAACGTATGCACAAAATCACTGGCAACCGATGGCGGCATCAGAATGACGGATAAATCGCCCTGCATCAGCCTCATTCCGGCAGAAACAGCAGAATTAACCATTTTGAAAGCTGTCTGAACGGTTCCCAGCATATCGGTTGCCCGGGCAATAACATCGTTCTGAATAAAGTCCGATATTCCCGCGAGATCAAAATCGCCGAACATGTCTTCAATCAGCTCATCTAGGAATCCGGACGACTCCTCCAGTTTTCTGGCGGTTGCGGCTCCGGCGACCGGGAATGACAGTTCCCCGCTCTCAACAAACTGAAATGAAACCCGGCACATACGGCCTTCAGTGCTGGAGTGAGAAACGGTCACCTGTCCGTCAATACAGCCCTGCATTTCACCGAACTGCGGATGGATCAGTGTCCCCGGCCCGGCGGTTTCAATCGCTGTAATCAGCCGATCGCGCTGCTCTGCGTAATCATCACCAACGAGGTACGCATTAATCGTCAGCCGTCGCGTGGCACGCCCGAGATCTTCCGTGTACGGTTTGTCACGGTTTGGGTATTCATGGACCTGAACGCGGCGTCCGAACGAACCCTCGTCGCTTTCCACCGAAAACGGAACGCCACGAAATGAAGCGTCGTAAAGATTATCGCGCCAATTGATACCTGAAGATGCAGAAAGGAGTGAAGAAAGAGAAGGTAAAGAAGGTAAGTCCATACTATCTCCACTATAAAAAAACCGCCAATTTCTGGCGGCTTATATATTAATCATCACTAATATCTTTCATATTCAATTTGCAATTTTCGTAGGTCACTCCAGACTCGCCATTAACATTAACTCCGGCTCTGATATGCCCGTTTTCTTTTACATCTACAAAAAACTGGCCTCTTGGCATCTTGAACACAAATGTAAAACCAACAGTATCTGAATCAAAATCATCATCTTTATGTATTGGAATCAGATATGTCATCGTCGCTGGTGATGCATTGTTTGCAAAATCAAATACACCTATACTTTTGCCGAATTCATAAGAAGCTTTTCTCAATATAATCGCACCGCTGGCAGAAGGGGATGGGCACGATATCCTCAGTTGTCTGAATCCATCTGTATCCAAGTCAACATCATTATATGCAGATGTTTTAACGTTATTAATAAATCGTGAAGCAATCTCCTCATTTGTTAGTATTTTCGCCTGAGCACAGCAAGAGGTTAATATTGCAACTGTCATTAAAAATGGCTTTATCACAAAACAAACTCCATTGTTAGCATGTTACGCGATAATTTTGCCTCATCTCTCACCACAAAAAAAGAACTCACCTTTTAAATGGAGAATACCCAACGTCATGGGTGATTTTCATAAAGGGATCGCCTGTTTTCGGCAAATCGATGACACGCATTCCCGGCGGCGCGTTGTCAAACGTCACCTTAAGTTCGCTGCGGGTTGCCGGTGACGATGAAAGGCTTAACAGTTGACTCCTTTCCAGTGATACATTTGGGGTGTAGCGTTTATCTGGAGATAAATACCCATCACCACGTGGCATCTGCCATCCGGTCATGTCATAGACAAAATCATGGAACTGTTTGCCCCACTCGTCGAACTTATCATTCAGACCAAATCCACTGTTCAGTGCATCAGCCACAAAATTTTTAACAAGCCAGGGATGTTCTTTTTCAAACTCCTGCGCCATCATGCCCAGCTCAAGCAATCCCCCAATGAGGCTGATCTTTCCGAGCCCCTTTAATTTCAGCGCTGTTTTTCCTGCCGCCGTTGTCCATTGATTCTGGGCGACTGTTGCTGCACGAATGGCTGCCACCGCTTTCACACCAATATACAGGGCAGAAACCGTTGCAATTGTTTTTACTGCCTGTTCCCATCCCCCCATAGCCCTGACAACCTGATCAACCTCCTGCCAGGCTTTTTTCACAACCGGCCCGACCGTTTCCCAGTTGTCAATAATGAGATACGCCCCCGCTACCAGTAACGTAATGAGTCCCTTTGCCGGTGTCATATTCATCACGCCACTAAGGATTTTTCCCATCCGCGACAGCGAGCCAATGGCAACACCAAATGTCAGCAGTGCCAGCCCCGTTTTCGCGATGGTTTTTACGACCTCAGGATTTTCTCTGACAAACGTGCGCACTTCTTCCAGAAAAGGCTTCATCTCTTTTATGCCTTCATTGATTGAAGGCAGGAAGGTTTCCCCCAGCGTGGAAGAAATCGCATTGATCTGGTTCTGCAGCAGCAACAACTGGTTTTCCGTCGTCGCGGCACGGGCGGCATATTCTTTCTGCATTGAGCCGCCATACTGCTGCGCATCCGCCACACGATTAAAATTGGTTCGCAACAAATCCAGATTCGTGAGCAGCGGCGCAATGGCTCCCAGAGATTCCTTCCCGAACAGCGCATTAAGCACAGCAGCCTGTTTTTCTTTCGGCACTTTCGCCAGAGAGTCCAGTACGTGCAGCATGGCCCCACGGGCGTCTTTCTGCATATCCGCCGCCAGTTTTTTCGGGTCAATGCGCAACAGGCGAAGCGCTTTTTTCTGCGATTTGGTGGCAGAATTCCCCGCTGTCAGCGACAGCATAAAATTCTTTATCCCCGTCGCCGCAATTTCTGATTCCACCCCCATTCCGGCAATGGTTGCCCCCATTGCGGCAATCTCTCCGGAGGCCACCCCCGCAACACTGCCTAAAGGACCAATACGGGTCACAACATCAGAAATTTTTTTCGCACTTGCAGGACCGGTATTACCAAGATAGTTAATCTTGTCCGCAAGTCCTGCCACCTCTCCCTGTGTCAGTTTAAAGGCAGTGCGCCACTGTGCCATCATCTGACCGGATTCTTCTGCCGTGGTGTCAAAGGCCACGCCCATCTTCACGGCGTCGTCAGTAAACTGCATCAGCTCGTCACGGGCGATACCAGCCTGACCACCCGCCGCCACAATTTCGGCGATACCTTCCGCCGACATGGGCAGTTCTGTTGACAGGTCGCGCACCTGCTCCGTCATTGCCTTAAACGCTTCCGGCGTATCCAGACCATCCACCACTTTCCGGACATCCGCCATTTTTGATTCAAGGGCAATGGCAGATTTGACCGGGAGCGCCAGCGCCCCCAGTACTGCGGTTCCGGCACCCGCTGCGCCCAGTGACAGGCTGGCAAACTCCTTTTTAAAACCTTTCAGCTGGCGCTGCATTCCCTTCAGCGGTGCCGATACCTTATCCACGGCAGTGATGATCGCCTTCAGCTGAAAACTGTCAGCCATGCTTCATCTCCTCGTTAATGCGGACGGCCTCGGCTTCCAGTTCTGTAAACTGCGAAATAGCCACCCGTCGCAGCTCCAGTGGATTCAGTTTCCAGAACCAGGCAACATTGTAGAGTCGTTTCCGGAGGTGCTTCCCGTCTCCGACTGGGTAAAAAAACGCAGGATCTGCATGCTGGTCTTAAAAATATCCAGTTTTGCCATCTGCGCCGCCGATGAACGCGGGATCCCCGCCAGCAGCGGGATATATTTCAGTGCCACCTGGCTGTCCAGTTTAATACTGCCCTCACCGGAAATAATGAAAGGAAAACCCAGGGCCTCGATTTCGTCATACGTGGGTTCACGCAACTCCAGCACATGCAGCGTTTCGTTATGCGCTGTCACCGGTTTTTTTAAAACAATTTCTGTCACGCTCATTACTGATATCCTCCCTCTTCGCCGTGGAATTCAAGATCTGCCGTACCTTCTTCGGCATTATGGTTTGCTTCGCCATGCAGCCAGGCCGCCGAAAGCACATACACCATGCCGTTTGCCAGCTCGGCAGTAATCGTCATCTGGTCTGAGGCGGTAATTTTGTCGACCGGAAAATTTTTGGGCACTTTAAACGTGCCCTTAACGTAAGGTGACCGCCAGGTCTCCTTGTAATCCACATCACCAGCCATGCCGACGACATCATCCCGGACATTGGTGTTCATCGGCACTTCAATGCCACCTGTCAGCGATAACTGCTGACCATCCACTTTAAAAAAACAGGTTCCGGCGATCTTTGCCATTATGCTGACTCCTCTGAATACTGGAGACGGAACTGGTTAACCACCGCAAAGACACGTAACTGGTTAACATAATCCGGCGGGAACAGCGTGTTCAGTCGGTTCGGGTTATCCGCATCACGCTCAACTATCAGATACTGTTTAAACAGATCGTAATTTTCCACAATACCGGCACGCTCCATCTGACGATATGTCGCCAGAAGCTCCCCTTTGATAACGGCAGGAGTAACAATCGCCTGCCCAGGACCAAAACGGGTACCATCATTTGCCAGCTTGTGGCGTCCGTACTTGCTTGTGATGACCGATTTCAGTTTGCGAAGAACATATGCGCTGGTATGCAGTGTTTCACTGTCCAGATAGCTGTTGTCTGCCACGCCATATGCATTCTTTTTGTATGTGGTTACGGAACGCTGGATCCGCAACGTGCCGCCTTCCACATAAGCCGTCGCCACGCCGTGAGATAAAAGGGTCTGCTGCTCTGTCATGATGAATCGCTTACCTTTCGGTGCCGGAAGCATCCCCACCAGTTCCCCCGTCTGTGTCGGACGGGCCGGATCATTGCGGATAAATACCGCTTCACGGGCAAGGCGACTGGCAACCAGTTCATCGACAGGCGACTGGGTTTCTTTTTCGTAACCGGCAAGCGTGATATGTTGCTGATTATGCATATCTCCGGCATCAACCAGCTCTGACAGCGTTCCCAGTTTTGCGGTATAGACATGCCCGTATAACTGGCGCGCATAACTCCAGCGACCGCTGCTGTCATTCATTTCGGTCATCATCATATTGATGGAGGCGGCATCGTTGAACGGCAGACCGATAAAGTCGAATGCCTCATCGCCCATAGCAGCAACAGCGGCAGTAAGATCAGGCGCGCCACTACCCGCAGTTCCGGCTTCCGTCACAACCTGAAGCCCCGCAGGCAGAATCTCACCACCACCAGAACCATAATAATTCAGGCAGACAGGCAACTCGTTACCATACAGCCCCTTATGGCGGGCAGTCAGCGTCACCACACCTGCATCAGATGACGCCGCAAACGGCAGGGTGATAACCCCGTTTACCGCTTCCTTAATCGCGGTGGCAACCGCAGTAGCATCATCGCCATTCACCACAGGCACCTGTACACGGGAGCGCCCGACATACAGACTCAGGGTGCCGCTTTCCTCTGCTTCTCCGGTAACTGTCACCCTGACCGTCGCCGCCGCCCCTCTGGCTTCCGGTACTGCAATAACATACAGTTCACCGAAAGGATCTGTCTGACGGTAGACGTCAACCATACGCGCCAGCTGGCTCCCGGCCCCACAAATCTGACGGGCATAATCTGCCGACGGCATCAGCACCAGGCTGTTAACCTCAATGGCGGCATCGTTGCTGGCATGCCCAATCAGTAATGCAGGCGCGCTGGTCACCGCTGTATTTGCCGCAGAATTGTCCATCTCGGCGTAGAACAACGGCACCAGCGTATTCGACGGAACAGCACTAAAACTTATTGTCATAATTCTTTAGCCTTATCCTGTTTAACACGTACCACATCACCCGCCGCTATACGGCGGAGCCAGTAGCTGTTTTCTTCCACATTTCGCCCGTCAGAAGGCAAAAGATCTCCACGGGCAGGGTCAGGAACCGACCGCCCTTTCAGGGGTTTCACAAACATGAGGGACTCTTATTTCTGAGGGAAACGCATTTCCAGATGGTGCTCAAAGTCACCATCCGGGCCAGTACCAGGATCGATGTAATCCACATCAATACTCAGCAGGGATAAATCCGGCAGAGCATTCACGTCCTCTGCCTGTCGCGTGTCTTCTTCCGTGATTTCATGCTTCGCCGTAAAATCAAACTGGTAATACAGTTCGTAACGGTTCAGATCCAGCAGGGTGCCACCGGCATAAACAATCTCGCCCCCCTGCGGGTCCGGCATCCACCCAAGCAGGGCTTTCCAGAGTTCTCTCCGGACATCATGAACGGCGTCATAGGCTGCCCACTGCCCTTTTTCATCACGCTCATTGCTGAGCACAACAATAACGGAGAAGCCTTCTGTCAAATCCTGCCAGTAATCGGTCTGTGATTTTTGTTCCCCCGGCGCATCGTCAGAGGGGACAACATAGGCAGCAGGCAGACGCAGTTTTCCGGCATCAGGTATCGCCTTAAACTGCGCCGCACCACCAACACGATTCTCAAAACGCGGGCATCGCTCACGCAACGCCGCAATTATTGTTGTCAGTTTCATTTATGCTTCCTTTTTACCGGACGTAACGAACGCTGCAACTCACGGGACAACAGTTCCTGCGTCCAGTGACGCCGCCGCTCAATAACGTCAGCCATAAAGTTATTACGCGGGGCCAGCCGGAAAGCCGAAGAATGGTGCTTCTTCTGCCGCTTATCCTTTTTATCCATTCCATAAGCTGAATGGCGAACGCCGTAATACAGAAATGCCGGATAATAGGGTGCGCCTTCAGGGAAACGGCGATTCCCCTGCCCGTTTTTCTGGTTAGGAGAAATTTTCACCATCAGTCCGGGGCGACGCGTCGTTTTTTTGGGAACGTAATAACCGATGGAGCGGGCCAGACGCCCGGTCTGATACCCCGGGTTCTCTCCCGGGTCAGAACGCCCGCGTTTAATCACCAGACGTCTGGCGTCACGCATGTAAACGCGCCCGATCTGCACAAATGCCCGACGCAGACGGGCACGATTAAACTCCAGCTCCTTTGGTTGTTTAAAGTCGACGTGTAAAAATGCTGTCTGATTCATGGCATTCACCCCGTCGCCGCTCTGTGCACAATTCCTCACATTCCAGCAATAAAAAACGGCGCTGACCATTCAGGTCGCGTATTCGCCGGATCCGGTACACCTGACCGTAATAAACCACCTCATGATCTGCCGTGATATCGTGCCGGAAACGGATTGTAAAATAATGCGTAACGACATTTTCTGTCTGCACTGAGCCCTGATAAGCGGCAGCACCTGGCTGAGCCACTTTTGCCCAGACATCAAACGATTCCGTATATGTCGGCTCCGTACCAAAATCATCTGTGGGTTCATCCACACGGAGGCGGATCTTTATCCGGCGATTCAGTTCTCCGGGATCCGGTAAAAGGTAAGTGGCACTGGTCTGACTTTGCCTGATTTTCATAGTGGGACAATCCTGTAAGGGCCAGCGAGCCATCTGAAACTCATTGGCGTTTCCAGTTTCTCCACATCGGTGATCGTTGAGCGATTCTCATAAAAATGACTGACCAGCATCAGCATTGCCAGACGAACATCATCGGTCAGATGAATCCCGTCAGGATCGTCTTCCGGAATCGTCTCTTCCGGGGCATACAACTTCCTGTTCAGGTATGTTTCTGTTCTTTTCTGTACCGCCTGCGCCAGCAGTTTCAGAAAATCGCCGTCACTGTACAAACCATCATCGAGCCGGAGGTGAGATTTAATTTCCTCTTCTTTCAGGAGCATATTTTCCTCCTGTGCCCGCCATTACGCGGGCACAAAAAAACCGCATTACGCAGCGGCTTTCTGGCGGGTTGCAGCCCCAATTTTCATCAGCTTAATCGCCTGAGAATCCACCAGCATACCGCCGGTTCGCTTGGTGGTATAAAAACCCACAAACGGTTTATTGGTGTACGGATCGCGCAGGATACGGGTACCGATGCGATCAACGATGGTATAGCCACGTTTGAAGTTACCAAACGCAATGGCTTTTGCATCGGCAGCAATATCCGGCATCTGTTCATTCTCAACGATGCCATACCCTGCCAGAGAAGAAGGCTGACCCAGCTCAATACCCGGACGCCACAGATAATTTCCGTCGTTATCCTTCAGCAAACGAATGGCAAACAGGCTGCTGTTGTTCATCATAAACTTCGCGCCGCTGCGGTGCGCCTTGCGCAGGGTGTAAATCAGTTTAATGATCGCATCAGCGGTCACGCCGGAAGCCGCGCCGGAAGCGATGTGCTGAAGTTTGCCAAACGCACGGGTCTTGTCATCTTCATCGGTGGACTCATAAGCCAGAAAACCTTTTGGTTTTTTGCTGCCGTCGCCACTGGTAAAGGCAATTTCTTCCTGTTCGGCAAATTCCAGCGCCAGCTCACTGTTGATCCAGTCTTCCACATTGAAGAAAGCGTCATCGAGCATTTTCTGGGTGGCCTGCGGGTTGCCGTAGATTTCCCCCATAAAGGGTTCAATCAGCCCCAGTTTTGAGGTGGCGGTTTCCGGACGTGCATCCGTTTCCCCCACCCATCCGGACGTTGTGCCGCCCAGATTCACCAGTTTTTTATAATCCGAGCCCCCGAGGGTGATCACAGTGGCTTCCTGGCGCATCACCACCTCATCTTTCAGTAGCGTCAGAATGGTGCGATCCAGTTCTTCCGGAATGGCATAACCGCCATCTTCATCATTGCCCACCTGCAGCGCCTTACGCTCCAGCTCACGCAGGCCGTCTTCACGCCCCTTGCGCATAAATCCGATAAACGCTTCTTTGTGTTCACTGGCAACTTTATTTTGCGTGCCGCCTGCCGGACGCTTGATGTCTGCCAGCTCTTTTTCCAGGTCGCTTTTCAGGTTCTCCAGCTCGCTGATTTGCCCGTTCAGGCTTTCCACCTGTTCGGCCAGCTTGCTTTTTTCCTGTTCGATCGCGTCAATGCGCTTGTCGTTTTTTGCCTTAAAATCGTCAAACTTCTGCTGCAAATCCTGCGCGACCTGTTCCACATCTTTAACATCAGCCATTATTTTTCTCCTGGTTAAAATTTAAGATTTTTCAGTGCATTCAGTGCGGCATCCACATCCTCAGCATCACGCAGGGATAAAGCGCCATATCCCCCGGCCATGAATGCTTTGGCCTGGGTTCGCGAGAGTCCAACATCGCGCAGGACCCGCTCAATAATTTTCTGATCAGGGATCTCCCCACGCGCCAGCGCATTTTTCACATCGCTGATGCGTGCTTCATCATTGGAAGGAAACGTCACCAGACTGACCTCCCACAGGTCGATCTCTTTCAGCAGGAATACCCCTTTTTCCCGGTCGTACTCCCAGTCTTTCAGGATGTAGCCAATAGAAAGGCCGGTTAAAGAACCGGCCTTCATATGGGCATGTGCACGTTTTGCCAGGGGATCATCATCAATGAGTAATCGTCCCCTGACATAAAGCCCGACATCATCTTCTTTCATTTCGGTGTACACACCGATGGGCTCATCCATGCGGTGCTGCCAGAGCAACGCAGGCAGCGCCTTTTTTTCGCTCCATTTCTGGAGTGTTGTGGTAAAGGCACCGGGGACCACCACATCATCGTGGCTGTCCTTAACACCAAAAACAGAACCGTAACCTTCAAATTCCCCGGAATCACTGACGGATTTCAGGTTCAGCGGTATATCAAGACGCTGTTTTGTCTGCATCTCCACTCTCCTTTTTCTTACCGTTGTCATCGCCAGCAGAGGGACTGGTGGTCATGTTCATCGGTGTCAGATACACATCACCGCCCGGTCGGGGATTCATATCTTCCAGATCACGGCAGTCATTAGGGGAATAAATCCCCCAGTTGATCCCCGTGGCATACGCTTCAAAGCGGGATTTCATGTCGCCACGCAACAATGCTCCGGCATTAAATTTGGCGTAAAACTTCCCCTGCTTGCTCTCCCTGACCAGCCCTGTATTGATCCGTTGCTCAATACGGGTCAGATACGGCACAAGGGAATAGTTAATGAAACCAAGCCCCAGCTCTTCAATATTGTTGAAGGTGGCGCGATCGGTGTTCTGCACCATATGCAGCGGCACGCGGAACAGGCGACAGATTTCTTCCAGCTGAAACTTGCGGGTTTCCAGGAACTGACTGTCCTCGGCATTCAGTGCCACCGTTTTCCAGTCCAGCCCCATTTCCAGAATCATCGGACGATGAGAGTTTCCCAGCCCGACATGCCGTTCCTCAAAATCCTTTTTGATACGCGCATAAGCCTGGTCAGAAAGTTGTTGATCCGTACGCAACACACCGGATGTTACCGCGCCATTGCCAAACAATCTGGCACCATGCTCCTCGGTTGCCGCTGCCAGTGAAATGGCCTCGCGCGCATATGCAATGGGATTCAGACCGACAAGTCCATCCAGCGTCAGGGTACGCACATGCCAGATTTCATTCTGGGTCAGCACATCCACGGAACCATCCGGAAACGTCACCTGATAAACCGGCTGCCACTGGCTGTTCAGCTTCGGCTCCACACAGCCCGGATCTATCGGAAGAAGCTCCACCACTTCCCCCAGTGCCTTTACCTTGTAGGCGTAAAAATTACCCCGCAGACACAGACAGACGATAACCAGTTCCCAGAATTCCTGCGGCGTCATGTAGCCATTGGGTTTTGCCGAAATCAGCTTATGCAGCCGTTCATCCACCGCCCGTGTTTTAAGGGTGCCGCTGATTTTGTAGAGACTGCAGGGCAGCATACCAACAGACTCAGCCAGCACCCTGACGCAGGAATACACCGCCGTCAGCCGCATGGCCCGCTGACTGCTGATCCGCTTTCCGGTATAGGTGTCGTATGACAATCCCAGCTCTTCCGCAAGCATCCCGGGTGTTGTAACGGGAGTGTTATTTTTGCATTGAAAAAGCCCCTGGAAAAACATTACTCACCTCCGGAAGCGACCCGCTGACCGCGATCGAGATAACGCGCAACCAGCCACGACCAGCACAGGCACAGCCCCCCGGCAACAACAAAACCTGCCGGGGGATAAATCAGCCATGTGCCATACGACAGCAAAAGCGCCCCCAGCACGCCCACCAGTGGCGTGAGAATTATCAGAAACATAATGACCTCGGTTAAAGCGAGCGGATACCAACACTGATCAGGTGTTCAGACAGATCCGGCTCCGGTTCACCGCCATTGACCAGCATCCGGCTCATTGCTGTAAACATCGCAACAGGGCCGTCGATTTTGGCTTCAGGCGTGGATTTATTCGGGAAGATATTGTCGTTTTTGTCCGGTTTTACCGTAACGTTAGACATCATCCAGTTCATGACCGGGTGATTACTGTGATGGAAACGCCCGGCATAGACCAGTGATTCCGTTTCCTTCATGGCCTCTGACAGATTGCGGACCGTCTGCGGAACTTCCACCAGCGGTATACCTTCTTCAGCCAGCGCCAGACTGAACTGCATTGCACTCCACGGGTCAAATCCCAGTTCCCTGAGGTTTTCACCACCAATCCATTCCAGTAAGTCACTTTTTATCTGAGCATGATCGATAACATCACCATCCGTCAGGATGAGCTTATCCATCTCCGCCCATTTCCGGTAAAGTTCTGCCTGCTGCCGCGAGCACCGCTCCAGCCGTCCTTCCGGGAGCCAGAATTTAAAATCAGCATGAACATGTCCGTTATCGGTTCGCCAGAGTTTTGCCGCCGCACAAATATCAATCTTATGAGCAAGGTCTACACCGACCCACATGGGATATGTTTTCAGCTCATGCTGTGGAGCAATGTATTCGCACTTCTCCCACTTAATCATGTCCATCCAGGCAGATTCGGCAGTGACCCACACATTCATGTGTTTCGTGAAAAAATTCACCCGCGCTGAAACCTGCTCCTTCGCTTTTTTCGCCAGACGACGCAGATCATCCCAGCGTTTACAGATGCCCAGGCCCGGATTCGCTTTCTGCCAGACCGTTTCATCAAACGGATCATCTCCCTCATCGAGCGTGTAAATAATCGCAAAGTAGGAGTCGTCTTTTACCGCGCCCTCCACGTCACTGTTATAGCCTCGCAATACCTTGATGGCGTAATCGCGTTGCTCGTAACAAATCCCTTCCTTGTTAAAGCCCGCCGTGGTGATACCAAATAACAGGGACTGCAGACGGGCACCGGTTGCCGTTTCCAGAACGTCCCACACGTCACGGGTTTTATGAGCATGCAGCTCATCAATAATGGCGCAGTGGATGTTCAGACCGTCCAGGTTGTTTGCATCCGAGGAAAGCGGTTCAAATTTTGATGCACTCTGCTCCTGGTAAATCGCCAGCTTGTTGAAATCAAACAACCGCCCGAGTGTCGACCGGGCTTTTCTGACCATATTTTTGGCGTCTTCAAACACGATTCTGGCCTGGTCACGCGTGGTTGCGGCTGAATACACCTCAGCCCCGCCTTCACCATCTGCCCCCGTCATATACAGACCGATACCCGATGACAGGGTTGATTTTGCGTTTTTACGGGCGACTTCGTTGTACGCCGTCCGGAACCGGCGCACCATCACCGGGCGTCCGCTGCCATCGCTGCGCATGACAACTTCCCCGGTCTCTTCATTCACCAGCGGAATGACAAAACCAAAAATATTAATGAGGATAAAAACATGCCAGTCCATCAACTCAATGGGCTGACCTGCCAGCGCCCCTTTTACATGGGGCACAAATTTGTAGAAATTCAGGATGTGCTGTGCACGGGGTTCACTGAAATAAATCCCCCGCTCTTCGCCGTACTTCAGATCATCAAGAAAACGCTGGCAGGCCAGACGGACAAATTCGCCAGCAACAATTTCTCCTGCAACAACGCGTTCGGCGTAGCGGATCCCGTCAGCCACTTTTGCCATCAGTCTCTCGCTTTTAAAAGCTCTGCCAGCGGATCAACATCATCCGGTCCGGCGGTATTTACTTTCGCCCGGCTTGCCGGTGACATACCAAACTCTGCAAGCATCGCCCGGATCCGCTTCCAGGCATCCGCCTTCATCGCCGCAGCCGGATGTGCCTTGATCATCACATCGCCATTCTGCGTTTCCGTGCGGTAGGTATAACCCTCAACATCGAGTGTTTCGCAGTGATGCCGGTATTCGATGTAGGCTTCCACCAGTAACTCGAGTGCACGCGCATCAAGCTGAGAAATGATCCCTTCCGCATTCAGTTCTTCCGCCATTCGCCTGAACCAGTACTTCCCCTGCGCCCCTAAATGTTGCGGAATTTTAGGGAGACCTTTTTCATCCTTTTTAGCGGCTTTTTTGGGGTCTTTAACGGGGCGCTTTGAGGGGTTGCCTCGTATCAAATGCAGGCGTGGCGGGGTTTTCGGGGGTCCTGACATAATCGGTTTTACCTATCAATCGTTTGATCGCATTCCCAAAAAAAAGTTTTCGAACCTGCGGCGATGCGAAGAAGGGTTGGCGGGCGGTCCCGGACAGCCAGGGCTGCAGGGATTTGACCCGCCCCTCCCCACAAGTGAGAATAATTATCACTTTATTCGTTCACGCGCTGTTTTCGCTTTGTGGCAGGGCCAGCACAGACTCTGCAGGTTGCTGTCTGCGTCTGTTCCGCCATGCGCTTTCGGGATGATGTGGTCGACGGTTTTCGCCTCGCTCACCACACCGACACGCAGACACAACTGACACAGACCTTTATCGCGCTTCAGAATACGGGCACGAATCACCGTCCATTTTGAGCCATAGCCACGCTGGTGGCGGCTCAGTCCGCGCTGGTGCTGCACCCAGCCTTCACCACGATGTTTATCGCAGTAGCCAGAACTGTCTGTCGTTGTGCCTGCGCAGCCTCGCTTACGGCATGCGCGAGGGATTCGTGATGGCATGGAATTTCATTCTCCACCGATTAAAACGTTTCTCTCTCGGGGATAACGTGTATTGCATTCAGTCCCGCCGCCACAGCGTGCTGATTATGTTCACTGACCAACTGCATTGTTTCATCAAGCAATTCACGGCAGCGATTTGCATTCGTTTCTATGCTAAGCACCAGTGAATGGCTCCCACACAACCGCCCATCCAATAAAAATGGAGAGTCAACAGAAACAATTTCCGATTTTATTTTTTGCAGCGCGCAAAGATTTTCTTCAATACGCTTTCGCAGAACAACGCAGCGTCCAATCGCTTCATAGTTTCGCTCAGACATTTCGCCTCCTGTTTTCAATGGAGATATTCAGGCCAACAGCATTATCGCAGCCCCTCACTGAAGGGCTGCTGTAATGCCTTAACCCAGTTTCGCTCGCACCAGAGCATCTTTTGCTTCAAGCAATTTACGTAACCCAGCCGACTTTTCCGGACTGTCTGGCAAAGA
>Ga0209547_100090_pt1 | contig 22310 bp, 25 predicted proteins | sample UppTromicrDC3115_FD_185843 | JGI IMG/M metagenome (GOLD analysis project Ga0209547, IMG submission 185843) | Upper troposphere microbial communities from Oklahoma, USA - DC3-115 (SPAdes) (version 2) | ecosystem: Environmental > Air > Outdoor Air > Unclassified | place: USA: Oklahoma | collected...
GGTGCTTTTGCCGTTACGCACCACCCCGTCAGTAGCTGAACAGGAGGGACAGCTGATAGAAACAGAAGCCACTGGAGCACCTCAAAAACACCATCATACACTAAATCAGTAAGTTGGCAGCATCACCGATATTGTCAATTTCCAGGTGGGGAGTATTAATTTAAGCACCAGTATCGGCGTGGCGCATTCAAATGAATGTACTACCGTTGAACGACTGAAAATGCTGGCGGATGAGCGGCTGTATAAGAGTAAGAAAAACGGCAGGGCACAGATTAGCTGGCAGTAATTTTTATTAACGAACCGGGCAAATGATTTTGCCCGGCCTGAATTAATTAAACCCGACTACCCCACAAATCGTACTCGTCGGCGTGCTCGACTTTCACACGCAGGATATCGCCCGGCTTAACGTTGGTTTCACCATTGAGATAAACTGCGCCGTCGATTTCCGGAGCGTCTGCCATGCTGCGGCCGATTGCGCCTTCTTCGTCTACTTCATCGACGATCACCAGAATTTCACGGCCCACTTTTTCTTGCAGGCGCTCGGCGGAAATCTGCTGTTGCAGTTGCATGAAGCGATTCCAGCGTTCTTCTTTCACTTCTTCCGGCACTTGATCTGGCAGAGCATTGGCATCAGCGCCTTCAACCGGGCTGTATTTAAAGCAGCCAACGCGATCCAGACGTGCTTCTTTCAGGAAGTCGAGCAGCATCTGGAAATCTTCTTCCGTCTCGCCAGGGAAGCCGACAATAAAGGTTGAACGCAGGGTCAGTTCCGGGCAAATTTCGCGCCACTGTTTAATGCGCGCCAGTTGGCGATCTACAGAACCCGGACGCTTCATCAGTTTGAGAATTCGCGGGCTGGCGTGCTGCAACGGAATGTCCAGATACGGCAGGATTTTGCCTTCAGCCATCAGCGGGATAACGTCATCTACATGCGGGTAAGGGTAAACGTAGTGCAGACGTGTCCAGATCCCCAGTTTTGATAACTGTTCGCACAGGCTGACCATACTGGTTTTTACCGGCTCGCCGTTGTGGAAGCCTGTACGGTGTTTAACATCAACGCCATACGCGGAAGTATCCTGGGAGATCACCAGAATCTCTTTAACGCCTGCATCTACCAGACGTTTCGCTTCGCTTAACACTTCGCCAATCGGACGGCTCACCAGATCGCCGCGCATAGACGGAATAATGCAGAAGGTGCAGCGGTGGTTACAGCCTTCGGAAATCTTCAGATAGGCGTAATGACGTGGCGTCAGCTTAACGCCTTGCTCCGGCACCAGGCTCAGGAATGGGTTGTGTTTCGGTTTTGGCACGTAGTGATGAACGTGCTCCAGAACCTGCTCATAGCTATGAGGGCCGGTGATTTCCAGCACTTTTGGGTGGACTTCGCGGATCTGATCTTCTTTCGCCCCCAGACAACCGGTCACTATTACCTTGCCGTTTTCATTCAACGCTTCACCAATGGCTTCCAGTGATTCTTGCACCGCACTGTCAATAAAACCGCAGGTGTTGACGATCACCATGTCTGCGTCGTCGTAGCTCGGTACTACGTCATAACCTTCAGTGCGCAGTTCGGTCAGAATACGCTCTGAATCGACGAGGTTTTTCGGACAGCCGAGGGAAACAAAGCCGATTTTCGGCTGGGGAGTTACTTTGCTCATAGCTTAAAAAATATTCAGTTACAGGAAAGGTCAGGGCAGGGATTCTACAGAGTTCTGGATAAAATTTGTATCGTAATCTGGTCAACAGGCGAGGAAAACGCCCCAACTATCGGGGCGTAAATGGTTATCAGGCTACTGGGTTTTCCGTTAGCGCCTTTGCAGGCTGGTTGCTGGATTTGTCCCGCAGCGTAAAGACCGAAATAAGCGTGAAGCAACCGGCAATCGCCCCCAGGATGAGATAGGTTTCAGCAAAGCCAATGGTGTCATACAGATAGCCAGCAATGGGTGAATAGATTGCCGTGGCGATGGATGCCACAAAAAGCACCAGCAGGTAGACCGTCGAAGAGAGTTTGTGATCAAAGTTAGCCGCGATAAATTTAAACACAGACACCAGGATCAGTGGTTTTTCGATGGCATGCATCATTTTAACGGCCGCAATCCACACCGGTCCCAGTTGGATAGCAGAACCGGCAATGCGTAACGACATAATGGTTCCGGCAATCACTAATGCCCATTTTGCGCCAGTGCGGTTAACAAACCACGGCATCAGACAGAGAAATAGGGTTTCTCCGCAGACCTGGACAGAAGCCAGAATCCCGTACCAGCGATTGCCTTCTTCTGGCGTCGGAAATTGCAGCGAAAAATATTGTGCGAATTGTTGATCGTAGGTGTCATAAATTTGCGTTACGAACAGAGTGAACATCAATAAAAACCAGAACTGACTATTTTTCGCCAGTTCAAGCGCATGGATAGCTTTCAGCGAATTAGTTTTTTCAATTTCGGCCTCGGTAAGTTCGATTTTGGTAAACATAAAGCAGATTGCGGCGACCACAATGGCACAGCTTGCCAGCCAGAAAGAGAGATTAGGGTTGGTATCAATGTATTTACCCACAATCCACGCGGCGGCGGCCCATCCCAGAGAGCCCCACATTCTTACGCGACCATATTCAAAATGATAACGACGCGAAACTTTATCTATCCAGGAATCCAGAACGCCACAACCAGAATTAAAAATTATCCCCAGGTAAACGCCACCCAAAACAGCGCCCAGCCAGAAGTTATGAACCAGAAGCGGGGCATACACATAAATAAAGAATGGGCCTACGGGAAGTAATAATGCGACGAGGATCCAGATGAGTTGTTTCTTAAGACCAAATTTATCGGAGATGAAACCGAAGAACGGTTGCATTAATAACGCAATGAAAGCATTAACGGAATAAAGTAATCCTGTGCGTGTGGCGGTAATTTCCAGATGCTGTGTCGTCCATATGACAAAAAATGCCATCGTTGCCGACCAGGCAAAGAGGTACAGGAAATCGAAAATACTGAGCAAAATATAATTACGTTTACCGGGCAATAACATAGCCATATCCTCAATCACTGGCGTTGGGTCATTTACCGTTGGCACAGGCATTCGCTGTGCTTACTGGTTATTGTTTTGGTATGCATCTCCGGAAAATGTCATACGTTAACAATTTCATTTTTACTCTGACCCTGACTGTGATGATTAGGCAATGTGTTAAATGAATGTTTGCGATTTGCATCACAATTATTGCTGGTAATAAAAAAGATTTAGCGAAATAGATCACTAAATCTTTTTATGAGAACGTATTACTTTTATGCCTTGCGTGTTAGCTCATCCGCCAGTGTGCGAAGGTGTTCAGCAATATTCATCAGATCAGTCTGTGGTGAGTGCAGAGGGCCAGCAGAGTTACGCACGACCAGGCGACTGGGAAGGATGGTTGAAGAGCGGAGCATCGCGTGTTCATCGTCCGGCTGTAAAATCTGTTGAACGGAAATTTTCCCTTGTAAATCAAAGTCGATTGCGACGGTCGTTAGCGAAGGTTCAAAAAACGCACTCTCATAGGTGTCGTCATAGCCAATGACAGAAATATCTTGCGGGATTTTACGTTTTTGTTGATGTAAGGCGCTTAACGCCCCCAATGCCATCTGATCATTGGCGATCAGAAGAGCGGTCGCCTGTGGCGTTTCACGTAGCATCTGTAACGTCGCCAGATAGCCGCTTTGAGCGTCCCAACTACCGTAATGAATGGCCAGCGGCGTCAGTTGGAGTGAGGCGAGAGTATCGCGCCAGGTATTGAGTCGTAGCCGCGCCGGTACTGAGTTTTCTGGGCCAGAGATCAGGCAAAATTGACGATGCCCCAAATCGTAAAGATATTTCACGCTGGCGCGTGCACCTTCTGCAGGATTAAAAGTGACGTTAAACACCGGGCTATAAGGGTCCACGTCGAGAAACAGACACAACACATCGCTGTTTTCAGCAACCAGAGTTTCAGCCAATGCCGTTTCCAGCGGTGCGTTGATAATAATCTTTGTTACCCGTTGTGCTTTTAAGTCATTAATTGCAGCCTGAATACCTTTAATATCAACATCATCGATCATGGATATCAGCACCTGATATCCCTGTTCTCCGGCATATTTTTTCACTGCTGCCGCAATTTGCGAGGGGGCATGTAGGGCGAGCGAAGTTGTAACCAGCCCGACCGTTTTGCTCTCTTTCCCTACCAACTGTTGAGCTACGCGATTTGGAACGTATTTAAGTTCGGCAATGGCTTGTTCAATTTTTTGACGTGTTTTGGCAGACACGTTCGCTGAATTGTTAAGCACCCGCGACACTGTCTGATAAGAAACATTGGCATGACGAGCAACATCGGCAAGGGTTGCAGCTTTGGTTTTCATATTCGCCCCGGCTAAAAGATTTGTCACAGTATACCGCAGTGAATGTCATACGTATCACGCTCACCTGTCTCAGTGCCGGTAAGCTGACCCATCGAACCTGTTTGCAGGGAAAAACGCGTACTTGATCACATTCCTGCCGGACATTCCTTGCATAACGAAGCAATTAATTACTAGATGACAGTATTGTGAACGAATAACATTTTTTGTCTGTTTAAAACAATTCAGGAGTCAGCATGGACAAGCACCCACCGATCATCCCCAGAGCCCCATGGTTACTTCATGGTGCTGATTACAACCCGGAGCAATGGTTACATGTCCCCGGGATTCTGGAGAAAGATATCGCCATGATGCAACAGGCTGGTTGTAACACCATGTCGGTGGGTATTTTTAGCTGGTCAATGCTGGAACCCACAGAGGGGGAATATTGCTTTAACTGGCTGGATGAGGTGCTGGATAAACTTCATGCTGGTGGGATCTCTGTCTTCCTCGCAACACCAAGCGGAGCCAAACCTGCCTGGCTTGCTGCACGTTATCCAGAGGTTCTGAGAGTTAGCGCCTCACGCGAGAAAATGCTTCACGGCGGTCGCCATAATCACTGCCTTTCTTCTCCCGTGTATAAAGAGAAAGTGACGCAAATTAACCGTAAGCTGGCGCAGCGATACGCAAATCATCCGGCGGTTCTGGGATGGCATATCAGTAATGAGTATGGCGGAGAGTGTCATTGTAATGGATGCCAACAGGCGTTTCGCCGTTGGTTGCAGACTCGTTACACCACTCTTGAGGCGCTTAATCAGGCATGGTGGACTGGCTTCTGGAGCCATACATACAGTGACTGGTCACAAATTGAATCTCCTTCCCCATTAGGTGAGATGTCTAACCACGGTTTGAATCTTGACTGGCGGCGCTTTGTCACATCGCAGGTAAAAGAGTTCTATCAAATGGAGATTGCGCCGTTAAAAGCAGAACGCCCCGATTTACCTGCGACGACCAATTTTATGTGGTATTTCAATGACTACAACTACTGGGCATTAGCTGAAGTGGTTGATTTTGTGAGTTGGGATAGCTATCCCATGTGGCATAAACAGGAAGATGAACGCGCCGTTGCTTGTAAAACAGCGATGTATCACGACCTGATGCGTACTTTAAAAAATAAACCGTTTATTCTGATGGAATCCACGCCCAGCCAGACAAGCTGGCAGCCAACCAGCAAATTGAAAAAGCCGGGAATGAATATTCTTTCTTCCTTACAGGCCGTCGCTCACGGCGCAGACGGCGTGCATTATTTTCAGTGGCGTAAGAGTCGTGGCGCCGTGGAGAAGTTTCATGGTGCGGTGGTTGATCACGTCGGTCATCTGGAGACGCGTACCGGGCGCGAAGTCATACAACTGGGGCAACGGCTGGCTCATCTTAAACAATTGGTCGGAACGAAAACCCAGGCAAAAGTTGCCATTATTTTCGACTGGGAAAACCGCTGGGCGGTCAACGATGCTGCCGGGCCGCGCAATTGCGGTATCCACTACGAGCAAACGGTAGTGGAGCATTACCGACCTTTCTGGGAGCAGGGCGTGGCGGTCGATATTATCAATGCTGATTGTGATCTTACGGGTTATCAGTTAGTTATTGCCCCAATGCTCTATATGGTTCGCGATGGATTTGCTGCTCGTGCTCGCGCCTATGTTGACGCTGGTGGCAATTTTGTCACCACTTACTGGTCCGGGATTGTCAATGAAACCGATTTATGTCACCTGGGTGGGTTCCCTGGCCCGTTGCGTGACCTGATGGGTGTGTGGGCTGAAGAGATTGATAGCCTTAATGATTATCAGCATAACAAAGTTATCTGCGAGCCGAATGCGTATGGACTGCAGGGGCAATGGCAGGCACGGGAATTATGTGCGGTTATTCACGCCGAAGGTGCACAGGTTCTGGCGCGCTATGGTGAGGATTTTTATGCGGGTACACCTGCGTTAACGGTAAATCACGTCGGACAAGGTCGAGCTTTCTATGTGGCTTCGCGTAATGATGCGTCATTTCATCAAGCGTTTGCCGCGATGTTGATCAACACACTTCATCTCCCAAAAGCACTTGCTACTGAACTTCCTGCTGGCGTTATTGCAACGCGTCGGACAGACGGCGAGCAAGAATGGGTTTTTGTACAAAATTACACTGCTCATGTACAAAATGTTGTGCTTCCTGGAGCGTGGCGAGTGACGGAAACAGGCAAGGCTTGTTCACAAGCATTAGAACTGGCGCCGTGGGGATGTGAGGTACTGGAAAGAGAAATAATGTAAATTCTTATTAATAAGATGTGAAGTATTGATCCCTGACAGCATTTTGTATAAAAAGTAGCCATACTATTTAATTGCACAAAGGCTGCAAAGAGGAGGATCGAAGTATGTTCGTTGACAGACAGCGAAGCGATCTACTTAACCGGTTGATCGATGCAAGAGTTGACCTCGCCGCATACGTGCAACTGAGGAAGGCCAAAGGATACATGTCCGTCAGCGAAAGCAATCATCTACGAGATAACTTTTTTAAACTGAATCGCGAACTGCACGATAAATCGCTGCGGTTGAATCTTCATCTGGATCAGGAAGAGTGGAGTGCTCTTCATCATGCTGAAGAAGCATTAGCGACAGCCGCAGTATGTTTGATGAGCGGGCATCATGATTGCCCGACTGTTATTACCGTCAACGCCGATAAGCTTGAAAATTGTCTGATGAGCTTAACGCTGAGTATCCAGAGCCTTGAACAGCACACCATGCTTGAGCAGGCCTGAAAACTAAGGGGGAGAAAGCGTCTCCCCCTTCATGTTTAAGTTTTTGTAAAAATGAATTTGTCATCTCCTCCACTGACTACGCTTTAAGCCAGAGTCAATCCGGAGGCGTTATGCATCGACAATCCCTTTTCCTTGTGCCCTTTCTCTGTGTTTCTTCCGCTCTCTGGGCGGCTCCTGCGCCGGTAAATGTCGAAGTACTGCAAGACAAACTCGATCATCCGTGGGCGCTGGCCTTTTTACCTGATAATCATGGCATGTTAATCACCCTGCGCGGTGGCGAGTTGCGTCACTGGCAAGCAGGAAAAGGATTATCTGCGCCGCTTGCTGGTGTGCCGAACGTCTGGGCGCATGGACAGGGAGGCTTGCTGGATGTGGCATTAGCGCCTGATTTTGCCCAGTCGCGCCGCATCTGGTTAAGTTATTCCGAAGTTGGCGATGATGGCAAAGCCGGAACCGCCGTGGGTTATGGTCGCTTAAGTGATGATCTCTCAAAAGTGACCGACTTCCGCACCGTTTTTCGCCAGACACCAAAACTTTCTACCGGCAACCATTTTGGCGGGCGGCTGGTCTTCGACGGTAAAGGTTATCTTTTTATTGGTCTGGGAGAAAACAATCAGCGCCCGACAGCGCAGGATCTGGATAAATTGCAGGGTAAATTAGTGCGTCTGACTGACCAGGGCGAGATCCCGGATGATAATCCTTTTGCCAGGGAATCCGGTGCGCGCGTAGAGATCTGGTCTTATGGCATTCGTAACCCGCAAGGAATGGCGATGAACCCGTGGAGTAATGCACTGTGGCTGAATGAACATGGCCCGCGCGGCGGCGATGAAATAAATATCCCGCAAAAAGGCAAAAACTACGGCTGGCCGCTGGCTACCTGGGGCATTAATTACTCAGGTTTTAAAATACCGGAAGCGAAAGGGGAAATCGTCGCCGGAACCGAGCAACCGGTTTTTTACTGGAAAGACTCACCAGCGGTGAGCGGCATGACCTTCTATAACAGCGACAAATTCCCCCAGTGGCAGCAAAAATTATTTATTGGTGCGCTGAAAGATAAAGATGTCATCGTGATGAGCGTTAACGGCGATAAAGTGACAGAAGATGGTCGTATTTTAACGGACAGAGGGCAGCGAATTCGTGATGTTCGCACTGGACCCGACGGTTATTTATACGTTCTCACCGACGAGTCCAACGGGGAATTACTCAAAGTTAGCCCACGCAATTAGCTAACGGGGATCATCACCACTTTACGCACTGCGGGGCGTTCGGTGAGTTGCTGATACCAGCGTTGCAGATTCGGACGCGGTGTCCAGGTCAGGCCAACGTTAAACAAATTGTAGATAAACGGTGCGATAGCAATATCGCCCACACCAAACTCGTCGCCAGAAAACCATTTTACTTTTGCCAGTTCCGCATCAAGTAGAGCAAACAGGGCATCGCACTCTTTGCAGCTGGCATCAATGGCGGCCTGATCACGTTCTTCCGGTGGCGTTCTGACTAACCCCATCAGGATCCCACGATGGGCATTGCTGAGCGTCTGGTTTGCCCAGTCCATCCACTTTTCGGCTTCTGCGCGACGTGCCGGCGAGTCGATCCACAGACGTTTTTGCCCGTACTGTGCAGCCAGGTAGCGGACAATGGCATTTGATTCCCAAAGAATTAAATCACTTTCATCGTCACGCAACAGCGGCACCAGCCCGTTGGGATTCATCGCCAGAAAATCGGCGTCATGGTTTACCCCAAACTCACGACCCGCCAAAATTTGCTCATAAGGCAGTTCCAGTTCTTCGAGTGTTAGCAACACTTTTTTAACGTTGGTTGAATTATTCCGACCCCACAGCGTAATCATACTCACCCCTTTTCCGACAGGCAGCCACAGGCTGAACAGGACTCCGATGGTGAAGTAAAGTTAACTTTTAAGCAACAGCGAGTAAAAAAATGACGCCAGAAGCAGCGAAGCGGCAGGATATTGCATAAACTTTAAAAACTTTACCAACTTACGGTTTCTTTAAACTTGTGTGTGCGTTATTAATCACCGAACTTATCATACGGCGATATAACGTATTTTTTTTGAATGGATACTCGGGTGGCATTTATGACGCAATACTCCTCTTTCCTTCGTGGTCTTGCAGCGGGTTCTGCATTTTTATTCCTTTTTGCCCCAACGGCATTCGCGGCGGAACAAACCGTTGACGCGCCGAGCGTGGATGCGCGTGCATGGATTTTAATGGATTACGCCAGCGGTAAAGTGCTGGCAGAAGGCAATGCGGATGAGAAACTGGATCCCGCGAGCCTGACCAAAATAATGACCAGCTATGTGGTTGGACAGGCGCTTAAGGCTGATAAGATCAAACTCACCGATATGGTGACGGTCGGTAAAGATGCCTGGGCGACGGGAAACCCGGCACTGCGCGGTTCGTCGGTGATGTTCCTCAAACCGGGCGATCAGGTTTCGGTGGCAGATTTGAACAAAGGTGTGATTATCCAGTCCGGTAATGACGCCTGTATTGCGTTGGCCGATTACGTTGCCGGGAGCCAGGAGTCATTTATTGGTTTGATGAATGGTTATGCCAAAAAACTGGGCCTGACCAACACTACCTTCCAGACTGTGCACGGTCTGGATGCGCCGGGGCAATTCAGTACCGCGCGCGATATGGCGTTGCTGGGTAAAGCGTTAATCCACGATGTGCCGGAAGAGTACGCCATTCATAAAGAGAAAGAGTTTACCTTTAACAAAATTCGCCAACCAAACCGTAACCGTCTGCTGTGGAGCAGCAACGTTAACGTTGATGGTATGAAGACCGGAACCACGGCTGGTGCGGGATACAATCTGGTCGCTTCTGCTACTCAGGGTGATATGCGTTTGATCTCTGTGGTGCTGGGGGCAAAAACTGACCGCATCCGTTTTAATGAGTCTGAGAAATTACTGACCTGGGGCTTCCGCTTTTTTGAAACCGTGACGCCAATTAAACCTGATGCCACCTTTGTGACTCAGCGCGTCTGGTTCGGTGATAAGAGCGAAGTGAATCTCGGCGCAGGCGAAGGGGGATCAGTGACCATCCCACGCGGGCAACTGAAAAACCTGAAAGCGAGTTATACGTTAACGGAACCGCAGCTCACCGCGCCGCTGAAAAAAGGTCAGGTTGTCGGCACCATTGATTTCCAGCTTAACGGTAAATCTATTGAACAGCGTCCGCTGATCGTGATGGAAAATGTGGAAGAGGGCGGGTTCTTTGGTCGGATGTGGGACTTCGTGATGATGAAATTCCATCAGTGGTTCGGCAGCTGGTTCTCTTAATCTTCTGATGACCGGATGGCGCGGAAACGTCATCCGGTTATGCGTTATTAATACATCAACTTAATACGCTGCGTCTGCGCATACTTCACATACTCATCTTCCGGACAACAATCGCTCACCACAATATCAAAGCGTTTCAGCTCGCCCATGCGCGCCGGACGTACCTTGCCAAACTTACTGTGGTCGACAACCAGCACGTGCTTTTGTGCCATCGACATCGCCCAGTGTTTTACCGGCAACTCTTCAAGATTAAAACAGGTTGCGCCTTTACTGACATGCACGCCCGCTGCGGAATAAAAAGCAATATCCGGGCAAAAATTATTCAGTGTTTGCTGAAAATCAATGGGTTTGAAAATGGCGTTGCTGGCGTGAAATTCACCACCACAAAGAAACGCGCGGCAATGGGGTTTCTCTTTTAGCGCCAGAAAGGTATTTAGTGAATAACAAATGGCGGTGAAAGGGATTTCATTATCTATCGCTTCAATAATCCACGGCGTGGTGGTGCCACAGTCAAAAAAGAGGGTCTGATCGGGTTCAACCAGCGTCGCGGCCAGTTTGGCCGCCCGGCGTTTTTCTTCCACCAGGCGGGATTTTTGATCGCTTAACAGGTAATGGCTGGCACTACGCGGTTCCAGAACAATATAGCCGCCGAGTAGTACGACGGGGGCACTGTTGTTATTCAAATCGCGACGAATCGTCATCTCTGAAACCCCGAGCAGGGCGGCGGCGTCCTTCAGGTGTAACTTATCGCTGCGTTTTAATTCTTGTAGTAACTGCCCTATACGCTCTTCGCGACGTGTTTCCATATTCCCTCTGAATAGTTATTGAAGCGAGCCGCCTGATATTACACTTTTTATCCGAAATCAGCCACGCACCCAGCCTTTACGTATAGGTAAGGCGAAACAGAAGCGATACCACAATTGCAGCTTCTGGTAGAGTATAGCCCCCACAGCCTGCCAGATAATCTGGGCGCTAAGGCAACCAATCATTCCTGCCAACAATCCACCGAGCATGTCCAGCGGCCAGTGAACACCGAGATAAACACGTGACCAGGCAACGACCACCGCCAGCGCCATAAGGATTGTGCCTGACCACAGGCGATGCCAGCATAAAAATGTCAGCGCAAAGGTGAAAATCACCGTACCGTGGTCGCTTGGGAAAGAGTCATCCGCCGCATGATGCAGGAAGTTATAGCCGATATGCTCAACAAACGGACGGTCGTGCGGAAATAAGTGCCCCATCGTCCAGGAAACAAACAGGCTGACTGCCAGCGCGATGGCGATTTTTATCACCAGTTGCCGTTGAGCCGTAAATCCCCATAGCCAAAGCACCGTAACCAGCAGCGGCACTATAGTAATTAAATCTTTGGCAATAAAAATCGCTAACGAAATCATCCATGCGGATGAGTCTGGCGTCGCATTAATAAGAGAGAATAATGAGTAATTCAGATTTTCCAGCATAACTTTCAGACTCAAAAGGTGATTAAAATGGGGAGCCATCAGGCAAGTCGATGAGCATAAAGTGCCTGTTAAACAGGGTAAAGCAGCATCGTCTTATTTCACTTTCGGATTGGCTTACAACAGGGAATAGTAACGCGAAGGAATTAAATAAAGCTTAAAGAAAGAGTAGCTATACTCGGAATAATGTAAGAATGTGCTTAAGCGTGGTTTCACCTACAAAATTTGCTTTCTCGTTTGCTGCGCTTTTATTAAACTTTGTGCGATTATTCTTGGCGAAGAAATTGCATGCAAAATAGATTAGCTACTGGTGCCAGACTTGGGCGTCAGGCATTACTTTTCCCCCTCTGTCTGGTGCTCTACGAATTCTCGACCTATATCGGCAATGATATGATTCAACCCGGTATGCTCGCGGTAGTGGAAGAGTATCAGGCGGGTATTGACTGGGTTCCTACTTCGATGACCGCTTACCTGGCGGGCGGGATGTTTTTACAGTGGCTCCTGGGGCCGCTGTCGGATCGTATTGGTCGCCGTCCGGTGATGCTGGCAGGCGTGGTGTGGTTTATCGTCACCTGTCTGGCAATATTGCTGGCGCAAAACATTGAACAATTCACGCTACTACGCTTCCTGCAAGGCATAAGCCTTTGTTTCATTGGCGCTGTTGGATACGCCGCGATTCAGGAATCCTTCGAAGAGGCGGTTTGTATCAAGATCACCGCGCTGATGGCGAACGTGGCGCTGATTGCTCCGCTACTCGGTCCGCTGGTGGGCGCCGCGTGGATCCATGTGCTGCCTTGGGAAGGCATGTTTGTGCTGTTTGCTGCATTGGCGGCGATCTCCTTTTTCGGTCTGCAACGCGCTATGCCGGAAACTGCCACGCGTATTGGTGAGAAACTGTCCCTGAAAGAGCTAGGCCATGACTACAAGCTGGTGCTGAAGAACGGTCGCTTTGTTGCCGGAGCTCTGGCGCTGGGATTCGTCAGCCTGCCGCTGCTGGCGTGGATCGCCCAGTCACCGATTATCATCATCACCGGCGAAAAGTTGAGCAGCTATGAATATGGGTTGCTGCAAGTGCCAGTTTTCGGGGCGTTAATTGCGGGTAACTTGCTGTTAGCGCGTTTGACCTCGCGCCGCACCGTTCGTGCATTGATCATCATGGGTGGCTGGCCGATTATGATTGGCTTGCTCGTCGCCGCTGCCGCAACGGTTATCTCATCGCACGCGTATTTATGGATGACCGCCGGGTTAAGTATTTATGCTTTCGGTATTGGTCTGGCGAATGCGGGACTGGTGCGATTAACCCTGTTTGCCAGCGATATGAGTAAAGGTACGGTTTCTGCGGCGATGGGGATGTTGCAAATGCTGATCTTTACCGTCGGTATCGAGATCAGTAAACATGCCTGGCTGAATGGCGGTAATGGACTGTTTAATCTCTTTAACCTTGCCAACGGAATTTTGTGGCTGCTGCTGATGTTTATTTTTTTAAAAGATAAACAAACAGGAAATTCAAACGATGGATAAGAAAATGCCTGGTTGCTTTGTACAATCAGGCATTCATGGATTAATGGTGATGGTCGTCGATTTGATGTTCGATAACCATCCCTTCGCCTACGCTGGCAAGATGACGAACATACGGATGTGGGCGGTAAGCCGGAGCTGGAGTAGGCGCCACATAGACAGTTTGTGGTACAGTCGCGACGCTGACCGCTTGTGGAACGCTGACTGAATCGGGGACTACCACCACTTTGTATCCGCTCGGCACATCAACGGTGACACTTTGCGCCATTGCCACACCAGTAAAACTCAACAGAAACGCGCCCAGCAGTACACAATTTTTCATCATCATTTCGCCTGAAATAATCCAGAAGGGGAATTTCCGCGAATTATGCATCCTTCATTCAGGCATTGTGTTGCCGGGCGTGCTGCCGTTTTATTGATTAAATGGCGCTTCGTGCTTAAGAATTTTATCGATCACATCCAGTACGCTTTCACGGTTATTGGAGCCTGCGCGGTATTTCGCCGCAGCTACGACCGCGTTGCCAGCATTTTCCATCGCAAAGCTAAAGCCAGCCTGGCGCAGCATTTCGATATCGTTACCGCCATCGCCAAAGACCACCACTTCACTGTCATCTATTCCCCATAACTTCTGGAGTTGCCGCAGGCCATTGGCTTTATGTACGCCGGGGATAATCAGATCGATGCTACCGTTGCCGGTGTGAACCGGCACCATAATATCGCCAATCGAATCATGTAACTCTTTTTGCACTTGCGGAATCAGTTCATCGGAAAGATTCAGGCCAAACTTAAAGAAGATATCTTCTAAGTTGTCAAAGTTATCGACATATTCCAGACGGTGATAATACATTTCCGCCACCGTTTTCATGGCATCGTCATATTTTTTGAGGGTATAGGCGCTATTTTTTCCGCAGGCAATAATATCCACTTCCGGGCGCGTCAGTAAATGTTCCACGACAGTGGCAAATGCATCCTTCGACAGCTCGCCATTAAAAACATCTTTGCCTTCGCTCACAACCCAACCACCGTTTTCTGCCACAAAGGCAATTTCATCGGCAATTTCGGGGAAGAAAGAGATCAACTGATAATATTGATTCCCGCTGGCGACCACAAAGCGAATCCCTTGTGCTTTCATCTGCTGATACTGAGCCATAAACCGCTCGCGGTTATAGGTTTTTTGATCGCTTAAGAAAGTACCATCCATGTCTACCGCAATTAATTTAATGCTCATCAATTATTCTCCATCGCCGTCTGCGTTTTGGTATCGGGTTTGGCGACGGCTTTCGCGACAATAGCCGCGAGAATAACCAGCGCCAGTACAACCAGCATTGCACTACGTAATCCATAATGTTCGCCGAGATAGCCCAGCAGCGGCGGCCCGACGAGGAAAGCCAGATAACCGGTCGTCGCTACTACGCTGACGCGGGTCGGCGCATCGGGGCCGGTATCGCTGGCGGCAGAAATGGTCAGCGGGAAGCCCAGCGAGGCACCCAATCCCCAAAGAACAACAGACACCCCAGCGACCCAGGCGCTATCGACAAAAATAATCAGCCCAATACCCAACGCACCCATTAGCGCACTGGCCCGAACCACGGCAACGCGGCTGTAACGGTCTATGAACCAACCGCCAGTGAAGCGTCCAACGGTCATCCCCAATGTGAAACCGGCATAAATCAGTGAGCCGGAAGTGGGGCTAAAACCGTGACCATCAACCATTAACAAGGGTAACCAGTCGTTGGCAGAACCTTCTGCAAAGGCCATCGCCAGCACCACAACACCAATCAACAGCAACTGGATATCGCGATAAAAAGGTACGCCTTTTTCGCCATGCTGCGTGCCATCGGCGGCATTTTTTCCCGTACCGCCAGGGATTGCCTGAATGGCGATATAAATAGGCGCGATGCCTACCAGTGCCGCCAACAAAATATGCACAGTTGCCGGAACGCCAAAGGCCGTTAGCGCCATCCCAACACCAGCGCCTGCCAGCGTGCCGAGGCTATAAAAGCCGTGCATCATCGGCAAAACCGTTTTATTCATTTCTCGCTCAACGGCGGCACCTTCAACGTTTATAGCAACTTCAGCGGAACCAAAACTGGCTCCAAAGACGCCAAGACCAACGGCAAAGAGCACGGGCGATGTCAGCCAGAGCGCCACACTTAATATCATCATCCCGATCAACGCGCAGGACATCGTGACCAGGATGACATTACGCGTCCCAAAACGTTTCACTAACCACGCTGAGCAGAGAATTCCGCTCATCGAACCGATCGACAAACCAAAGAGTACACCGCCCATTTCAGCGATCGAAACAGAAAGAATGTCGCGAATCGCTGGCGTACGGGTTGCCCAGGACGCTATTAACAAGCCTGGCAAAAAGAAGAACATAAACAGCGCCCAGGTTCGGCGTTTCAAGGCATTACGTGAAGAATTTACGGTCATAGATCACGTCAAAAAAAGAAGAGGGAAGACAACCTTAGTAAGGTTGTGTACATTTGTACACAATTGCAAAGAGAGGAAATGACATGCGTCGCGCTAACGATCCGCAACGGCGAGAAAAAATCATCCAGGCCACGCTGGAGGCGGTGAAACTTTACGGAATACATGCCGTTACGCACCGCAAAATCGCTACCCTTGCCGGAGTGCCGTTGGGGTCGATGACCTACTATTTTTCAGGAATTGATGAGTTGCTGCTGGAGGCGTTCAGCAGTTTTACAGAGATAATGTCTAAGCAATATCAGGCATTTTTTAGCGATGTTAGTGATGCTTCAGGCGCCTGCCAGGCCATAACCGACATGATCTACAGCTCGCAGGTTGCAACGCCGGATAACATGGAACTGATGTATCAACTTTACGCATTGGCCAGCCGAAAACCGCTATTAAAAACGGTGATGCAAAACTGGATGCAGCGTAGTCAGCAAACGCTCGAACAATGGTTTGAACCCGGAACCGCCCGCGCGCTGGATGCGTTTATTGAAGGGATGACACTGCATTTTGTCACTGACCGTAAGCCGCTATCGCGCGAGGATATTTTACAGATGGTGGCGCAATTGGCAGGGCAGGAGATAAAATTCAGGCAACAAAAAACCCATTTATGTAAACGGGTTAATGAAAACAATAAGTTAGATTAAAAACAATAAGTTAGGTTGGTGGTCAGTGGTGGTTATTACGGGGTAATGCCAACCGCTGCCGCCACTTTGTCGCCACTTGGCAGCGTTGCCAGAGGATTGAAACGGAGCGCCGTTTCCAGATGATCCGGTGCCAGATGTGCGTAACGCATAGTCATTTTTATATCGTGATGCCCGAGAATTTTTTGTAAGGCCAGGATATTTCCACCCGACATCATGAAGTGCGCCGCAAACGTATGGCGCAGAACGTGTGTCAGTTGACCGCGAGGGAGCACGATAGACGTTTTTTCCATCACGGATAAAAATTGAAAATAGCAGTCTGTAAAGAAATTGAACCCATCAAGCGCCATGATCTCTTCGTAAAGCTCTTTACTGATAGGGATGCTTCTGTTTTTCTTCCCCTTCGTTCTGACAAAGGTAATTCGGTATTTAGTCACCTGTGAGCGGGTAAGATTTACGGCTTCACGCCAGCGTGCGCCTGTGCTTAAGCATATCTTAACTACCAGTGCCAGAATTGGGTCCTGACGTTTGCAATCAGCCAGCAATTCAACAATCTGCTCATGGGTAAGCCATGCCATCTCTTTTTCTGCGATAGTGAATTTTCGCATGTTCTCCAGTGGGTTCGGATGCGACCATTCGCCCAGGCGGGATAGTTCGCTAAAAACACTACTTAGATAGCTTTGCTCCAGGTTAATAGTGACCGGGCTTGCTCCTTTTTTCCATTTCTCGCTGAAATAGATCTCACCTGTCAGGCGTTTATCTCGATAGTGGGCAAACATTTTAGATGTGAGATCGGTTGCAAGGGGATTGCCCAGAGCGTCAACCATCAACAGCAATTTGTCATAGACATGCTGCCCAGCTGTCAGAGATTTACCATGTAGTTTGAACCATAGCTCAACCACGTCTTTCAGTGTTCGACGATCCACTGATTCACCCAGCCAGGGCTTTGCTTCGGTTTCGTCCATCGTGTGACGCTCAAAAGCCAGAGCTTCGCCTTTGGTGGCGAATTGTTTACGCACACGACGCCCACTACGTCCGGCGGGGTAACATTCGCAAAGCCATTTTCCGGTGGTGAGTTTTCGTACTGCCATAAAAAAGCCCTCATATCAGAGGGCTAAATTTAACTGTATGTTTGACCAGTGGTCAATGTATGATTAGGATGAAATAAACATTGTGTTTTACTCCGGTGATTTGTCAGGTGCACTTGGCTTTATTTTTTCCTTAGCTGAATCCCATAAAGATTGGATTCCCGGAGGAAGTTCTGTTTTGTCAGAAAATGCGGAGTTACCTGACATATTCCAGTCTTTAAATACTAATACAGCATCCTCTTTTGTTGATGTAGAGCCGTAAATTTGCAGAAATACTTGCCCAAACATTAATGCATGTCTTCTATCCTTTCGCAGAATTGATTCATGCGTATATTTTTTAGAGTTCCCGAGGCATATGTATGCTAGCCATGACAGGATAGAAATGCCAATTAATCCGCGAGTAAAAATGTATACTAGTTCAAAGCCTTTAAGATTATTAAAGTCAACGGTGGCGTAGAGTGTGTAAAATGATGCAACTACAGCAAGAACCCCAAAAAAACAGCCAGCAAAAGCCCATACTTGCGACATTTTAATGAAATATAAATCATCTGAACTTAATTCACTCTTAACGCTATCTACATATCCGGGGATTTTTTCATCAATTCTCTCTTGTTGTACTCGGCTTTGTAATTCGTTATTAGATGCTTCAAGTTGTTTAATTCTTGATACCGATTGTTCAAGAAGCGCTTCTTTCTCAGAAACTAAATTTTCTAAGTTCTCATTTCTTAAGTGCAATATAGAACTATACTCTTCAATATCAGCTAAACGTTTAGCATAGGAGTCAGCTAGTTCTCTATATTTTTTTTGCTCTTGCCGTAGATTATTTAATGCTTCATTCTGTTCACTACCAAAAAAAACTTCCTCTTTGTTGTTTTGATTCATTTTTTTCTTCTTAATGAGTTTCCTGTAATAATCTCTGAAATTATATAAGTCCCCATCTCGTAACAAGTCACTAAGGTAAGCACGTTCATTTTCATTAAGGTTATTTGATCTGTCATTTAAAATGTCATAATAGTCTCTCCATTCCAAGTCACCTTCCATTTCATATTTTTTATTGTCGGGCGTCATGTTTTATTCCTTTAAATCTCTTTTGAAAAAATACAACAACATTTTGCGATAGTTGTAATATCTTTTAGTTCACAAATAAAATCAGTCGTAACAGATGTAATTTTTACTTTTCCATTAGGAATTCTTGTCAATTTTCTTAAACTTACTTTTCCTTCAATTTCAATAATCCAATTGCCATCTGAAACATCATCATATTTTCCTTCTGCAATAAAAGTATTCCCATCTACTGAGATTCCAATTGGGTTCTTCAGGCGGGAAGGTAGCAGAGACTTGTCAAATACTAAGCTGCCTTCATTGTGCAACTTACCATCAATAATCACTTGGTGTTTAAGATGAACTACAGAATTAGAGTCACTGAGAAATTTTGGCCCATTGCCGTTTGCGAGCCACAGTAATGATATTCCTGTTTCAAGTGCACATCGAATAATCCAGTCGCTGGGAAATGTATCTCGTAGATATCTGTTTGCTAGGGTACTTTTTGATACATTCAAGTGATCCGCCAAGGCTTGTCGCGTGTTAAAGCCGTAGGCTGTAATTAAACGTTCGATGGCTGCTTTTCCTCCTTGGTTGGGATTTATGTTGATCTCAATTGGGGACTTGCGGGTACATGAATCAGTTCTGTTCAGTTCATCAGGGTTTGTATCGGCAAGACGTTTCTCATTAAGCAAAATTGAAGATGGTTCAATGTCGGTTCCTGAAGCCAGCCAAATGATAGATGCACCTGTCTCTATACTGCAAATGACAACCCAATCAGCAGGAAAAGTGTCACGAGCATATCTGTTAGCCATCGTACTCTGTGAGATGCCTAAATGATTGCAAAGTGCTTGGCGTGATGTAAAACCATATGCGGCAACAATACGATCAATTACTTGTCGTCCGCCACGGTTTTGCATTATTGAAGCTTTCAGATCATCACCAATATGGCGAAATGTGTTTTTTTGATTTGACATAACCAAATTGAGATCCTATTCTCCGTTTTGTGAAGTTGTTGTCACGACTTAAACTGGCTCACCACAAGCCAATAGGAGATGTTGCATCATGACCCCTAACATTTCAATAACTCTGAATACGCCACACGTCACAATTGAGCGTTATAGCGAACTTACTGGTCTTTCTATCGACACAATCAACGATATGCTGGCTGATGGTCGCATCCCTCGCCATCGCCTTCGAAAAGACAAGAAAAGAGAAAAGGTAATGATCAACCTTGCTGCTCTCACCGTTGATGCACTTACTGATTGCAATGTTGTATTCAACTAGTTCCATTTTGGGATACATCAGGGGTGTCGACTATGTTTGATTACCAAGTTTCCAAACATCCACATTTTGATGAAGCCTGTCGTGCATTCGCGTTGCGCCACAACCTGGTGCAACTGGCAGAACGTGCAGGCATGAATGTGCAGATTCTGCGGAACAAGCTGAACCCAGCTCAACCTCATTTATTAACCGCACCAGACATTTGGCTGCTTACCGATCTGACTGAGGATTCAACGCTGGTAGATGGTTTTCTGGCACAGATTCATTGTCTGCCATGTGTACCAATTAATGAGGTGGCAAAAGAGAAACTGCCACATTACGTCATGAGTGCAACCGCAGAGATCGGGCGTGTTGCTGCAGGTGCGGTATCTGGCGATGTAAAAACCAGTGCAGGTCGTCGTGATGCTATCAGCAGCATTAACTCTGTAACACGACTGATGGCGCTGGCTGCTGTTTCATTGCAGGCCCGTTTACAGGCTAATCCTGCAATGGCGAGTGCAGTTGATACCGTGACTGGCCTCGGTGCTTCATTCGGTTTGCTGTGAGGTGCTTATGCTGACGAAAGAACCATCATTTGCATCGCTGCTGGTAAAACAAAGTCCGGCAATGCACTACGGTCACGGCTGGATCATGGGTGAGGATGGTAAACGCTGGCATCCATGCCGTTCACAAGATGAATTGCTGGCAGAACTATCTACGAAAAAACGGGGGAACAAATGGCTATTGAAGGCGCTGCGGCGACTGTTCCATTAAGCCCCGGTGAACGCCTGAATGGACTTAATCACATTGCGGAGCTAAGGGCGAAAGTTTTTGGCCTGAATATTGAGTCAGAGCTTGAGCGGTTTATTAAAGATATGCGTGATCCACGGGATATCAATAACGAACAAAATAAACGGGCACTGGCTGCTATATTCTTTATGGCAAAAATTCCAGCTGAACGTCATAGCATCAGCATTAATGAGCTGACCACTGACGAAAAGCGGGAGTTGATTAAAGCAATGAATCATTTTCGTGCAGTGGTGAGCTTATTTCCCAGACGGCTAACCATGCCGAATTAACCAACTAATGAAATTAATGGCGTAAACCCGCCGGGTATCCCTTTATCTAAATTCAGGAGAATTGATTATGCGTAATATTGAAACCCTCACGACTAAAACCGGACCGGATGATGCAGGGCTTAATATTTTACTGACAGAGGCTCGTCTGGAAGAACGCCGGGCAAGGGCTGAAGCAATGGCAGCTCACCTTGATAGCCTGGCGTGTCATATCACATCCCGCCAGCTAAACCACGTCGAAGCAGCAGAACTACTGCGTGTAACTGCTGAAGCAATCCAGAACGAAGCGCAGGAGATCCACTAATGGCTGATGCAATGGATCTCGTACAGCAGCGCGTTGAAGAAGAACGCCAGCGCCATATCCGTGCTGCCCGTGCCAAAACGCCGGGCGTGTCCCGCGTGCTTTGCATTGAGTGTGAAGCGCCAATTCCGCCAGCACGCCGCCGCGCCATTCCAGGTGTGCAGCTTTGCATTACCTGTCAGGAAATCGCAGAGCTGAAAGGCAAACATTACAACGAAGGTGCTGTATGAGCACCATCCTGAAATGGGCGGGAAATAAAACCGCAATTATGTCCGAACTGAAAAAACACCTTCCTGCTGGCCCGCGACTGGTTGAACCTTTCGCGGGTTCCTGGGCTGTGATGATGGCGACGGATTATCCAAGCTATCTGGTTGCGGATATTAATCCTGATTTAATCAACCTCTATAAAAAGGTTGCCGCTGATTGTGAATCGTTTATATCTCGCGCCAGAGTTTTATTTAAGGAAGCAAACAGGGAGGTGGCTTATTACAACATAAGGCAGGAGTTTAATTACTCAACTGAAATTACTGATTTCATGAAAGCGGTATATTTCCTGTATCTCAATCGTCACGGTTACCGTGGTTTATGTCGCTATAACAAGAGCGGGCATTTCAACATTCCCTACGGTAATTATAAAAATCCGTATTTCCCTGAAAAAGAAATTCGCGCATTTGCAGAAAAAGCCCAGCGTGCAACGTTTATCTGCGCCAGCTTTGATGAAACGCTGGCGATGTTGAAGGCGGGGGATGTGGTGTATTGCGATCCGCCGTATGACGGCACGTTTTCCGGTTATCACACTGACGGCTTCACTGAAGATGACCATTATCACCTGGCATCCGTTCTTGAACATCGGTCATCAGAAGGACATCCGGTCATTGTTTCTAAGTAAGCGCTCCGTCTGTAACGTCTTGTGATGGTTGTCCTGTCTGGCAACAATCGCGTCCATCTATATTGATGGACACGAACGATGAATTCTCAGACAACAAAAGATATCACCGGCTTTCGCTCTTAT
>Ga0209547_100091_pt1 | contig 22308 bp, 27 predicted proteins | sample UppTromicrDC3115_FD_185843 | JGI IMG/M metagenome (GOLD analysis project Ga0209547, IMG submission 185843) | Upper troposphere microbial communities from Oklahoma, USA - DC3-115 (SPAdes) (version 2) | ecosystem: Environmental > Air > Outdoor Air > Unclassified | place: USA: Oklahoma | collected...
GGTGCTTTTGCCGTTACGCACCACCCCGTCAGTAGCTGAACAGGAGGGACAGCTGATAGAAACAGAAGCCACTGGAGCACCTCAAAAACACCATCATACACTAAATCAGTAAGTTGGCAGCATCACCCCATCTTGCCGTAGAAATCAACTTTATTGCCATTTTTATTATAAATTTCAGCCGCATTTGCTGCGCCAGCAACTAATAACGCCGGGACCAGCATTGCCAGAACTTTTCTTTTCATTATGTATTCCCTTGTGATTATAATCTTCATGAATATAACAATAAGTGCCGTTATCCAAAAAAAAGCACATTTGGATACTATTCTATGAAGTTCATTTTATTTTAAAGATTACATGTAACAAATGTATTTAAAAGATTTCAAAATATTTCTAATCTATTTAATATAATTCAAAATTATGAATTGTAAATACAAGCACTCATAGGATTTATTGGTTTATATCAAATAGTTATTGGTTTTTTATAAGAATGGATTGAGTCAATGATTGTTTCGCTAAAACTCGAGTGTGATCTTGCGCACATTATAAAATGGCATAAAAAAAAGCCGGCTTCATGCCGGCTCAAAAATATAAACAAGACGATAAAAGGCTAATAACGGAGTTATCATGACACAGAAAACAAAAAAGGTATAATTGTATTCCTCGCTAATATATTCAATTAGTGAATTAATAAAACCACGATCAAAGTTAAATAAAAATTTTTATGACTGTTTTTCCAGTAATTATTGCCATTGAACAAAAATCATCTATTTGTTCAAAAAATGAGTGAGTCTTGACTGGCTCATCTAATGTGGAAAAATGTGACCTTTATCACATAACAACACGAAGTCTGAATTTTCCGGTTTAACTTAATATGGAGCATGGTTCGACAACAATGGAAGAAAGACTCTCTCGCAGCCCTGGCGGCAAACTGGCTTTATGGGCTTTCTATACATGGTGTGGCTATTTTGTCTGGGCGATGGCGCGTTACATCTGGGTAATGAGTCGGATCCCCGATGCCCCCGTGTCAGGATTTGAAAGTGATTTAGGTTCAACTGCGGGAAAGTGGTTAGGTGCGTTAGTGGGATTTTTATTTATGGCCATGGTCGGGGCATTGTTAGGTGGTATTGCCTGGTACACCCGACCACGGCCTGCGCGAAGCAGACGCTATGAGTAAAAACTGCTAAGGTTGCGACCCTTTGGCAGCGGAGCGCGTATGAACTTACAACACTGGCAGGCACAATTTGAATGTTGGTTGAAAAATCATCACACACACCAGGACGCGGCTCATGACCTGTGTCATTTTCGTCGCGTCTGGGCGACAGCGCAGAAACTGGCGGCAGATGAAGACGTCGATATGCTGGTCATTTTAACCGCCTGTTATTTTCATGATGTCGTGAGTCTGGCGAAAAATCATCCGCAACGGCAGCGTTCCTCATTACTGGCAGCAGAAGAGACGCGTCGCATTTTAAGTGCGGAATTTGCTGATTTTCCGCCAGAGAAAATAGACGCCATTTGCCATGCCATCGCGGCACACAGTTTCAGCGCGCAAATTACGCCTTTAACGGTGGAAGCCAAAATCGTGCAGGATGCAGACCGGCTGGAAGCATTAGGTGCGATAGGTCTGGCGCGCGTGTTTGCAGTTTCAGGCTCATTGGGGGTGGCGCTGTTTGACGGTGAAGATCCGTTCGCGCAACGTCGCCCGCTCGATGATAAACGCTACGCGCTGGATCATTTCCAGACGAAGTTGCTGAAACTACCGCAAACTATGCAAACGGCAAAAGGTAAATTGCTGGCACAACATAACGCCCGTTTTCTGGTGGAGTTTATGGCTAAGCTCAGTGCCGAACTGGCGGGCGAGAATGAAGGTGTGGATCATGCGGTGATTAATGCGTTTTCGCCGGCTGACTGACCGCGTAGCCCTAAACAGAAGTAATTATGTTAACCTGTCGACCATCTCAGATGGCCGGTTAAATCTATGCAGGAAAATATATCAGTAACCGATTCATACAGCACCGGGAATGCCGCACAGGCAATGCTGGAGAAACTGCTGCAAATTTATGATGTAAAAACGCTGGTAGCGCAACTTAATGGCGTGGGTGAAAACCACTGGAGCCCGGCGATTTTAAAACGTGCGCTGGCTAACGACTCGGTGTGGCATCGTTTGAGTGAAAAAGAGTTCGCCCATTTGCAAACGTTGTTACCCAAACCGCCAGCACATCATCCGCATTATGCGTTTCGCTTTATCGATCTCTTTGCCGGTATTGGTGGCATCCGTCGCGGTTTTGAATCGATAGGCGGTCAGTGCGTGTTTACCAGCGAGTGGAATAAACATGCGGTGCGCACCTACAAAGCTAACCATTATTGCGACCCGGCGACGCATCACTTTAATGAAGATATCCGCGACATCACTCTGAGCCATAAAGAGGGCGTCAGCGATAAAGCAGCGGCAGAACATATTCGTCAGCACATTCCTGAACATGATGTTTTATTGGCCGGTTTTCCTTGCCAGCCGTTTTCACTGGCTGGCGTATCGAAAAAGAACTCACTTGGTCGTGCGCACGGTTTTGCTTGCGATACCCAGGGTACGCTGTTCTTTGATGTAGTGCGTATCATCAATGCCCGTCGTCCGGCGATATTTGTGCTTGAAAACGTCAAAAACCTGAAAAGCCACGACCAGGGAAAAACATTCCGTATCATCATGCAGACGCTGGATGAACTGGGCTATGACGTAGCCGATGCCGAAGATAATGGCCCGGACGATCCGAAAATCATCGACGGCAAACATTTTCTGCCGCAGCACCGTGAACGCATCGTGCTGGTGGGCTTTCGTCGCGATCTGAATTTGAAAGCAGATTTCACCTTGCGGGATATCAGTGACTGCTATCCGGCACAACGTATTACGCTGGCGCAGTTACTGGACCCGGTTGTTGAAGCGAAATATATCCTGACGCCGGTACTGTGGAAGTACCTCTATCGTTATGCGAAAAAGCATCAGGCGCGCGGAAACGGCTTCGGTTACGGAATGGTTTATCCGAACAACCCACAGAGTGTTACGCGTACGCTTTCTGCCCGTTATTACAAAGATGGTGCGGAAATTTTAATCGATCGCGGCTGGGATATGGCGACAGGTGAGAAAGACTTTGACGATCCGCAGAATCAGCAACATCGTCCACGTCGGTTAACGCCTCGAGAATGCGCACGTTTGATGGGCTTTGAAGCACCCCATGAAGCAAAATTTCGCATTCCGGTTTCTGACACTCAGGCCTATCGCCAGTTCGGCAACTCGGTGGTAGTTCCGGTATTTGCTGCAGTGGCAAAATTGCTTGAGCCAAAAATCAAACAGGCGGTGGCGTTGCGTCAGCAAGAGGCACAACATGACCGACGTTCACGATAAGGCCACGCGTAGCAAAAATATGCGCGCGATTGCCACGCGCGATACGGCAATCGAGAAACGTCTCGCCAGCTTATTAACCGAGCAGGGGCTGGCGTTTCGTGTTCAGGATGCCAGTCTGCCAGGACGCCCGGATTTTGTCCTCGATGAGTATCGCTGTGTGATATTTACGCATGGCTGTTTCTGGCATCATCATCACTGCTATCTGTTTAAAGTGCCTGCTACACGCACTGAGTTCTGGCTGGAGAAGATTGGCAAGAATGTAACGCGTGACAAGCGGGACATTAGCCGCTTACAGGAATCGGGTTGGCGTGTATTGATTATCTGGGAGTGTGCGTTACGCGGACGGGAGAAGTTGACGGATGCGGCGCTTGCCGAGCGTCTGGAAGAGTGGATCTGCGGCGAGGGCGCCAGCGCGCAGATCGACACTCTGGGGATTCATCTACTCGCGTGATGCGTCCTGAATGACTGGCGCGACAACGGGTTTTGCAGGGAAGAGATATTTTCCCAACGTGACCAGCACCACAGCGAAGACAATTACGCCCAGCGCCAGCCATTCAATCTTCGACAACGTTTCGCCACCCAGCCCTGTACCCAGCAATACCGCTACAACCGGATTAACGTATGCGTAGCTGGTAGCCAGAGCCGGGCTGACATTGCGGATTAAATACATATAAGCATTGATGGCGATGATCGAGCCGAACAGCGCCAGATATCCGACCGCAAGGAAGCCCGAAAGAGAAGGGAGCGCCGTCAGTTTTTCACCTGCTATCATCGACGCGATCATTAACACCACACCCGCAGCCAGCATCTCAATGGCGCCCGCCATCATCCCTACTGGTAGGGTAATGCGCGAGCCATAAACCGAACCAAACGCCCAACTCACAGAACCGATCAAAATCAGAATCGCGCCCCACGGATTGCCGCTTAAATTACCGCCGCTATTGAGCATGATGATTCCGGCAAGCCCAATGGCGATACCCACCCATTCCAGCTTGCGCGTTTTAATGCCAAACAGGCGGCTGAAACAGAGAGTAAAGAGAGGTACTGTTGCCACCACTACGGCGGCAATGCCGGAGGGAACATTTTGATGCTCAGCCACCGTTACCATACCGTTACCGACAGCAAGCAGTAATAAACCAATCAACGCGGCATTAAGCAGAGGACGCAGTGGCGGCAGCTTGTGCCCACGCAGCAGTAAAAAGGCCATTAATAAAATACCGGCAGCCAGAAACCGCACGCCCGCCATCATTAACGGTGGCCAGCTTTCAACCCCAATCCGAATGACAAAATAGGTTGAGCCCCAAATGATATACAACGCAAACAGCGCGCCAAAAAGCGGTAACAACTGGCGGAAACGCATAATCCCTCACGATGGAAATAAAAAGCCGGTTCATAGTAAACGTGAAAATCATTTCGCTGGCGAGAGATATAATTGCGTTTGATTGTTAAAAAAATGTTGACCTGTGAAGCAAGTATCAGCCGGGCTGATTTTGCTTCATACTTAGCGCGTCAACGATAAAAATGAGAGGGAATGCTTTTGGCCGGGAGTAGTTTACTGACATTGCTCGATGATATCGCCACTTTGCTGGACGATATCTCCGTGATGGGCAAGCTGGCGGCGAAGAAAACCGCCGGTGTATTAGGGGATGACTTGTCGCTCAATGCGCAGCAAGTTTCAGGTGTGCGTGCCAATCGGGAGTTGCCCGTGGTCTGGGGCGTGGCGAAGGGATCGCTTATCAACAAAGTGATTCTGGTGCCGCTGGCGCTGATCATCAGTGCTTTTATCCCGTGGGCGATTACGCCACTGTTGATGATTGGCGGCGCATTTCTCTGCTTTGAAGGGGTAGAGAAGGTGCTGCATATGCTGGAGGCGCGTAAGCACAAAGATGATCCGGCGCAGAGTCAGCAGCGTCTGGAGGCGCTGGCGGCGCAAGATCCGCTGAAGTTTGAAAAGGACAAAATAAAAGGGGCGATTCGTACCGATTTTATTTTGTCTGCGGAAATCGTCGCCATCACGCTGGGGATTGTGGCGGAAGCGCCGCTGCTTAATCAGGTGCTGGTACTTTCAGGGATCGCACTGGTGGTTACCGTGGGGGTTTATGGTCTGGTGGGTATCATCGTTAAGATTGATGATCTGGGCTACTGGCTGGCGGAAAAATCCAGTACGGTTATGCAAGCATTGGGTAAGGGGCTATTGATTATCGCCCCTTGGCTGATGAAAGCGTTATCGATCGTCGGCACACTGGCGATGTTCCTGGTTGGCGGCGGCATTGTGATACATGGTATCGCGCCGCTGCATCATGCGATTGAACATTTCGCCGGGCAGCAGAGTGCACTGGTCGCAATGATATTACCGACTGTTTTAAATCTGATTCTTGGTTTTATCATCGGTGGTATCGTCGTGTTGGGAGTGAAAACGATAGCAAAATTGCGCAGTCAGGCACATTAATATTCACATTGGCTATTATGCAAAATTCGCCATTCTCGACTAAGGTGAACAAGTTTCACTCGAAAAAAGGAGGCGAGTATGAGCTTTGTGGTTAGTGAGGAAGTGACGGTCAAAGAGGGCGGTCCGAAGATGATTGTTACTGGGTATTCCAGCGGCATGGTTGAGTGTCGCTGGTATGACGGTTACGGTGTCAAACGGGAAGCCTTTCATGAAACTGAGCTTGTTCCGGGGGAGATGCGTCGTTCGCCGGAAGAAGCCTGAAAGCGTATAATTAACACCAGTCCGGATAAGGCTTTCATGCCGCATCCGGCTGTTGTGCAGCGTCTGCATTGAATGCCTGATGCGTCTTATCATGGCAACATTATAAAATTATTGCTGTTTGGCGGTACGTTATCGCCAGGTTATGCCAGAATCATAAGAAAGCAGGTTGGGAGTCGTCAGGGTGCAGCACGAGACAGAAATGGAAAACCAGAGCTGGCTGAAAAAACTCGCGCGCCGCCTGGGGCCTGGTCATGTCGTTAATCTCTGCTTTATTGTGGTGTTGATCTTCTCAACGTTACTCACCTGGCGTGAAGTGGTGGTTCTGGAAGATGCCTATATTTCAAGCCAGCGTAACCATCTGGAAAATGTTGCCAACGCGCTTGATAAACAACTGCAATATAACGTTGATAAATTATTGTTTTTACGTAACGGGATGCGTGAAGCCCTCGTTGCGCCGCTCGATTTCACTTCTCTGCGCAATGCCGTTACCGAGTTTGAACAACGTCGTGATGAACATGCCTGGCAGATAGAACTCAACAGACGGCGCACCTTGCCAGTAAACGGCGTTTCGGATGCATTAGTCAGTGAGGGGAGTCTGCTTTCCCGCGAAAATGAATCCCTGGATAATGAAATTACCGCCGCGCTGGAAGTCGGTTACTTACTACGCCTGGCGCACAACTCCTCATCAATGGTTGAACAGGCGATGTATGTCTCGCGCGCCGGATTTTACGTTTCAACGCAGCCGACGCTATTTATTCGCAATGTGCCTGGGCGTTACTACGAATTTGTCACCCAACCCTGGTTTATCGGTCATTCACAACGAGAAAACCGTCAACGCGCGGTGCGTTGGTTTACCTCTCAGCATGAGCATAACAATGCTACAGAGCCACAGGTCACTGTAAGCGTGCCGGTCGATAATAATAATTACTGGTATGGCGTATTGGGGATGAGTATTCCCGTGCGTTCAATGCAGCAATTTTTACAGAATGCTATCGATAAAAATCTCGATGGCGAATATCAACTCTATGACAGCAAACTGAAATTATTGACCTCGTCCAACCCGGACCATCCTGGTGAAGATCTCTTTGACCCTCGTGAACTGGCATCACTTGCGCAGGACATTGAACACGATACGCGCGGTGGTATTCGGATGAACAGCCGCTATGTTAGCTGGGAACGGCTGGATCATTTCGATGGCGTATTAGTGCGTATCCATACGCTTAGTGAAGGCGTACGTGGAGATTTCGGCAGCATAAGCATTGCATTAACCCTGTTGTGGGCGCTTTTCACCACTATGCTACTTATCTCCTGGTATGTGATTCGCCAGATGGTAAGTAATATGTTTGTCCTGCAAAGTTCGCTGCAATGGCAGGCGTGGCACGACACCTTAACCCGCATGTATAACCGTGGAGCACTGTTCGAAAAAGCGCGCCCGCTTGCTAAATTGTGCCAGACACATAAGCATCCTTTTTCTGTTATTCAGGTCGACCTTGACCATTTTAAAGCGATTAATGACCGCTTTGGTCACCAGGCGGGCGATCGTGTGTTGTCACATGCCGCCGGATTAATTAGCCGTTCATTGCGAGCCCAGGATGTTGCCGGACGAGTTGGCGGCGAGGAGTTTTGTGTGATTCTGCCGGGCGCTAACCTGGAGCAGGCAAAAGAAGTTGCCGAACGCATTCGTCTGAAGCTGAATGAAAAAGAGATGTTGATTGCCAAGAGCAAAACCATCCGCATTAGTGCTTCGTTGGGGGTGAGCAGCAGCGAGGAAACCGGCGATTATGATTTTGAACAATTGCAGTCGCTTGCCGACCGTCGGCTTTATCTCGCTAAACAGGCAGGGCGTAATCGGGTCTTTGCGAGCGATAACGCTTAACGAGCGGTGAAAAAGTGATCCAGTCCTTCGCGCCAGCCTTCCGGTCCTTCTCGCTGCGTTCGCCAGACCCGGGCAGGGTTCTCATTTTGCAGATGAACACCTTCCCGGTTTAGCCCTTTCACAATGACTGCGTAATCCATCACCTCCAGTAAGGGGGCATCATTTGGACCATCGCCTAAGCCGAGCGTCGTCGGACGTTTTCCACCTGATTGTTGATATATCGCGATGATCCAGTTAGCCGCCTGATCTTTTCCGGCAGAGGCATCCAGCACATGCCAGAAGCGCGCACCTTGTACAAACTGTAATCCTAGCTTGTTCAGACGAGCGGTAAATTGCGCCATCCGCTCGTCACTGTCGCGCCAGATGAGCGTGACTGAGGCTTCATGCAACTGCGTCAGCGCCGCCTGGCTGCGGCTTAATCCCGTCCATTCCGCAATGGTTGTATCATCGACATCATCAAAGGTGGTGAATTTGAAATGTTCTTTCTCGCGCAGCGTATTCAACACCAGACTGATTTCACTATGGGCAATGCCCGAGATGATCCGGGGAAAACCGTCGATATCTTGCCATTGATGATCCAGTTGGATCACCGCGCCGTTTTCGGCAATCAGCGGCAAACCTTGTAGCCCTACGTTTTTTTGCAGGTACAGCATTTCCGCCGACGTTTTACTGCTACAGAGAATCACAGGCACGCCTGCTTCCCGTAAACGGTTTAACCAGGGAGCGGCAGGCTGCCAGTCATAACTGTGACTATCTAACAGGGTGCCATCGAGATCGGTGAAAATCAGCAGTGGTTGTTGAATTGAAAGCATGGTAGCGCACACTCCCTTTACCAGGATGTTTCTCAAAATAGCACGATTTGTCTTTAATCATTTTTCGGGAGCGATCCCGCTCGTAGCAGAGCCCGTAAGGGGTGACGAAAGTCACAGTTCCATTCATTAATGACATTAATCATTCATGCAGAGAATATTTCCTTGTCAGCGAAAAAAATTGCAGATAAGGTGATGAACACATCAGATTTCCTGGTGTAACGAATTTTTTAAGTGCTTCTTGCTTAAGCAAGTTTCATCCCGACCCCCACAAGGGTCGGGATTTTTTTATGTTACATTTAGCGGTTCACTTCCGAGACGCTAAAGTCATGGATATCCAGCTCAAAGGCATCTGCTAATTCACGCCATGTATGATATTCACGCCCATCAACGCTGACGTGTTCTGAATCGCTCTGGCTGCGATGAACTTCGCTTTCGCTAATTTCATTGATCGCCGCCAGCAGGGCATCGACATCGACGCTGACCTCTCGTTTTGCGGTATCGCTGTACTCTTTTGCGGTCTTCATCATCTTTCCTCGCAACCGTTACTCATTTGTTGCTGCCGACCGTTATGTCAGCCAGGCATCTCTTAAGTATAGACCGTCGAGAAAATCAGCACTCGTGCGCGCCCGACGCTGCCAGAAAAACGAAATTGTTCTACACAGGCACAAAGCCACAGGAGGAAAACGATGAAGGTGAATGATCGGGTAACAGTCAAAACGGATGGCGGTCCGCGTCGTCCTGGCGTGGTACTGGCAGTTGAGGAGTTTAGTGAAGGCACAATGTACCTGGTTTCGCTGGAAGACTACCCGCTCGGCATCTGGTTCTTTAATGAGGCAGGGCATCAGGACGGTATCTTTGTGGAGAAAGCAGAGTAATTTCATTCAGCCTGACTGGTGGGAAACCACCAGTCAGAATGTGTTAGCGCATGTTGACAAAAATACCATTAGTCACATTATCCGTCAGTCGGACGACATGATAGATAACCTGTTTATTATGCGTTTTGATCTTACGTTTAATATTGCCTTTATGCGATGAAACAGTCTTGGCTTTGATATTCATTTGGTCGGAGATTTGAATGGTTCCCTGACCTGCCATCCACATTCGCAACATACTCGATTCGGTTCGGCTCAATGATAACGTCGGCATATTTAAAACAGTGGCCATCGTTGTCTCTTTTTTCAGAATATCGCCAAGGATATCATCGAGAGATTCCGGTTTAATCGATTTGGAACTGATCAATAAATTTTTTCTGACCAACAGATATTCATCAAAATGAACGTTGGCAATCGCCATAAAAACGATAAATAACGTATTGGGATGTTGATTAATGATGTGCTTGATGCGCTGACTGTTAGAAGTATCGTGGATAAAACAGTCCTCATTAATAAACACCACTGAAGGGCGCTGTGAATCACAAGCGATGTCAAGGTCATCAACGGTTTCGATGTCGTTGATTTCTCTTTTTTTAACCCCTCTGCTCAACAGATACCCGGTTAAACCTAGTCGGGTGTAACTACATAAATCCATAATAATCGTTGACATGGCATACCCTCACTCAATGCGTAACGATAATTCCCCTTACCTGAATATTTCATCATGACTAAACGGAACAACATGGGTCACCTAATGCGCCACTCTCGCGATTTTTCAGGCGGACTTACTATCCCGTAAAGTGTTGTATAATTTGCCTGGAATTGTCTTAAAGTAAAGTAAATGTTGCGATATGTGAGTGAGCTTAAAACAAATATTTCGCCACAGGAGTATCCTGGAAGATGTTGTCTGATTTTATTTTTCAGATAATCCTTAGGATAACACGATAAACATTACGGAATCATATTGCTGGAAATTCGCTAATAATATCTGCCAGTAAATTAAAAATTTCACTAAATAAATGTTCGCAAAATGGAGCAATTAGCGGCATTAATGCTGCCATTAATGAAATGCCGACTGTCAGAGTTAATGGAAAACCGATAACAAATATTGATAATTGCGGAGCCATACGATTAAGTAATCCCAGCGCCAGATTCAGCGTCAGCAGCAGGGTAATAAGCGGTAATGCCAGCATAAATCCGTTGAGGAAAATCAAACTTCCCGCTTTGGTGAGTGCCAGAAACGCATTGCTGTTAAGCGGTTCACCGCCAATCGGCAGGGTGTGAAAGGTATCGACCAGCAGCGAAATCAACCATAAATGACCGTTAAATGTCAGGAACAGCAGTAGCGCCAGCATATCCATGATGCGTGCTAAGACGGGCATATTGAGATGGCTACCAGGATCCACAAACGTCGCAAATGACAGCCCCATTTGCAGACCGATAATTTCGCCTGCGGTTCGTACAGCGGCGAAAGCAAATTGCATGGTAAAGCCAAGCGCAATGCCAATCAGGATCTGCTGCATTGCCAGCCAGAGGGCATAAAACGAAAAAATGGGAACATCGTTGGCAGGTAATGCCGGAGCTATGGCGAACGTGATCATCATTGCGAGACCCAGTTTCACCCGTTTCGGCACGCTGCGTTCACTCAAAATGGGCGCGGTAGAAATGAGCGCCAGCACGCGCAGTAACGGCCAGAAATACAGACTTAACCAGGAAAGCCATTGATCGCTCGTCACCTGCAACATAGCACGGCTACCCGATGATATACGGCAGGTTAGTGAACAAGGTGCGGACGTAATCCAGCAACAGATTGAGCATCCACGGTCCGGCAATAATAATGGCGATAAATACGGCGATGATTTTCGGAATAAACGACAACGTCATTTCGTTAATCTGCGTGGCAGCCTGCAAAATGCTGATGATAAGGCCAGTGACCAGCGCCACCAGCAGCAGCGGGGCAGCCAGCGCCAGCGCGACTTTCATCGCTTCTGTCCCCATCATCATGACCGATTCGGGTGTCATTTTGCCTCTCTAGCTGTAAAAGCTTTGCGCCAGCGAACCGACAAGTAATTGCCAGCCATCCACCAGCACAAACAGCATAAGTTTAAAGGGCAGAGCAATGGTGGCTGGAGGCACCATCATCATCCCCAACGCCATCAAAACGCTGGCAATCACCAGGTCGATAATCAAAAAAGGAATGAAAATCGTGAAGCCTATCTGGAATGCGGTTTTCAGCTCGCTGGTCACGTAGGCCGGGAGCAAAATGCGCATCGGCACAGCTTCCGGTCCCTGCAACGGGCCAGTATTCGCCAGTCTGGCAAACAACCCTAAATCTGCTTCGCGGGTCTGACGTAGCATAAATTCACGCAGCGGCTGCGCTCCTTTTTCCAGCGCCTCCTGCATGGAGATTTTTTCTTCGCTGAATGGCTGGTATGCATCGACATAAATTTTGTCGATCACCGGAGACATAATAAAAAAGGTCAAAAACAGCGCCAGCCCCAGCAATACCTGGTTGGGCGGTGCGGAGGGCGTTCCCAGCGCGTTACGCAATAAACCAAAAACAATGATGATGCGGGTGAAGCTGGTCATCATCAGTAAAATCGCCGGAATAAACGTCAACGAGGTGATGAACACCAGCGTCTGCACCGGGAGCGACCAGCTTTGTCCACCGCCAGGTAGCGGTTGGCTGGTGATGCCTGGCAGTTGGGCGAACGCGAGGGGCGTAACCAGCCAGAGAAGAACCGGCGCGACAGACAACAAACGACGCATCAGGATCTCCCGCTACGCTTGAGCAAGTTTTTCATGACCGACTGAAAATCGGCCTGTGGTATCTCTTCCGTTGGCGCAGAAGGGGGAAGTTTATGCAGCAAATTGATTTGCCCTGCGGTAACGCCGAGTACCAGCCGCGCATCTTCCACATCGACCACTACGACCCGTTCACGCGCGCCCAGCGAGGCGCTGGCGCTAATTTTCAGACCGTTAACGCCTGTGCGTTTAGGGGCAAATCCCAGCCGTTTTACCAGCCAGGCAGCGGCGAGGATCAGGACAATAATGGCAATAAGTGCGCCGCTCACCTGAAGTAGCGGTGCGGTGGAAACCGGCGCGGAAGATTGCACAGTGGCGTGGTTATTCATCACTAACGGCTCAGGCGGCGCATTCGCTCAGACGGGGTAATGATATCGGTGATCCGCACGCCATATTTATCGGCAACCACCACCACTTCGCCCTGGGCGATTAAATAGCCGTTGATCAGAATATCCAGCGGTTCGCCCGCCAGACCGTCCAGCGCCACGACTGACCCTTGCGTCAGACGCAACAGCTCTTTGATGGTCATACGTGTGCGACCCAGCTCGACGGTCAGCTTAACCGGAATATCCATAATCAGGTCGATATCCTGCAATGTTCCACTGACGTCGCCGCCGCCAAGCTGCTGGAACACGGCTTCAGCCGCGCTTTTGCCGCTTGTTGATTTTTGTTCGCTCAATGCTTCAGCCCACAGATCGTCCATTGCGCCGTTGTTGTCATCGGCCGGATTATTCAAGTCACTCATTTGGGCTGTTCCTCGTTCAGAGAATTCAAAATCGGGTTAATCAAATGTTCTATCCGTAACGCATACTGACCGTTGATGGTGCCGTACTGGCTGGTCAGTACCGGAACGCCGTCAACATGGGCGATGATGCGATCAGGTTTTTCTATCGGCAGGACATCGCCGGGTTTCAGTTTCAAAATCTGCGACAGGCGCAGCGATATATCGGCAAAGTTGGCGACCAGTTCCAGCTGTGAGTGCTGCACCTGACGCACCAGGTTATCGCGCCAGTTCTGATCTTCATTACGCGAGTTTTCCAGCGGCGGGTTAACTAACAATTCCCGTAGCGGCTCGATCATGCTGAATGGCAGGCAGATATTAAATTCGCCGGTCAGGTTGCCAATCTCGACATGAAAATGCGTGTTAACCACAATGTCGTTTGGCGAGGTGGTGATATTGGTAAATTTCACCTGCATTTCCGAACGCACGTACTCCACTTCCAGCGGATTAATCGCCTTCCAGGCGTCGCTATAGCCTTCAAGTGCCAGCTTCAACATGCGATTGATGACGCGCTGTTCGGTATGCGTAAACTCACGACCTTCTACTTTGGTCGGGAAGCGACCATCACCGCCAAACAGGTTATCCACGGCGATAAACACCAGACTTGGCGAGAACACCACCAGCCCGGTGCCGCGCAGCGGTTTCAGGTGGATAAGGTTCAGGTTGGTTGGCACCGGCAGATTGCGGGCAAATTCATGATACGGCTGTATGCGGATCGCCCCGACGGTAATGTCCGGGCTACGGCGCAGCAGGTTGAACAGCCCCATACGGAAATGGCGGGCAAAACGTTCATTAATGATTTCCAGAGCCTGCAAACGTTCGCGCACAACCCGACGTTGGGTATTGGGGTCGTACGGACGAATGTCACTTTCGCCGCCAGCACTGGTTGTCGGTTCGTCTTTGACCTCGCTGTCACCATTCAACAGCGCATCAATTTCAGCTTGAGAAAGAATACTATCGCCCATGTCGTTATCGCAGAATAAAAGCGGTATACAGCACGTCGGTGACATCCTGTTTCGGTTGCCCGGCAACAAGCGGGGTGGAGAGTGTGGCTTTAATTGCGGCAATCAACTTTTGCTTGCCTTCTTCAGTTGCCAGCACGGCGGCATCCTGGCGCGAAAACAGTAACAGCAAGCGACTGCGGACTTCCGGCAAATACTCGCTCAGGCGCGAACGGGTGGCTTCATCTTTCAGCCGCAGCGTTATGCCGATATAAAGCACGCGATCCGCATCGCCAAGATTGACCGTAAAAGTGTCCAGCGCATAGAAGACAGGTGAGAGCACGACGCGTTGCTGTGCTTTGTCGTCAGTAGCAGCCTGACGTGAATGCCAGTAGCTGTAACCCGCGCTGGCACAGGCCGCGAGAGTAATGAATACCAGGATCGGGAGCCAAAGCGATCGCTTGCTTTTCTTGCTTATCGCGTAATCAGTCATGTGTTGCGGTCTTCCTGTGTCGCTACTGCTTATCGGCTAATTATCCTGTGTCTTAAGCGCGGCAAAGCGGGGAAAAGACGTGGATTACGGTGCCACCTCTGACGTTAGGCGAAAATATCAACGCCGCTATTGCCTGTTGCACGCCCTTGTAAAGAGGCGGGAACCGGCAGGGCATCGTCATCTTCGACAGCCAGGTGTTCATGGTTTGCTGTGCGCGGGTTTTGCTGTTGCTGGGAGGCGGCCTGCTGCTGACCGTTAAAACTCTCGCCGCTGATATTGCTCTGCCCCAACTGAATACCGCTTTCAGCCAGTTGTGTGCGCAGTGCTGGCAGAGCCGCTTCCAGTGCGGCGCGAACGTGCTGATGCGGCGAAACCATCTGGATTTGCGCCTGGTTGTCATCCACCTTAAGGGAGATTTGCACTTCGCCTAAATCCTGCGGATGCAAACGCAGCTCGGCACTTTGTTGCCCCTGGCGGGTAAACAGCGAAATATGCTGACTTAAGGATTGTTGCCATTCGTGAGAACCCAGCGGTGCACTCAAAACAGGCGCTGCGACGGTGGGCTGTGGCTGCGTCTCGTGCGAAGTGATTAGCGGACTGACGGCAGCGGTCACCGGCGAAGGCGTGCTGATGACTTCCGCTTTACTCTGGGCTTCAGCAATCAGCGGTGTTAATGGCTGAGCTGGGGCGCCAGGGGCGTCGTCAGGCTGTGCTGTGGTGAGTTGCGCAGGAGTCAGTTTTGTGAAGGGCGTTGGCTTCTCTGTCGATAACACGGTTGACGGCGTATCAGTCACTTTGGGCGTATTGTCAAAACCTGGCAACATCGCAAAAAGGGCACTCAGGCTGGCGGTAACATCTTTATTCAGATCATCCGCTTTTTCGTCTTTTACCGTATTTTTGTCTGACCCCGCTGCCAGCGTAATGGCCTGAGCGGTGGTTAACGGTGTTGATGTGGATTGTTCGTCGTTGATGACTGGCAGTGTTTCATTCGCAGGGATCAGTAAATCCGGTTGTTGCGCGTCGGTCAGAATATCGCTGACCAGCGACTCGCCTTTTGTCGCGGGCTTATCTGTCGCCACCTGCAACCGGATCGCAGCTTTGTCGGTTGTTGTAGCGTCTGCTAACGCCCCGCTCAACAACGCGAGAAAATCTTGTGCGGCATCACTGGCTTTGCCGCCGGGCAGTGCGGAGGTGTCAACGTCAGCGGTAATCAAGGGCGCTAAGCGAATCATTCAGGTTTCCTCATGGCGGCGCGCTGGGCGAACTCATCCATCTTTTTCTGATCGAGGCGGTTTTCTGCCAGCAGCGCCGCCGTGGATTGTCGTTCCTGCAGTGTCTGCCAGGCCTGCAAACGTTGTTTTTTCTCTCGCCAGTTATTCAGGGCAACATCAACTTTTTGTGTCCACTGCGTAAGTTGCTGATGATGCTGGGTAATGGCTTTTTCCAGCGTCTGAATAAACTGCTGATAGTTGATCCAGCGGTTGCTGGTCATCCCGGCACTCATATCGCTATTGAGGTTATTGCGATATTCATTCTGATAATCGATCAGCATTTTGAGTTGTTCTTCTGCCTGCTGACATCCGCGACGCATTTCACCCAACAGACGTGCGGCGCTATCCACCTCTTTTTCTGCCAGATCTTTCAGGGTCGCCAGTGCGCCATGTTCTGCCATCTGCTGTTATCTCCTACGTAGTCACACTGTCGGAAAAATACGTTCCAGCCCCTGGAGAGAGTCTTCCCAGTTCGCGCGTTCAAAAATGCCTTGTTGCAAATATCCCTCCAGCTGCGGCCACAGGGCGATGGCTTTATCGAGCATCGGATCGCTGCCTTTGGCATACGCGCCGACGCTAACCAGATCGCGGTTACGCTGAAAACTTGACAACAGCTGTTTGAAGGTGCGCACTCGCGCGTAATGTTGCTCACTGATCAACGCCGTCATTGCGCGGCTGATCGACGCTTCAATATCGATAGCCGGATAGTGTCCGGCTTCCGCAAGACGGCGAGACAAAACAATGTGACCGTCGAGGATTGCCCGCGCGGAGTCAGCAATCGGGTCCTGCTGGTCATCGCCTTCGGTGAGCACGGTATAAAACGCGGTAATCGAACCGCCGCCGCTAATGCCGTTTCCGGCACGCTCGACCAGTGCCGGTAATTTGGCAAACACCGACGGTGGATAACCTTTAGTGGCGGGTGGTTCGCCAATCGCCAGCGCAATCTCACGCTGGGCCATCGCGTAGCGGGTGAGGGAATCCATAATCAGCAACACATGCTGACCACGATCGCGAAAATCCTCGGCAATGCGCGTGGCATAGGCGGCACCCTGCATTCGCAGGAGCGGAGAAACATCTGCCGGTGCGGCGATCACCACCGAACGTGCACGTCCGTCAGCACCGAGGATGTTCTCAATAAAATCTTTTACTTCGCGCCCACGCTCGCCAATCAAACCCACGACAATCACATCGGCGCGGGTGTAACGCGCCATCATTCCCAGCAGCACACTTTTACCGACGCCGGAACCGGCAAAAAGTCCCATGCGCTGCCCACGCCCGACGGTAAGCAGGGCATTGATTGGACGCACGCCCGTGTCCAGCACATGTTCAATTGGCGTGCGTTGCAATGGGTTAAATGGCGGGGTAATCAGCGCACCGGTTTCGGTCGTATCGGGGGAGGGCAGGCCATCGAGCGGTTTACCGCTGCCGTCCAGAACCCGACCTAACAACGCCGGACCGAGCGGTAACTGCTTGCCGCTTTGCAGGCCGTCGCCGGAGATATTTTTGGCATAAACGCGCGCGCCAGGTAGTACGCCTTCCACTTCCTCCAGCGGCATTAAAAACAGCCGTTGACCGCTAAAGCCAACCACTTCGCTTTCTACTTCGTGAGTTTCAGTGCCGTTCTGGCGTTCAATCACACAGGTTGCGCCGAGCGGCAATTGCAATCCGGTAGCTTCCAGTACCAGCCCGGTGGCGCGGGTTAATCGCCCGTAGCGACGCACCGCAGGCAACTGCGCCATTTTGGCTTCAAAGTTGTCCAGTGTGGTTAGCCAGCGTGTCAGGCGCGTGGTCATTACACTACTCCCGGCGCTGCCAGACGGCAGAGTTCTTGCCAGCGAGTGGCGACACTGGCGTCGAGATCGCCTTCATCGGCGGAGACTTTACAGCCGCCAGGATGGAGGGTGGGATCGCCCCGCAAGCGCCAGCCATGCAAACTTAAAGTTGCGCCGAGCATATCATCCACACGTTGCAGATCATCCGGGTGTACGCGCAGCTGTGGTTTCCCGCTGAATAACGGTTCTTGCTGCAACAACTGTTGGATCTGTTTGATTAGTGCCGAGTTATCCACCGTTGACGTCTGACCGATCACCTGACGTGCTGCCTCCAGCGCCATCTGCATCAGGCGCGAAGCAATCACACTATCAAGCGCATCAAGGGTAGTTTGAAATTCGCTGACCAGTTGCTGCATCCGGGCATGAATTGGCGCTTGTTGAGACTTCGCCTCTGCCAGACCTTGTTCCAGCCCCTGGGCCAGACCTTCCTGATAGCCTTGTTCGTGACCTTGCTGGCGACCTTCGGCAATCCCCGCCTGATAACCTTGCTCGTGGGCCTGCATTTGCAGTTGCGCCAGTTGCTGCTCAAGGCTGGGTTCGGCCTCTTCAAAGATGGTTTCTTCCGGCTCGACCATGGGCACAAACTCTGCCTGTGGTGGCGCGAGATCGTCCGGCGTCCAGGTTTTCCACGGCAGATTATCAGACATAGGTATCCTCGCCGCTGCCAATTACCATCTCGCCAGTTTCGGCAAGGCGGCGCACAATCAGCAGAATCGCTTTCTGTTCGTTTTCCACCTGCGACAGACGCACCGGACCACGGTTGGCGAGATCGTCGCGCAGAATATCGGCGGCACGCTGCGACATATTGCGCAGGAATTTCTCGCGCAGTGGCTGCTCGGCCCCTTTCAGGGCGATCAACAGCGATTCGGAATCCACTTCCTGCAACAGACGCTGAATGCTGCGATCGTCGACATCCACCAGATTCTCGAACAGGAACATCTCGTCGATGATTTTCTGCGCCAGCTCGCCGTCGAATTCACGCACGGCGGTAATAACGGCTTCTTCCTGCTGAGTTTTCATCAGGTTGATAATTTCGGCTGCCGTTCTCACGCCGCCCATTTTGCTGCGCTTGAGATTCTGACCGTCGAGCAAGCCATTCAGTACTTCGGTCAGTTCCGCCAGCGCGGCAGGCTGTACGCCGCCAAAGGTGGCGATACGCAACATCACGTCGTGGCGCAGGCGTTCATCGAACAACGCCAGAATATCGGCGGCCTGCGCGCGTTTCAGATGCACCAGAATGGTGGCGATAATCTGCGGATGCTCATCGCGAATCAGATCGGCGGCGCTCTGCGGTTCCATAAAGTTGAGAGTTTCGATGCCGCTGGCGGTATCGCGGGTTTCGAGAATATCTTCCAGCAGGCTGGCGGCACGCTCTTCACCAAGGGCTTTGACCAGCACCGAACGCAGATAATCGTTGGCGTTGATATTCAGTGCCGCAAACTGTTCAGCTTCTTGCTCAAACTCTGCCAGCACTTCAGTTAACTGCTTGTTGGAGATCTGCGTGATGTTCGCCATCGCCGCACTCAGGGTTTGCACTTCGCGCTGGGAGAGGTGTTTGAATACCTCAGCCGCCCGGTCTTCGCCAATGGTCATTAGCAGGATGACGCTCTTTTCGGTGCCTGTCAGGTTACTCATGATCGTTGTTTATCCACTGGCGGATGACCAGCGCCACCACGCGCGGATCGTTATCAGACATGTCACGGATACGCTGGCTCATTACCTCTGCCCCCAGACGTTGGTTAGCCCGGCGTTGCTGCAGTTGTTCATCTTTGCTCAGGCGAACTTTCACCGCATCTTCCACTTCCTCGCGGGTCTGTGCCTGTTGCTGCACAGCTTTCACCGCCTCGGCGCGACGTGTTAGCTGCGGGCGTACCGCTTTACGCCACAGCAGCCACGCCACCAGCAGCACCAGCAACCAGCGCCCGGCAGCCAGCAACTGATCGATAAACGCTTGCTGTTGCCAGAACGGCAGTTCTCCACCGCTTTCGTCAGTGCTATTGAATGGCGAGTTGACGACATTGAGCGAGTCGCCACGTTTTTCTGAAAAGCCCATCGCTTCGCGGGTCAGATCTTCAATCTGCTTCATCTGTTCGGTGCTGAGAGGCAACGGTTTGCCATCTGGCAACGTTTTGTAATTCACCACTACCGCAACGGATAAGCGTTGCACGTCGCCCACGTTCATCTTGGTATGACGAATGGTGCGATCGACTTCGTAGTTACTGGTTTCATTACGCTGCGTGCTGCGCGGCCCACTATTGCTGGTGGTGCTCGCCTGCTGCTGGCGATTATTTTGATTTGCCGGAGGCGTACTGATTGGTGCGTTATTCGCAGGCGCTGGTTGATTCGACAACGCGCCCGGTACGCCGCCCGGATAACCGGAACCGCTTTGCTCGCTCTCATTAAGCTGGCGTGAGCGGAGCGCCGCCTGTGATTGGTTGCCGTTAGGGCGATACTGTTCTTCTGTTTGCTCTTTACTGGCGAAGTCCAGTTGTGCCGTTACCTGGGCGTGAATATTGCCGTTGCCGACAACAGGCGACAGAATCGCTTCAATACGCCGCTGAATGCGTCCTTCGACATCGCTGGCATATTTCAACTGGACGTCATTAAGATCGCGTCCGCTGGTGTTGGACTGGGTTAACAGATGTCCACTCTGATCCACCAGCGTGACATTTCCCGGAGGCAGACCAGCAACCGCGCTGGAAACCAGATGTACAATGGCGCTAATTTGCCCTTCATCCAGCGCGCGGCCTGGCAACAAATTTACCGTCACTGATGCCGAAGGAGATTTTTGTTCACGAACAAATAAAGAGGGCTTTGGCATCGCCAGATGCACGCGCGCTCCTTTTACCGGGCCGATAGTTTCGATGGTACGGGAAAGCTCGCCTTCCAGCGCCCGCTGATAATTCACCTGTTCGCTGAACTGGCTGATGCCAAATTTTTCCTGATCGAGCAGCTCAAACCCAACAGCACCGCCTTTAGGCAAGCCTTGCTGCGCCAGACGCAGACGCAACTCGTGAACTTTATCGGCCGGAACTTCAATCGCGCCGCTGGCTTCGCTGAAGCGGTAAGGAATGTTCATTTGCGTCAGTTGGCTGACGATTGCGCCGCCATCCTGATCGGAAAGATTGCTGAATAACGTGCGGTAATCAGGGGCTTTTGCCCACAGAATTAACGCGACTATCACTGCCACCGCAGCGGAACCAGCAACAATCAGGGGGATTCTCGGATTCGCGCGTAGGCGATTGAGCCACTCAAGAGATTTTGTCTGGGCTGCGGTCGTATTCATCGCGCACCTCGCGGCAGATGATAGACGGCGGTATTGGCAAAGTGGAACAAGACGCACTCCCGGGTCAGCACACTCGAAAAATTAACGGCCTCATTATTTGTGGTTTTATTTTTTTCTATGCGCCAATTAACCCGTTTTTTTATCGTTATTTAACGCCTTTATCTTATTGACTTGCTGATAGGCTCTGCTACCAGAAACTATTTGGGAGATGAGTATGTCAGCTATACAAGGGATCGAAGGGGTTATCAGCCAGTTACAGGCCACGGCAATGAGTGCGCGTGCCCAGGAGCCGCTGTCGCAATCCACTATCAGTTTTGCCGGACAGCTTCATGCCGCTCTCGATCGCATAAGCGATACGCAAACCGCCGCCCGCACGCAGGCAGAAAAATTCACCCTCGGCGAACCCGGCGTGGCGCTAAACGATGTGATGGCCGATATGCAAAAAGCGTCGGTTTCGATGCAAATGGGGATTCAGGTGCGTAATAAGCTGGTGGCAGCGTACCAGGAAGTGATGTCCATGCAGGTGTAGGTTTTATAACCTGTTGACTATGCATATTTAATGACATCCGATCCCACAGCGTGGGGCATGGATGGGGCAAACTCACTCAATTTCTTATTTAAAATAGATACCTGCTCCTGATTGTTTTCTGCCATCCACAACGCTTTGCACTGGATACAATCCAGACTCTCTTCTCCCGTGCAGCCGATCTTTTGTATTCCGTGTTTGAAAGCCTGAAGGTAAAGTTTGTAAGTTAGCGATGGATTAAACAGTGAAAAGAAACGCGGCTGTCGGATTGGAGCCGCGGGACAAGGCCAAAAATTTTCCAAGAGTTGTTGAATTTCCCAGCTTTTTTGGAAGCGCATGTATCTTACTAATAACTAAAAAAGGTTTAAACCATAAAATTAATCGTATTTTTAGGTAACACTTACCGATATATCCCCACGCCATTCAGACGGTTAAAGCAGCAAGTATTTAACGCGTAAACAGGGCGTGGGTTTGTCGCTCGCGCCAGTAGGTGTGATGTGGGGAAACCGTGTCACAGCCAGCTCCTGTCTGTTACTGACAGTCATTTTCAGGTACAGGAAAGTAATGACGGGGATAGCCCCGTCGGGTGATGCTGCCAACTTACTGATTTAGTGTATGATGGTGTTTTTGAGGTGCTCCAGTGGCTTCTGTTTCTATCAGCTGTCCCTCCTGTTCAGCTACTGACGGGGTGGTGCGTAACGGCAAAAGC
>Ga0209547_100093_pt1 | contig 22007 bp, 11 predicted proteins | sample UppTromicrDC3115_FD_185843 | JGI IMG/M metagenome (GOLD analysis project Ga0209547, IMG submission 185843) | Upper troposphere microbial communities from Oklahoma, USA - DC3-115 (SPAdes) (version 2) | ecosystem: Environmental > Air > Outdoor Air > Unclassified | place: USA: Oklahoma | collected...
TAAAGTTGCTTGTAATATCTGTGAGCCTTGCATACCGCTGATTTCATCCAGCCGCCACAAAGCGTAAAGCACCTCCAGCGCCTGGCCCATCTCAGCAAACTGATTTTCCTGGGCGATGAGCAACGCGAGTTGTTCCAGTAACAGCTCACTAAAGTTCGCCAGACCGGCCAATGCTGCCTGACTCAGACATGCAGTGATGCTGCTAATTCCTCCTGCATCCAGCATGTCTGCTTCTAATTTGTTACGTGCAGCTTCCTGAAGTGTGGCGCCAAAGCAGGCTGCTTCAATCAATGCGGCATGTTGGCTAAGTGGTTGAGTTAATTTCCACTGTTCTTCGCCGTTACCCGCAAGCGTCAGTGTACTTCCGTGTTGACGTGTGATGCCGGGGAGTTCGAGGATTGCCAGCCGATGCAGCACTTGACTTTGTGCCAGGCCGCCGGGGGTAAAGCGATTCAACGCCAGGTCGGATGGTAGGGTGATTTCGGTACGTTCCAGTTCGGACGTTACATCTTTTGGTAGAGGAGGTAGAGGCGTGGAAGGGGCAAGTTTGCCAAATCCATCTCCTGTCAGGACATCAATCAGCGTCAGCAAAATGGGATCGGTATCCGGGTGAATGACTCCGCGATAGCTCCACGGTAGCGGCGCGTTTAATGCTTCTTTGATAAGCGAGCCCGCTAATGCATCCAGCCAGTCAGTACGTAGCGGCAGAGTATGACCGCGCAGTTGTGCCAGAGCCATCGAATGCAGATGGGCGGCAGCCATATCGGCGGTGGAGGCTGGTAAGTGGTGCTGACGTAAACGGGTTAGAATCGTTTTAAGTAACAGCTCTCCGGCGCGTTGCAAACCAAATTTCCAGCACCAGTTTTGCCAGACCGGAGCTGGCATTCCTGAAAGGTATCCCGCCAGCACATCAAGACGTTTTTCACTGTATGGTGTGAGATAACAACCAGTAACAGCTTCTGGCAGTGATGGTAATTCTGGTTTTTGACTTTCCTGCAAGCATTCGCGCCATCTTTTTGCCAGCGCCGGGGCGTGCCAGCCGCCGCAGACGACTAACACATTGCCATTGTTTTGCCGCATAGCCCATGCAATCCAGCGAGCCATAAAGGTTTCACGCTGGCAGTTGAGAGCATCAGCAGGGGTTTCTCCCCGTAGTTGTTCAAAATAGTGAGCCAGTGATGATGGCAGCACAGCTTGCTGGCTTTCATCTTCGAACAGGTGATCCCACAGCGTGTCGCTGTTATCCATGCGGGTAGCGCGTAACAGTAAGGCCAGACCGCCATCAGCCGCAGCCGATTCATCGTCATCTTCTTCACTTTGCGCCCAGCAAGGCAAATCGATAAAGTACGTTTGCGCCTGAATGCGACGCGCAGCGTGCAATGCCTGCCACTCCGGGGAAAATTCGGCAAACGGGGTCCAGGCACCGCGCCCCGTGGCCTTACTGTCCTGATATTGAGAATAACTGTATATGGCAACAGGAAGCTGGTGGTCTAAAAACAATTCATCTACCCGGTCATTAAAATCGGCCGGACCTTCAATCAAAACGTATCGTGGTTGCTTACTTTCGATTAGCGATTTCACCAGCCGGGCACAGGCCGGGCTATGATGCCGGATGCCGACAATTAACGGCTCGCTCATACAACTTCCCTCACGGCAGACGGTGGCGAGCTTGATAATAAGCCTGCCAGTGAGCTTCTTTATACGTGGCAACACGCTGTTCAAAGTAACGGCGCAGCCGAGCGCGATCTTCTTCGTTATCTTTGACGATGGTGCCAGCAATACAGTCCACCAGATCGGCAGGCTCTCCCGCGCGATTCGCTAAAAACCAGGCGCGGACCCCCACGGCGTGTGCCACGTTAACGGCTTCAGCGGTAGACATAATGGCCGTCAGGGTATCCATTGACGTTTTCTTTTCGCCGTTGGCACGCAGATCGCGGAAGGTACGCACCAGTAATTCCAGTACCGCGTCAGGTACTTTGTGCGGAATGCCACTATGAGCCAGCAAACGCGCCGAAGCAGTGGCGACCAGTTCCAGTTCCTGGGCGAAATCCATAATCGGAAAGACGGTTTCAAAATCGAAGCGACGCTTTAGCGCCGCGCTCATTTCATTGACGCCGCGATCGCGGGTATTGGCGGTGGCAATAATGTTAAAGCCTGCACGGGCGTAGAGTTGACTTGCTTCACCGGTAAGTTCCGGAACCGTCATAACCCTGTCAGAAAGCATACCTAACAGACAGTCTTGTACTTCCAGCGGTGTACGCGTTATCTCTTCAAAACGGACGATTTTGCCATCACGCATCCCCTGGTAGAGCGGAGCCGGGACAAGAGCTTCTGTTGACGGACCGTGGTTGATTAGCAGAGCGTAGTTCCAGCCGTATTTGATTTGGTCTTCGGTGGTTGATGCGCCGCCCTGAATGGTTAAACCGGCATCGTCGCTAATGGCTGTTGCGAGCAATTCAGAAAGGAGGGATTTTGCCGTACCCGGCTCCCCAACCAGCATTAAACCGCGCCCGGTGGCAAGAGTCACTAACATGCGTTCGATAGCAGAAGGGCTGATTACGACTTTACGGCTGATGTTTTGCGTCTCATCGCCAAGAATAAAAGCACGGGCTGCAGGCAAACTTAACTGCCAGCCGGGAGGGCAGGGCACGCGATCATTTTTTTTTAATTTTGCCAGTTCATCGGCATATAACACAGCGGCAGGCGGACGCTGCAGATGATTATTCTGTGGTGACATATATTCATCCCTGAAATGTATTAGTGAAATAAACGATATTCTACGCGCAATAATTGTTTGGCGCATTAATTGTTTGAGTGGAAAATATCTGGAAAGTAGATCACAGGAAATAAAAAAACCTGCTGGTGAGGCAGGTTTTTTTATTTACGACTTTCAGGCTCTGAACCGCAGCCTGTGCAACATCGTGTTCCAACGAACGAATTATAACCATCCCCAGACCCTATTGCAATTCACTCAACGAGATTTATAATCCCGAACATTGGAACGCAAAACCGGATCGGACCAATTTCAAGTCCTGGCTGCCGGACGGATGGTGCTGCAGGCGGTGCCCTGATCCGGAGTGCAATATCGTGTTCCAACATACGTAAACCGGCATCGACAGGCAGCGTAAGGGTAAGGTGCTGGTGTTGCGCTCCTTAATAAGGAGAGCGAATGGACACGCTGACACGAAAGTTAACCGTGCTCATTGCTGTACTGGAGCTGTTAGTGGCTCTGTTACGGTTGATTGATTTGTTGAAGTAATTAGCAAATTGAAACGCATCTAAGGGGGAATACCTCTTCCCCCTTTAATAAATTATAATTCTATTTGTTGACTGAATATATTATGTAGTTCACGATTAAAAATTGCTATTACAGTTTCTGGTGATTCACCTCGTAATATTCGCTCATCAATAAATTCATCTCTTATATAAATCAAAGCATCATTTATTAGCGGATCGCTATCATCTCGATCAAATTGATTAAATGTTGGATGCAACCGGAAGCGTTCCAGTCGATAGACCGTTCCAGTAAATAATTGGGCATATTTATGTATTTCAAGTCGGAAGGTAAAGGGTTCTTCAGGATCAATGACCTGATAGTCGTAAATAGCGACCAGTTCACTTTGCACGATCATGGATTTTCTCAGTTGTCAGACAGTGGGCAGTTTTGTTACTACCCGCAGTGCGTTAGTGAAAAATGATGTCCGGCGTACTTAAGGCTTCACTCAAATCAAATACATCGAGTTCGGCAAAAGTGACAGATTGATTGTCGCGATACACTTTAAGAGAACTGAAACTCATCAACGCCTTGCTATCAACATTGTAGTGGTGAAAACCGGGTGAAAACTTAAGCACCAGACGATACTCACCTAAGCCATAGACAAATTCGTCTTCATACCCTGATGCCCAGCCCTTGTAACGCATCCCCATCAGTTGCCCAACGGTGGCTGACTTCCCCTGCCAGCGGTTCAGGCTATTGTTTGCTGCTTCATCTGGCGTGAGAAGTACCGTGCGTCGTGCCAGTTGACGAAATGGCGGAATAATCTCGTAATCGGCAAAAAGTTGTTCAAATTCACCACGTATTTCTGTTGGCATTTCTAACGGGTGCGCAATGCCAATCAGGCAATCTGGAGGTAGATCAATAACATCGTCCTGGGCATTACAGAATTCCCCTTCTGCCGCTACGCGAAATGCATTAAGTAAACGACGTGGTTCATTTGCCGGATAAATGCCCCATATCAGTCGCTGGGCAACCAGTCGGGTAAAAGGATGTTTAACAAACAGAGAGTAAAAATCTGCCAGTGACCAGCGTCGGGCGGTGCGCAGTGCCGATTCCAGACGCGGCAGTAGATCTTTGCTGATCTGAGTAGCGTCTTTTCTCAATCCTTTCAGGCGAGCCAGTGCTTCAGGCGCTTTAAGTTGATCGTCATCGGCTCGCAACCGGGGAACACTTTTCTGGCGCACGTTTTGCTGATCGTAGATAACCGGGGTGAGGTTTTCATCGAAACGAATGGTAAACTGTCGTGAACCAAAATCAAAAATTAACGCTAGTGGATCATCGAGACCCAGTGTTGGGACTAATCTGTCCGCTAACTCTTCCTGGCTTAGTCCGCGATTTTCTGCGACCACCTGAAGAAATTCCGCCGCGTTATCACGTAAGGGGCGCGATTTCGCTCGTTGCGAGATATGGTGCAGTTGTATTAGCGCCATATCATTATTCATCAGGGTAAGTATATTCAGGCCACTGACAGCCCGGGCAGATTTGCCTTCCTGCGGCCAGGCGAGGATCTGCGTTGTCAGATCCCGTGCCGTGCTTTCATCGCCAAAGAGACTTAACGCCAGAAATGCCCAGTTGTCTTTTGCGGGGGCGCCAGCTTGTTGCCAGGCGGTAAACAGATCCCAGGCAAAAGTGGTCAGCGTTTGCGCCTGGCAGAACGTTTTCAATTGTTCCAGTCCGCTATAAAAACACCCACCCTGGGTAAAGCGCAGCATTTCGCCAATAATTTCCAGAGCATCATCGGTAACAGGCTGATTATTATTGATAAGCCGTGGCCTGCGCCACATTGTCGGATGCCAGAAATCAGGGGCTTTCGGAATGCGCGGCGGGTAAATTTCCAGTGGGTTCTGGGTAAGCAATTGCTCCAGGGCAGGCCAAACATCAGCACGTTGCCAGCGGTTTGCCACGGTTTGCAGCAATTCACCATGTCCCTGCTCATACAGTAAACGCAGGGCAAGTAATGCGGCTTCGCGGTTGTCGCTGGGCTTGGTAAAGACGAGAGGAATAAGTGCGGTAGCCGTATGTTCCGGCCATTGTAAAATCCACTGACGTGCCAGATCACGCTGAGTGGCAAAACGGTGCCAGATGCGGGCGACGGGTAGCGCCAGTTCGGTTGTGCCGAAATTTAAAGTTAACGGAAATGTTTCTTTCGGACGATGTGAAAAAGCCAGCAACAAACCGGGTAATGCATCCAAACCGAGGATGCTGAGAAAATAGTCTTCACCCGCGAACAGATGTTTTTTCTCATTGATACGCAGCCAGAAAGCCACTGCCATCTCACGCGGAAGCTGTGCCAATAAATACAGATTCCAGACACTCTTTTCAGGACGATAACGCGAGTAGCTGTCATTTTCCCAGGTGTTAATTAACGCTTCAACGTCGCCGTTACGAAGCGCCTGTTCTGCTGATTTTGCTTCCGGAGAATACCAGCCATTGTTGATTTCCTCGACTCTGCCCTGGTAGTAATGCCACTGAACCACTAATGCTTTGCGCGCCGCATCCAGTTTGCCGGGCAGTATATAATTTCGGAACAGCCATACATCATCCCCAAAACCCAGCTCCTGTAGTACAACCCGACCACTTTTTCGTTCCATGCGTTCCGCAAGTGATTCCGTGCTGAAATAACGGGCAGGCTCTGTGGTGGCAAGCCTCTCTTGCTCGCCCGGTTGCCAGCGGGCTTTGGGCGCTAATTTGAGAGGCGCTAGATCAAGGCGCAGCAATGCCGTTTTTTTCTTACCTCGCCACGGTGGAGAAACAAGTATTTCTGGCGGGTCGTTGCTATAAGTACTCTCGAAAGCAGGTTTCGGCGGTGCCGATAAATAACTCTTCAGCACGGCCTGGGCTTGAGTGCTTAACCATGGACTTACGTCTTCTGCCAGTTGTGGCTGCGATGCCATCAACGTTTGTAACAGCGTGCGCCAGTATTCATCACGTGCTTTTTGCTGTGCAGGCAGCTTTTTGTCTTCGATGACTGGATAACCAGGGCGCGCAGGTGGTTCTTTTAACGCCAGCAGCTCAGCCAGTGCGGTGAGTGTCGAATGGGGGAAATTTTTACTGTATTTAGCCACGCGTTGCAGGCTGGGTTTGTTTTTATCAGCCACCAGTAACAAGATGCGGATGACCAGCGGGTGGTTTATTTGTACCAGCAGGCTGCCGCAGTCGTCTTTATGAGCATACATTGCCAGACGTGGCACGGCAGCTAACCCTTGTTCGCGCAAAAGGGCGGCACAGGCAGCGTAACCGAAGTGGTTTTCATGCGACATATAACTGGCTTCACGATAGCTAAATACGTCCTGGCTCCAGTATCGTTCGAGGCTTTTTACCGCCGTAGTATCAGTAGCAACGACCTTTAACCACTCCTTTGAGTAAACACTCGTTGATGGGTTTTCGAGGCTGGCAAGCTCATTCGCTATCTCTGGTTTTTCCGGAAGCAGCAGCGCAATAAAAGGGCGGCGAACTATGGGGATCTCTGGCAGTGCGGCAATGAGTTTGTCGGCACAATGCTGCCAGCAATTTTCCTCTGCCAGTGAAAGATGTTTACGCAGACGAAAATCGAAATTGCTAAAAGTCTCTGAGCGATAGCCATAGCCTGTATCTTCGTTCGGTGTCATTAAACACACTGCTGATGGATCAGCATGATAACTCTGTACAATGAACTGACGCGCTATCACCACATCCGTCGCATATTCCAGCCCATATTTTTGCACGATTTCATCAAGTAACTGCTGGCGATCATTTTTCTCGATACAGATCAGAGCCGCCATTGTAAAGGCTGGGATTGACGGTTTATGCTCGCCAATCAAATTAATTGCCTGCTGGATAGCGGATTGCCACTTCAGTGAACATTTATCATAATGCCAGGTGATATTTTTCTTCTTGCCTGCTTGTTGTAGTAATTCATCTCCCAATGTCTGAATGAGGCTTGCAGTAACAACGGGCACCGGTTCGCCCGGCCAGCGGCGATGGCTTAGCGGCGTTTTTCCCTTTTTGTGTTTCAGTTCCAGTTGTGCGTTATCCGCCAGCCACGGTAATTCCTTGCTCATGTTCTTTCCTTATTCAAACAGTGCTTCAATATCGTTAATCAGCTCGCTGGCGGTGATGTCGTCGAGCACGGAGAACTGCGCTTCCTGAGTTGAATTACTTCCCCAGCCATAACGCTCTGCTTTTCCATCCCATAGCCATAGTTTGCTTAAAAGTTGCTCGGCACTGAGTTCGGCTGGTGACATGCCTACCGCAAAACCTTCATCGATTTCCATGATTAACGACCAGCGACCAAGAGGTTTGATCATCCAGCCGATCCAGCCTGCATCCTGCGGTTCGCCACGCAACCAGCCTTTATTTGCCAGCCCCATGACCCGACCGCTCGGGCATTTTCTGCCTGTCCAGCGGGTTAGTTCGCTGGCATTGCGTTCGGCTTCTGTCAGGGGGTAACTGTTACGATCAAGCTGGCGGAACGGCGGTAACAGTTCGTAGTCGGCAAAAAGCTGACCAAAAGCGGCGGCATCCGTCGGTGATATTTCCAGAACGTGAGGGATACCAATAGAAATGGCTCCTTCTGGCAGAGTGAAGAGATCATCGTCAGCAGTACTGTAGCTGTTATCTTCCGCAACGCGAAAGCAAGCCAGTAGCTGGTTGTCGGTGCTATAAACGCCCCAAATCAGGCGGCGGGTTAAGTGGCGTACCAGTGGGTGCTCAACCAGAAAGAGCCGGAAGTTTTCCTCTGACCAGCGACGGCGCAGGCACATGGCGGATTCCAGCCTCGCTACCTGCTGGGCTGCGACGGTACGCGCATCTTTTTTCAGCAATTTGTAGAGGTTAACAGCATCGTTCGCCTGTGATTCATCATCGCTTTTATTCGGTTTAGGTAAGTCTTTCAGGCGGCTGCCGGAAACATCACGCACAAACGGTTTTAAGGTTTCATCAAAGCTGACGGTGAACTGGCGTGGGCCGAAATCCAGCAGCAGCGAACCGTTATCATCCAGACCGAGATCCGGTGCTAACCGGTCTTCAAGCTCCGCGACCGTGAGTTCGCGGCTCTCGGCAATGTCGGCAATCTTTTCTTTTGCCCGCTCCTGCAATGCTTTGAATTTTAGCTTCTGGGCGATACCGTTAAGTTGCATCAGAGCAATATCGCTGCCGATAGCGGCGAGAATATCCAGTCCGACGGTGGCCCGTTTATGCTGGGATTCGCCAGGCCATGCGCGGATAATCGGCGTCAGTCTGCGGGCGGTGTCATCGTTGCCGAGAACACCTAGCGCACTGAACGCCCAACTCTCTTTCGATGGCGCGCCAGCCGTCTGCCAGGCGATAAATAGATCCCAGGCAAATTCAGCCAGTGAGTCTGCGGTACAGACATCTTTCACCTGTAATAATCCCGGATACAGCGCGTCTTCCTGGGGGAAGCGGAGCATTTCGCCGAGGTGGAGGAGGGCGTTATCTGGTAGTGATTGGGCGTTTGCTTTTAATACCGGGCGCGTCCAGAGCGATGGCTGATAAAAGGTCGGAAGAGTAGGGATTTTTGTCGGGTGATTATCCAGCGGATCGAGAGCCAGCAGGGCGTTGATGGCGGCTGTTACTTCCGGTTGGTTATAACGCAGGGCGACTTGTTCCAGTAATGGCTGATGACCATTTTCAGTCAACATACGCAAGGCGGCGCGGGCATTATCCTGGGCTTCACCGGCTTTGCCGAGCGCCGCTGGCAGCAGGCCGGTAATGGCATGTTCAGGGTATTTCAGAAGCCAGGTACGGGCGTCTTGTCGTAGGGTTTTGAGTTTGTTGAAGGCGCGAGCGACAGCGGGTGCCAGCTCACTCGCTGCGAAGTAATTGGTGATTGGCATAGCTTCTTGTGGATAACGTGTAATTGAGTTCACTAACCCCGGTAAACCCATGAGACCCAGATGTAACATGACGTATTCGGTATCGGTATGTGGGGATTGAGTAAGGGCATTCCATGCTTTTACTGCTTTCTCCATCGGCAATGTTGTCAATATCCCCAAATTCCAATAATGCCCGGTAGATGAATGAAACAACTTAAATTTACTTATTAATGTTGAATAATCTTCATTTAGCCATGCCTCAACTGCGGCTCCGGGAGCTTTAATATATGTACCATCGACCCGTCGTTGAAAACCCATCCTTGCCAACAGGTTGGTCATACTTTCTTCATGACTAACTGTGATGTGTTTTGAATACCAGATATATTTGGTCAAAAGTTTATTACTGAGTTCTTTTGTCAGATAACAGAGTGGTTCGAGGATTAATGGCGCTAAGTCCAATACTGGCATTACAGATTTTTTCTTTTTCGAAAGCCACGGGGGGGAGACTACTACGGCTGGCAGCATATCGGCGCAGGCATGGTTTGAGGATTGTGTCAGTTGTTGCTGGCATGATTTCAGCACTGTAGCTGCTGGCGACGTTAGCCAGGGAATTACCCGTTCTGCTAATGCTGGTTGAGAGATAAGCATTGTCATCAGCATCATACGCCAGCTTTTTTCCTCTTTTTGCGCCAGCAATTCAGCTAATGCCGCCATAGCAGCATGTGGAAAGCGAGCGAAAGCCTTTATCATCCGTTCGTGGCAACGCTTTCCTTGCTCGCTCGCATGGATAAGCGACGTAAGTGCCTGCGGGTGGTTGATATGCATCAACACTTCACCGCATGTGTCGCCGGAAGCATAAGGGATGAAACGGGCTAGCGCAGCGACACGTTGTTCCTGAAGTACCGTCGCACACCAGATTTTACCGCAGTAATAATCATCAAATACCTGCCCTGGGTGCCCAGGATGGTATTTTTCCAGTTCCGTCAATACCTGCTCATCTGTGGCCACTAGTTTTAGCCATTCCAGCGCATATAACCCTTTTTGCCCGCAAAGACGTCTGGCAATTTCATGAGCTACTTCTGGTTTTTCTGGCAACAATAACGCAACTAGTGGCTGGTTCCAGGCAGGCATGTTTCCGAGTGCAGCAATCAGTTTGCCGGCGCAGCGTTGCCATACCTCGTCATTTGCTAGTGACAGATGCTTACGCAGGCGCATTTCAATTGCGGCGAACCGTGACAGATAATCAGGCTGCGTCTTAGCCGGAGTGACCGTAATAAGACTGGCGTCATAATTCCAGCTAAAACAGATGGATTGCCACGCAATGATCACTTCAGTGGCATATTCCAGACCACCTTCCTGGACAATTTGATCCAGTAACTCTTCGTGATCATTACGATTGAAACCTTGTTCCAGAGCAACCAATACCGCCAGAACTTGTGGCGGTAGCGTGGTATGAATGGGGGAGTCGATAAGGTCGACAGCCCGGGCTATTGCTTGCTGCCAGTCCGGTGAACAGGCGCTGTAATCAAAGGTGACCATCTTTTTAAAACGCCGATGAGTATTTGCGGCGACGGTGCGAAGTAGAGTTAATTTACCATCTTGTGGCACAGGATTGCCTGGCCAGCGTCGATGACTTAGAGTTGTTGGGGCTACTTCTGTAGGCAGAATGATTTGGGCATCGTCTGCCAGCCAGGGAAGAGTAGCTCCAGCAGATGTTGGTTTGGCTTGTGGCAAAGGGGGTATTTCAGAGCTTTCGGTAACTTTGGCGAGGGCTGATGACGGTGTTATTACAATGTTCTCCGCCACATACCCCTTTTTCGTTTTCTCCGCAATCAACTTCAGCTCCGCCTTTTCCGCCGCCGCAGCGTCCGCAAAGTTTTTTACCTGGCTTTGCCCGGTGGTGCCGACCTTACCCCAACTTATATGCAACTCGTTTCCCTGCTGCTCAACCGCCCAGAATTTATGTGATTTTTCGTCCTGATAAATATAGGTTTTCATTGTTAAATCCTTTTAATCAAACAGTGATTCAATATCGTTAATGAGTTCGCTGGCGGTGATGGCATCAAGCGCCGAGAAAGTGAGCGAGGACTGTGTACTGTAGCGTTCCCCTGGCGAAGTGATTTTTACGCTTTCAACAGGTAGTAAATCGCCATAACCCGTTTCACCATAAATCAATGAGAAAGGTTCTGTTTCAAGTTCGAGATCGCCATAAAGGGTAGATTTGCGCATTGCATAGACGCTGCCGCTTTCTTCCAGGCGTTGCCAGCCTCTGCGTTCCAGTCCGACAATGCGCCCGGCCTGGCAAAGCCGTCCGCTCCAGCGTGTCAATTCATGGGCGCTGCGTTCATTGTCAGCAAGGTGGTAACTACAACGGTCGAGCTGTTGGAAGGGGGGAAGCAGTTCGTAATCAGCGTAAATTTGCCTGAATGCAGCGGCGGATTCAGGGGAGATTTCCAGCACATGCGGAATACCGATGTTCCCTGCTGGCAGCGTGAATAGCTCATCCTGTGCATTGCTGTAAGTTCTGTCTTCTGCCACGCGGAAACAGGTCATAAGGGTGTTTTCATCGTTATATACCCCCCATAACAGTCGTCGGGTTAAGTGACACATCAACGGATGTTCTGCCAGGAACAGGCGGAACTGCTCTGCCGTCCAGCGTCTGCGCTGGCACATAGCCTGTTCCAGGCGAGCAATCTGCTGGCTGGCTATGGCGCGTACATCTTTTTTCAACTGTTTGAAGAGGTTAACGGCGTCAGTTGCCAGTGTTTTATCATCGCTCTGGTTTGGTTTGGGTAAATCTTTCAGAACTTTGCCGTTTGCGTCGCGCACCACGGGTTTTAAGGTTTCATCAAAACCAACGGTGAATTGACGTGAACCGAAATCAAGTGTCAGAGAACCGTGGGTATCAAGTCCTAAATCTGGAGCCAGGCGGTCTTCCAGTTCGGCCATTGTCAGCCCGCGATTTTCGGCGGCCATACTGATTTTGTCGCGGGCATGTTCCTGTAATGCTTTGAATTTAATCTTTTGCGCAATGCCATTAAGCAACATCAGCGCAATATCGCTGCCAATATCAGCCAATACATTCAGCCCGGAAACCGCCCGTTTATGCTGGGATTCCCCCGGCCAGGCGCGGATGAGCGGGGTTAATTTACGCGCGGTGTCGTCATTGCCTAAAATCCCAAGCGAAGTAAATGCCCAGTTTTCTTTTGCGGGGGCGCCAGCTTCTGTCCAGGCGGTATACAGATCCCAGCCAAATTCAGCCAGTGATTCGCGGGTGAAGGTTTCTCTAATGATATCCAGCCCAGCGTAGGCGGTAATGTCGCGAGGAAAGCTCAACATAGTGCCGAGGTGGCGCATAGCGTCATCTGGCAGAGGCAGGTTGTTACTTTTAAGCCGTGGTCTGCGCCATAAGCTGAACTGATAAAAGCCGGGCAGAGGGGCGATTTTGGCGGGATATTCTTCCAGCGGATCGCTATCGAACAATGTTGCCAGCGCAGCTAAAACATCAGGTTGGTTATACCCTTGGGCGATTTCCTCAATCGTTTCTCGCTGGTTTAATTTCACCAGCAGGCGGAGCGCCTGGCGGGCATAATCACGATCTTTTCCTTGTTTGCCCAGTGCCACAGGAAGTAGCCCGGCGGCGGCATGGCGTGGGAATTTAGCCAGCCATTTTCGGGCATCTTCAGCAGACATTGTTTTCTGTAATCGCTGCGCCATCTGTAATGCTAATTCGCTGACGCCCAGGAAGAGAGTGAATATCCACAACTGTTGTGGCTTACGTTGCAGACATTTCATAAACGCAGGAATGGCCGCATCACCAAAAATCGCCAGAATCTCTTTCTCGCCGGAGAATTCTTCTTCATTGATTATTTGATTGAGGAAAGAAATAGCATGTTGAGTGGGTAGGAAACAGAGAGCGTACAACTGCCAGGATTTACTGCCTTTGTTATGGTATTGCGCAAACTCTGCTTTCAGCGCCGGGAAATCGAAACGTAACAGGGCATCAACTGCGCTTTGTGGCATTATTTTTTTTTCGTATTGTTCTTCTCCGGTTCTGCGCCATTCCTTAAACCCCAGTCGCCAGAGAATTTGTTGTTCTGGTGTAAAAGGAATGAAAGATGTCTCCCAGCTTTCTTTTTCAATTAGTGGCAGATCGGTAAATAATGTTTGCTGTGATGCCTGATATTTTGCGATGTCACTGAATCTGGATATGTCAGTATAACTGATTAATTCTGTAATTCCTGGTGTGATATCAGTGACGGCAGGAACGGGAAGTATCGGTAAATCAAATACGGGTACTGCATTCTTTTTCTTATTTATTACCCACGGTGGCGAAGTAAACAGCTCTGGCAACATATCCGCAGTGGCATATTCACATTCTTCAGTCGCAGGTTGCGGACGACATTCAGATAAGATACCTGCCGCTTTAGCATTAACCCAGGGAATAACGTCACATACCAACTCTGGCGTGGCGGTAATCAGTTTGACAAGTGCGTTACGCCACTGTGCATCTTCATGTATTGCCAACAAAGTAGCATAAGCGGCAATAGCCGCAGCAGGATGTTTTTGACAGGCTTTGCTTAAGTATTCCAGGTGCTTTTTCTTGCCAATTACACCGAGGATCAGAATTTGAATCGCATCCGGGTGATTCGTTTTCCATAGCCATTTGACAAGGTTTTCGGTTTCACTGATGCGCTCGAAGAGATAACAGGGATTGTCAGAATGATCTTCCGTTAACTCAAAAAGTATCCGACTTACACCATGCACCCCATGATTCGCCACCAACATTGCCAGATAAGCGCGAAAATTACGATGCAATGATGGGAAGTCGTATTTTTCCACTGTATTCAGTGCAGCATCATCGGTTACCACCAGTCTTAACCAGGTCATCGCCGGAACGTTTTGATCTGCATAACGTAGCGCCATGGCATTGGCGATATCCGGTCGTTCAGGGATCAGTAGCGCCGCAAAAGGTTGCCGTGCCGGGGAGAGCGAGGGAATAGCAGCAAGTACTTTATCTACACAGCGTTGCCACTCATCTTCTGAAGCGAGTGAAAGATGATGACATAGACGTTGATGCCAGTTCGGTAGCGATTCTGCTTCGAGATTGGGAGGAATTATGGTCGTGACGGCGGCTTTTACTGTTTTATATCTAAGTTGAAGAGCGAGAAGGGTGATTTCAACGGTAGTTTCCAGGCCACAACGAACGACTAAGTCATCGACCAGTTCATCTGTTGAGTAAGAGTTCCAGGAGTGCCAGAGTAATGCCGCATCAGACTGCGCACTACCTGTCTGTAGATTATCCTGGATTCGCAACTGTAATTCGGCAAACGCCTGCTGCCAGTTTTCCGGATAAGAACTGTAGTATTTTTTTAAATCATATGCATAAGTGCTATCTGCAATGCGCTTCCATACCTCACCTTTATTGCGCAGATAATTAATTTCTCTTGGCCTGGTGCGATGAGGAAAAGCAAATCGATTAATATCGTCAGTTAACGCAATGGCTGCATCATTAGCAAGCCATGGGCGTTTGTTTTTACTTACAACTGCAGTTTTAACTTCAGAAGGGGGGCTTTCTTTTGTGACTGGCGGGAGAACCATATTTACCGAGTCACCTTCCACATAACCCTTCTTCATTTTCTCCGCGATTAGCTTCAGCTCTGCTTTTTCCGCAGCAGCAGCATCCGCAAATCTTTTTACCTGGCTTTGCCCGTTGGTGTCGACTTTTCCCCAGCTAATATGCAGTTCGTTTTCCTGCTGCGCCACCGCCCAGAATTTATGTGATTTCTCGTCCTGATAGATAAAGTGTCTCATTCTGCATCCCTGTAATTTTATCCAGTTTAATACAGATGCTAACAGCATTTGCGCAGGTTACAGAGCGACAAAAAGGCGAGAAAACAACTTTAGGAATTTATAAAGAAAAGGCGCTGTCGATGCAGCGCCTTGAAGGGGATTATTTCACTTGATGACCCGGTTTAGCACCGGCATCCGGGCTTAACAGGAAGATATCTTTCCCGCCAGGACCTGCGGCCATCACCATGCCTTCGGAGATACCAAAGCGCATTTTACGCGGTGCCAGGTTAGCCACCATAATGGTGTGACGACCAATCAGCGCCTGCGGGTCCGGGTAGGCAGAACGAATGCCGGAGAAGACATTGCGTTTTTCACCGCCGAGATCCAGCGTCAGGCGCAGCAGTTTGTCAGAACCCTCAACAAACTCTGCGTTTTCAATCAGCGCCACGCGCAGGTCAACTTTGGCGAAGTCGTCAAAGGTGATGGTTTCCTGAATCGGATCATCAGCCAGCGGGCCAGTAACTGGCGCGGCAGTGGCTTTCACTTCTTCTTTAGAGGCTTCCACCAGTGCTTCAACCTGCTTCATGTCGATGCGGTTATACAGTGCTTTGAACGGATTAACTTTGTGCTCCAGCAGCGGTTGCTGGATGCCATCCCAGGTCAGTTCCGTATTCAGGAACGCTTCCGCACGCTCGGTCAGTTTCGGCAGTACCGGTTTCAGGTACGTCATCAGCACGCGGAACAGGTTAATGCCCATTGAGCAAATCGCCTGCAGGTCGGCATCGCGACCTTCCTGTTTCGCCACCACCCACGGAGCCTGCTCGTCAACATAGCGGTTAGCCAGGTCAGCCAGCGCCATGATTTCGCGCACAGCTTTACCAAATTCGCGGCTTTCCCACGCTTCTCCAATCGCTTCGGCTGCATCGGTAAAGGTTTTGTACAGTTCAGGGTCTGCCAGCTCGCTTGCCAGCACGCCGTCAAAACGTTTGTTGATAAAGCCCGCGTTACGGGAGGCCAGATTCACCACTTTGTTCACGATATCGGCATTTACACGCTGAACGAAATCTTCCAGGTTGAGATCGATATCATCAATACGCGAAGAGAGTTTCGCGGTGTAGTAGTAGCGCAGGCTGTCGGCGTCAAAGTGATTCAGCCAGGTGCTGGCTTTAATGAACGTGCCGCGAGACTTGGACATCTTCGCGCCGTTCACCGTTACATAGCCGTGAACAAACAGATTGGTCGGCTTGCGGAAGTTGCTACCTTCCAGCATGGCTGGCCAGAACAGGCTGTGGAAGTAAACGATATCTTTACCGATGAAGTGGTACAGTTCGGCGGTGGAATCTTTCTTCCAGTACTCATCGAAGCTTACGGTATCGCCACGCTTGTCGCACAGATTCTTGAAGGAACCCATGTAGCCAATCGGTGCGTCCAGCCAGACGTAGAAGTATTTGCCCGGCGCGTTCGGAATTTCAAAACCGAAGTACGGTGCGTCGCGGGAGATGTCCCACTGTTGCAGGCCGGATTCAAACCATTCCTGCATTTTGTTTGCTACCTGCTCCTGCAACGCGCCGCTGCGGGTCCATGCCTGCAACATTTCGCTGAAAGAAGGCAGATCAAAGAAGAAGTGTTCGGAATCACGCATTACCGGCGTAGCGCCAGAAACCACTGATTTCGGCTCGATCAGTTCCGTCGGGCTATATGTTGCGCCGCAGACTTCGCAGTTATCGCCGTATTGATCCGGTGCTTTACATTTCGGGCAGGTGCCTTTCACAAAACGGTCCGGCAGGAACATGCCTTTTTCCGGATCGTACAGCTGAGAGATGGTGCGGTTTTTAATAAAACCGTTCTCTTTCAGGCGAGTATAGATAAGCTCAGACAACTGACGGTTCTCTTCACTGTGCGTTGAGTGATAGTTGTCATAGCTGATGTTAAAGCCTGCGAAATCAGTCTGATGCTCCTGACTCATTTCGCCAATCATCTGCTCCGGGGTGATACCAAGCTGCTGGGCTTTCAGCATGATCGGTGTACCGTGGGCATCGTCGGCGCAGATGAAGTTGACCTCGTGGCCGCGCATTCGCTGGTAACGGACCCAGACATCAGCCTGGATGTGCTCCAGCATATGGCCGAGGTGGATTGAGCCGTTAGCGTACGGCAGTGCGCACGTCACCAGAATTTTCTTCGCGACTTGAGTCATAGTAGGCATTACTTCTTAGTAGTGAAAAGGGGTTAGATAGTACCAAATGGGAAAATGTTAAGTAAGTACTTATCTATTTTCTTCAGGTAAACTATTTAGCTGATGGTTTATCTATATAAATAAGGAGTCGGGATGAACGAACAATCCCAGGCCAAATCACCAGAAGCCTTGCGCGCAATGGTCGCCGGGACACTGGCTAATTTTCAGCACCCAACCCTGAAGCATAACCTTACCACGCTGAAAGCGTTGCATCATGTCGCCTGGATGGACGACACCCTGCATGTGGAGCTGGTTATGCCGTTCGTCTGGCATAGCGCGTTCGAAGAGTTAAAAGAGCAATGTAGCGCCGAATTGCTGCGTATCACCGGGGCAAAAGCTATCGACTGGAAACTGTCGCATAACATTGCCACCCTGAAACGCGTTAAAAATCAGCCGGGAATTAACGGCGTGAAGAACATTATCGCGGTCAGTTCCGGCAAAGGCGGCGTGGGTAAATCCTCCACGGCAGTAAACCTGGCGCTGGCGCTGGCGGCGGAAGGCGCGAAAGTCGGCATTCTGGATGCCGACATTTATGGTCCGTCTATCCCAACCATGCTGGGGGCAGAAAATCAGCGTCCGACCTCGCCGGACGGGACTCACATGGCACCGATTATGTCTCATGGCCTGGCAACCAATTCAATTGGTTATCTGGTCACTGACGACAACGCGATGGTGTGGCGTGGTCCGATGGCGAGCAAGGCGTTAATGCAGATGTTGCAGGAAACTTTGTGGCCGGATCTCGACTATCTGGTGCTCGACATGCCGCCAGGCACCGGTGACATTCAATTGACACTGGCGCAAAACATTCCAGTAACCGGTGCAGTCGTGGTCACCACGCCGCAGGACATCGCGTTGATCGACGCGAAAAAAGGCATTGTGATGTTCGAGAAAGTCGAAGTTCCGGTGCTCGGTATTGTCGAGAACATGAGCGTCCATATTTGCAGTAACTGTGGTCACCATGAACCGATTTTCGGCACTGGTGGTGCAGAGAAACTGGCCGAGAAATATCACACACAGTTGCTGGGGCAGATGCCGTTACACATCTCCTTACGTGAAGATCTCGATAAAGGCACGCCAACGGTTATCAGTCGTCCGGAAAGTGAATTTACCACTATCTACCGCCAGCTGGCTGACCGCGTGGCTGCCCAGCTCTACTGGCAGGGTGAAGTCATTCCTGGCGAGATTTCCTTCCGCGCGGTCTAACGCGTATTAACCTTTCTGGTCATTCCTTATACACCGCAGCAATAATATATTGATGCGGTGTATTTATTTTTGTGGCTTTAAATGAACACTTTTTTAATGCTGCAAATATTCAGCGGATCTTAGTCCTAAACTGTACAAAGTAGATTGATCGTACAGGTAAAGCCTCTTTATCATCCTTCGTGGCTGTGTAGTGGATGTACAGCTATAGTTTGTTATGCACTCAATCTATCCAGGCATAACCTTTACTACAGGGATAACGTTCAATGAATAAGTATTGGCTGTCAGGAATTATTTTTCTCGCTTATGGATTGGCGTCACCCGCGTTCTCATCAGATACTGCCACATTAAATATCAATGGCAGGATCAGCCCCCCGACATGCAGTATGGATATTGTTAATAGCCAACCCCAACAGCATTGCGGTCAGGTATCGCAAAGCGTTGATACCCGTCATCGTATTTCTTCGCCGGTAAAAGGCGTTACTACAGAGCTGGTAGCGGGCAACGATAGCAAACGTCGAATCGTATTAAATCGCTACGATTAATCAGGCAACACTGTTTTAATCATATTTTGAAAGCTCAAATCACTCTTATGAATGATTTGAGCTTTTTTATATATTTGAAGAATGTGGTTAACAATAAATTATATCAATTAATAGATGGGATAAATATTTAACTCTTTTAAGTATTTGTTGTAATTATATTGCAATGGTTAATTTGCTTTAAATCAATAAAACAATGTGTTTACATTGCGGTAACCTTTTTGATGTGAGAAATTTGTTTCCACGAGATACAGAGTCTTAACAATCAAAATAAATTCTATTAAGGAACCTATTATGAAACATTCAATTATTGCTGCCGCTGTCTTTTCTTCTTTTTTCATGAGTGCTGGCGTATTTGCTGCAGACGTTGATACCGGAACTTTAACCATTAAGGGGAATATTGCAGAGTCTCCGTGTAAATTTGAAGCGGGTGGTGATTCAGTAAGTATTAATATGCCAACCGTACCAACCACTGTCTTTGAAGGTAAAGCGAAATATTCTACCTATGATGATGCCGTCGGTGTAACCAGTAGCATGTTAAAAATTAGCTGTCCGAAAGAAGTAGCTGGTGTAAAACTCTCGTTGATCACCAATGATAAAATAACCGGAAATGATAAGGCTATAGCCAGTAGTAACGATACCGTGGGTTATTATCTCTATTTAGGTGATAACAGTGATGTACTGGATGTTTCAGCGCCTTTTAATATTGAAAGCTATAAAACAGCGGATGGTCAATATGCGATTCCGTTTAAAGCAAAATACCTGAAACTGACAGAAAGCTCAGTGCAATCAGGTGATGTGGTATCTTCTTTAGTTATGCGTGTGGCTCAGGATTAATAATTAAATAAATTTGCAAGCTTCTCCAGGCAATAAACATGGCCGCTATCCCCATGGCGGCCTTTTAATTCAAGGGGCATTAAGATGAAAGGATTATTACCTTTACTCATTTTTTCTATGGGCATTCCCGCCCATGCCGGAATTGTCATCTACGGGACGCGAATTATTTACCCGGCAGAAAAAAAAGAAGTGATGGTGCAGTTGATGAATCAGGGAAATCGCTCTTCGCTGCTGCAGGCGTGGATTGATGATGGCGACACGTCGCTGCCACCAGAAAAAATTCAGGTTCCTTTCATGTTAACGCCGCCAGTGGCAAAAATAGGAGCAAATTCCGGGCAGCAAGTAAAAATTAAAATTATGCCGAATAAGCTGCCTACTAATAAGGAGAGTGTTTTTTATCTGAATGTTCTGGATATTCCACCAAATAGTCCAGAACAAGAAGGCAAGAATGCACTGAAGTTTGCGATGCAAAACAGAATCAAATTGTTTTACCGACCGTCGGGTATTGCTCCGGTAAATAAAGCAACGTTTAAGAAATTACTGGTAAATCGTAGCGGCAATGGACTGGTGATAAAAAATAATTCGCCGAACTGGGTGACTATTTCCGATGTAAAAGCGAATAATGTCAAAGTCAATTATGAAACCATCATGATTGCGCCATTAGAAAGCCAGAGTGTTAACGTCAAAACTAATAATACGAATAACTGGCATTTGACCATTATTGATGATGATGGCAACTATATTAGCGACAAAATTTAATTGCAGGAGCTGCCTATGTTGAGAATAACCCCACTCGCATCAGCAATCGTTGTGTTATTGCTCGGCATTGAAGTTCATGCAGCAGAAGAAACCTTTGATACCCATTTTATGATGGGCGGAATGAAAGACCAACAGGTTGCTCATATTCGCCTGGATGATAATCAACCTTTACCGGGCCAGTATGACGTCGATATTTATGTCAATAAGCAATGGCGTGGAAAATACGAGGTTATCGTTAAGGATAATCCCGAAGAAACATGCCTGGCGAGAGAAATTATAAAGCGGTTAGGTATTAATACCGATAACTTCGCCAGTGGCAGTCAATGTTTAACATTAGAGCAACTTGTTCAGGGCGGGAGCTATGCCTGGGATATCGGTGTTTTTCGTTTAGATTTCAGCGTTCCGCAAGCCTGGGTTGATGAACTGGAAAGTGGTTATGTTCCGCCGGAAAACTGGGAACGGGGTATTAATGCTTTTTATACCTCTTATTATATGAGCCAGTATTACAGCGACTATAAAGCGTCGGGTAATAGTAAGAGTAGTTATATTCGTTTTAACAGTGGATTAAATCTGCTGGGGTGGCAACTGCATTCTGATGCCAGTTTCAGCAAAACGGATAACAATCCAGGAGTTTGGAAAAGCAATACCCTGTATCTGGAACGCGGATTTGCACAAATTCTCGGCACGCTGCGTGTTGGTGATATGTACACCTCAAGTGATATCTTTGACTCTGTTCGCTTCAGCGGCGTGCGACTGTTTCGCGATATGCAGATGTTGCCTGACTCGAAGCAAAATTTTACCCCACGGGTGCAGGGGATTGCGCAGAGTAACGCGCTGGTAACTATTGAACAAAACGGTTTTATTGTTTATCAGAAGGAGGTTCCGCCAGGCCCATTTTCGATTACTGACCTGCAATTAGCGGGCGGTGGAGCGGATCTTGATGTTAGCGTGAAAGAGGCTGACGGTTCGGTTACCACGTATCTGGTGCCTTATTCGGCGGTGCCAAATATGTTGCAACCGGGCGTGTCGAAATATGATTTTGCGGCGGGTCGTAGCCATATTGAAGGAGCAAATAAGCAAAGCGATTTTGTTCAGGTCGGTTACCAGTATGGCTTTAATAATTTATTAACGCTGTATGGCGGCACGATGATTGCCAATAATTACTACGCGTTTACTCTTGGGACTGGCTGGAATACACGCATTGGCGCAATTTCTGTCGATGCAACAAAATCTCATAGTAAGCAAGATAATGGCGATGTTTTTGACGGACAAAGTTATCAGATAGCCTACAACAAATTTGTGACTCAAACATCGACGCGTTTTGGCCTGGCAGCCTGGCGTTATTCTTCGCGCGATTATCGGACGTTTAACGATTATGTCTGGGCAAATAATAAAGATAATTATCGTCGCGATAAAAATGATGTCTATTGGATTTGCCCCTATATTTCCAGACACCTGTTATCACTTAACCCATTACTGGCCTGCTGCCGCAGATATTCCCGTGGCGAGCGATAACCCAGTGCACTATGCGGATGCCATTCGTTATAATGCTC
>Ga0209547_100096_pt1 | contig 21045 bp, 12 predicted proteins | sample UppTromicrDC3115_FD_185843 | JGI IMG/M metagenome (GOLD analysis project Ga0209547, IMG submission 185843) | Upper troposphere microbial communities from Oklahoma, USA - DC3-115 (SPAdes) (version 2) | ecosystem: Environmental > Air > Outdoor Air > Unclassified | place: USA: Oklahoma | collected...
TCTGAGACAACATCTGGCAAGGCTGGGACGGAAGTCACTGTCGTTCTCAAAATCGGTGGAGCTGCATGACAAAGTCATCGGGCATTATCTGAACATAAAACACTATCAATAAGTTGGAGTCATTACCGTGGGGTTGATATGAAGATTAACTATCGTTATACCACGCCAACGATAGGTGGTTCACGCATGGATGTCAGCCTTAATAACCAGTACCTTGAATCTTTCCGGCTAAGTCCGAAATCTGCTACTGATAGGTTGTTGTTACGTTTACCGTTATTGCAAGAATTGTTGGATGGTAATAATGAAATTAACATTCCTGCGCTGACGTTAGGGGCGCTTAATCAATTGCGATTTAATTTCGAGTACGTTAATACTATGCCGCGCTCTGATGCCGATAGCTGTATTATTTCCCGGCCTCTAAAAAATCATGCGGTTATTGCAGATGATTCCACTATCGATTTTTCAAAGTACCATCACTTTATCGCAATGCCAGATTTACGCGCTTTTTCCAGCTCAGGCTTTCCATTTAGCCGCATGGCCGATCTATCAGAAACGGTTGTGGTTATGCCTGAAAATCCTGGCACAACGCAAGTTGAAACATTATTAAATACCCTTGGACTGATTGGTGCTCAGACTGGGTTTCCGGCAATTAATCTGACAATTACTGATGATATAGGTTCTGTCCAGGGCAAGGATTCAGATATTCTGTTGATAGGAACACTTCCGCAAGAATTTGCAGACAATCAACAAATTAATCTGCTCATTGAGGCAACAACAAGTTGGGTAAAAAGCCCAATACGGCACTCCGATTACGCCAAAATTATGACAGATAACGACGATCAAAAACCTGAAATACAAACAACCATAAATTCTCCATTGCCAATGGCGGCGATAGTTGGTTTTCAGTCTCCATATCATACCCAACGTAGCGTAATTGCTTTAATGTCAGAGGGATCACGCGGCGATGCGCTACTTAACAATGCATTAGTTAATAGTACAAAACGCGGCAATATCTTTGGTTCAGTCGCGGTTATTCGTGAATCTGGCGTCAATAGTTTACGAGTTGGAGATACTTATTACGTTGGGCATCTCCCCTGGATTGAACGAGTGCAATATGTGTTAGCCAGACACCCCATTCTACTGGCAGTGCTGGCAACTCTCAGTGTGGTGCTATTGGCGTGGGTAGTATGGCGTCTGCTACGTATCATTAGTCGCCGTCGTTTGAACCCTCATCAACAGTAATTCATCGTCATTTCTATTTTGCGGCTCCATTCTGTCCTGACTTTATACAGGCAGGGAGCTGCGCCCGTTCAGTTTTTAATAAAAAGTGAGTTAACACCTGATTGAGGCAGGCATGTACAAATTCACCTTAAATTTACTCACAATATCCCTTGGTTTGGCGGTAATGTCGATGGCGAAAGCCACACCAACTGCACATAAGCTGTTAATGGCGCAGATTCGGTTGGGCGAAGACATTCACCGTGAAGATCTGGTCGAACAGTCGCTTTATCGCCTTGAATTGGCGGAACCTGATAATCCAGATGTCGTTGCGGCGCGTTTTCGCTATCTGCTGCGTAAGGGGGATATTGAAGGCGCGCAAAAACAACTTGCCAGACTTTCCCTGCTCGCCCCTGATTCAAAAATATATAAAGCATCGCGCACGGCCATGCGACTTTCTTCGCCTGAGGGGCGTCAGGCACTGCAAATAGCACGCTTACAAGCTATCTCCGGGCGACATAAAGAGGCTATCGACAGTTACGACAAGCTATTTAACGGGGCACCGCCAGATATCGAAATGGCGCTGGAATACTGGGGGGCAATGACGCAAATTGCCTCCCGTCGCAACGAAGCGATTCGTCAGTTGAAAATACTTAATATTGATAATCCTGACTCTGGTGCCATATTTGGGGCGCTGGGGCAGGCGTATTCCCAGAATGGCGATCGCGCTAATGCGGTGGCGAATCTGGAAAAAGCCCTCGCGCTGGATCCGAACAGCAGCAACAACGACAAGTGGAACAGTCTGCTGAAGGTGAATCGCTACTGGCTGGCGATCCAGCAGGGCGATGCTGCGCTGAAAGCCAATAATCCCGACCGGGCAGAACGCCTGTTCCAGCAGGCGCGCAATGTCGATAACGCCGACAGCTATGCGGTACTGGGGCTGGGTGATGTGGCGATGGCACGTAAAGATTACCCCGCTGCCGAACGCTATTATCAGCAGACTTTGCGTATGGACAGCGGCAACACCAACGCCGTGCGCGGGCTGGCGAATCTTTATCGCCAGCAGTCGCCGGAAAAAGCCGAAGCGTTTATTGCCTCGCTCTCTGCCAGCCAGCGGCGCAGCGTTGATGACATCGAACGCAGCCTGCAAAACGACCGCTTATCACAGCAGGCGGAGGCACTGGAAAATCAGGGTAAATGGGCGCAGGCGGCAGCACTTCAGCGTCAGCGACTGGCGCTCGATCCCGGCAGTGTGTGGATTACTTACCAGCTTTCGCAGGATCTCTGGCAGGCCGGGCAACGCAGCCAGGCCGATACGTTAATGCGCAGCCTGGCGCAACAGAAGCCGAACGACCCGGAGCAGGTTTATGCTTACGGACTGTATCTTTCCGGTCACGACCAGGACAGAGCCGCGCTGGCGCATATCAACAGCCTGCCGCGCGCGCAGTGGAACAGCAATATTCAGGAACTGGTTAATCGACTGCAAAGCGATCAGGTGCTGGAAACCGCTAATCGCCTGCGAGAAAGCGGCAAAGAAGCTGAAGCGGAAGCGATGCTGCGCCAGCAACCACCTTCCACGCGTATTGATCTCACGCTGGCTGACTGGGCGCAACAACGACGTGATTACACCGCCGCCCGCGCTGCATATCAGAATGTCCTGACGCGGGAGCCAGCTAACGCCGATGCCATTCTGGGGCTGACGGAAGTGGATATTGCTGCCGGTGACACAGCGGCAGCACGTAGCCAGCTGGCGAAACTGCCCGCTACCGATAACGCCTCGCTGAACACACAGCGGCGCGTGGCGCTGGTACAGGCGCAGCTTGGCGATACCGCAGCGGCGCAGCAGACGTTTAACAAGCTGATCCCGCAGGCAAAATCTCAGCCGCCGTCGATGGAAAGTGCGATGGTACTGCGTGATGGTGCAAGGTTTGAAGCGCAGGCGGGCGAGCCAAAGCAGGCGCTGGAAACCTACAAAGACGCGATGGTCGCATCCGGTGTGACGCCGACGCGTCCGCAGGATAACGACACCTTTACCCGTCTGACCCGTAACGACGAGAAAGATGACTGGCTGAAGCGCGGCGTGCGCAGCGATGCGGCAGATCTCTATCGCCAGCAGGATCTTAACGTCACCCTTGAGCACGATTACTGGGGCTCGAGCGGCACCGGTGGTTACTCCGACCTGAAAGCGCACACCACCATGTTGCAGGTGGATGCACCGTATTCTGACGGACGGATGTTCTTTCGCAGTGATTTCGTCAATATGAACGTCGGCAGTTTTTCCGCCGACGCTGAGGGTAAATGGGATAACAACTGGGGCACCTGTACGTTGCAGGACTGTAGCGGCAACCGCAGCCAGTCAGATTCCGGCGCCAGCGTGGCGGTCGGCTGGCGAAATGACGTCTGGAGCTGGGATATCGGCACCACGCCGATGGGCTTCAACGTGGTGGATGTGGTCGGCGGCATCAGTTACAGCGACGATATCGGGCCGCTTGGTTACACCGTTAACGCCCATCGTCGCCCCATCTCCAGTTCCTTGCTGGCCTTCGGCGGACAGAAAGACTCCCCGGGTAATACCGGGAAAAAATGGGGCGGTGTGCGTGCCGATGGCGTGGGGCTAAGTCTGAGCTACGATAAAGGTGAAGCGAACGGCGTCTGGGCATCGCTTAGCGGCGACCAGTTAACCGGTAAAAATGTCGAAGATAACTGGCGCGTGCGCTGGATGACGGGCTATTACTATAAGGTCATCAACCAGAATAATCGCCGTGTGACCATTGGCCTGAACAATATGATCTGGCATTACGACAAAGACCTGAGTGGGTACTCACTTGGTCAGGGCGGTTACTACAGCCCGCAGGAATACCTGTCGTTTGCCATACCGGTGATGTGGCGTGAGCGGACGGAAAACTGGTCGTGGGAGCTGGGTGCGTCTGGCTCGTGGTCGCATTCGCGCACCAAAACCATGCCGCGTTATCCGCTGATGAACCTGATCCCGACGGACTGGAAAGAGGATGCCGCCAGCCAGACCAACGACGGTGGCAGCAGTCAGGGCTTTGGCTACACGGCGCGGGCGTTACTTGAGCGTCGCGTCACGTCCAACTGGTTTGTCGGCACGGCGATTGATATCCAGCAGGCGAAAGATTATGCGCCAAGCCATTTCCTGCTCTACGTGCGGTATTCCGCCGCCGGATGGCAGGGCGACATGGATTTACCGCCGCAGCCGCTGATACCTTACGCCGACTGGTAAGTTTTCAGATAGCGCCTCTCTTAATGCCGCTGCGATCGGGTATACTCGGGCGGCAATCTGGGATTTCCGGGGGGAGACAATTTGCGCGTTAGTCGCTCGTTAACAATTAAGCAGATGGCAATGGTGGCGGCCGTTGTCATGGTGTTCGTTTTTGTTTTTTGCACTGTTTTGCTGTTTCATCTGGTACAGCAGAATCGCTATAACACGGCTACGCAACTGGAAAGCATTGCTCGCTCTGTCCGCGAACCCTTATCTTCCGCCATTTTGAAAGGTGATATTCCTCAGGCGGAAGCTATTCTTGCCAGCATAAAACCAGCGGGCGTGGTCAGTCGCGCCGACGTGGTGCTGCCTAATCAGTTCCAGGCACTGCGTAAAAGTTTTATTCCAGAGCGACCGGTGCCGGTGACGTTCACCCGACTGTTTGAGTTACCGGTACAAATCTCGCTGGGCGTCTACTCGCTGGAACGTCCTGCTACCCCGCAGCCGATTGCCTATCTGGTGTTACAGGCAGATTCCTTCCGCATGTACAAGTTCGTGATGAGCACTGTCTCTACGTTAGTGACCATTTACTTACTTTTATCGCTGATCCTGACGGTGGCGATTAGCTGGTGCATTAATCGACTGATATTACATCCTTTACGCAATATCGCTCGCGAGCTAAACGCCATTCCACCGCAAGAGATTGTCGGTCATCAACTGGCCTTGCCGCGTCTGCACCAGGACGACGAAATCGGTATGCTGGTGCGCAGTTACAACCTCAATCAGCAACTGTTGCAGCGGCATTATGAAGAACAGTGCGAAAACGCGATGCGTTTCCCGGTGTCGGATTTGCCAAACAAAGCCTTGCTGATGGAGATGCTGGAACAGGTGGTCGCACGTAAACAAACCACCGCACTGATGATCATCACTTGTGAAACGCTACGTGATACTGCTGGCGTGCTGAAAGAGGCGCAGCGGGAAATCCTGCTACTGACGCTGGTGGAGAAAATCAAATCGGTGCTGTCGCCACGCATGATCCTCGCACAGGTCAGTGGCTATGACTTCGCTGTGATCGCTAATGGTGTACAGGAACCGTGGCACGCTATCACATTAGGTCAGCAAGTGCTCACTATCATGAGTGAACGCTTGCCGATTGAACGTATTCAGCTACGTCCGCACTGTAGCATCGGTGTGGCGATGTTTTATGGCGATCTCACTGCCGAACAACTTTATGGTCGTGCTATTTCGGCGGCATTTACCGCTCGTCATAAAGGGAAGAATCAGATTCAGTTCTATGATCCACAGCAGATGGAAGAAGCTCAACAACGGTTGACGGAAGAGAGCGACATCCTTAATGCACTGGAAAATCATAAGTTTGCTATTTGGCTACAGCCGCAGGTGGAGATGACCAGCGGCAAACTCGTCAGCGCGGAAGCGTTGCTGCGCATCCAGCAAGCGGATGGCACCTGGGAACTGCCGGATGGCTTAATCGATCGTATTGAGTCCTGTGGGCTGATGGTTACCGTCGGTCATTGGGTGCTGGAGGAATCCTGTCGACTGCTTGCTGCCTGGCAAGAGCGCGGCATTATGTTGCCATTATCGGTGAATCTCTCGGCGCTACAGCTGATGCACCCAAATATGGTGCCGGATATGCTGGGGTTATTAACTCGTTATCGTATTCAGCCTGGAACGTTGATCCTGGAGGTCACGGAAAGCCGACGCATTGATGACCCTCACGCGGCGGTGGCGATCCTCCGTCCGCTGCGCAACGCCGGCGTACAGGTGGCGCTGGATGATTTCGGCATGGGTTACGCAGGGCTGCGTCAGTTGCAGCATATGAAATCGTTGCCAATAGACGTGCTGAAAATCGACAAAATGTTTGTTGAGGGCTTACCGGAAGATAGCAGTATGATTGCTGCAATTATCATGCTGGCACAAAGCCTGAATCTGCAAATGATTGCTGAAGGCGTAGAAACGGAAGCGCAACGCGACTGGCTGGCAAAAGCAGGCGTTGGTATTGCCCAGGGCTTCCTTTTTGCCCGTCCACTCCCCATCGAAATCTTCGAAGAGAGTTACCTGGAAGAAAAGTAGCTACCCCAAACTGATTACAAAACTTTAAAAAGTGCTGGTTTGTGCGAGCCAGCTCAAACTTTTTAACCTTTTTGTTTCAATTATGATCCAGGTACATTTCTGTGATGTTGTCTGGGTGTTATTTTAAGGCCGCAGGTACTCCATAACCTTACAAGACCTGTGGTTTTACTAAAGGACACCCTATGAAAACCTCTCTGTTTAAAAGCCTTTACTTTCAGGTCCTGACAGCGATAGCCATTGGTATTCTCCTTGGCCATTTCTACCCTGAGATAGGCGAGCAAATGAAACCGCTTGGCGACGGGTTCGTTAAGCTCATTAAGATGATCATCGCTCCTGTCATCTTTTGTACCGTCGTAACGGGCATTGCGGGCATGGAAAGCATGAAGGCGGTCGGTCGTACCGGCGCAGTCGCACTGCTTTACTTTGAAATTGTCAGTACCATCGCGCTGATTATTGGTCTTATTATTGTTAACGTCGCGCAGCCTGGCGCCGGAATGAACGTCGATCCGGCAACGCTTGATGCGAAAGCGGTAGCAGTTTACGCCGATCAGGCAAAAGACCAGGGCATTGTCGCCTTTATTATGGATGTCATCCCGGCTAGCGTCATTGGCGCATTTGCCAGCGGTAACATCCTGCAGGTGCTGCTGTTTGCCGTACTGTTTGGTTTTGCGCTCCACCGTCTGGGCAGCAAAGGCCAACTGATTTTTAACGTCATCGAAAGTTTCTCGCAGGTCATCTTCGGCATCATCAATATGATCATGCGTCTGGCACCCATCGGTGCGTTTGGGGCGATGGCGTTTACCATCGGTAAATACGGCGTCGGCACATTGGTGCAACTGGGGCAGCTCATTATCTGCTTCTACATCACCTGTATCCTGTTTGTAGTGCTGGTACTGGGTTCAATCGCTAAAGCGACCGGTTTCAGTATCTTCAAATTTATCCGCTACATCCGTGAAGAACTGCTGATTGTGCTGGGAACATCATCTTCCGAGTCGGCGCTGCCGCGTATGCTCGACAAGATGGAAAAACTCGGTTGCCGGAAATCGGTGGTGGGGCTGGTTATCCCGACAGGCTACTCGTTTAACCTTGATGGCACATCGATATACCTGACAATGGCGGCGGTGTTTATCGCCCAGGCCACTAACAGTCAGATGGATATCGTCCACCAAATCACGCTGTTAATCGTATTGCTGCTTTCTTCTAAAGGGGCGGCAGGGGTAACGGGTAGTGGCTTTATCGTGCTGGCGGCGACGCTCTCTGCGGTGGGCCATTTGCCGGTCGCGGGTCTGGCGCTGATCCTCGGTATCGACCGCTTTATGTCAGAAGCTCGTGCGCTGACTAACCTGGTCGGTAACGGCGTAGCGACCATTGTCGTTGCGAAGTGGGTGAAAGAACTGGACCACAAAAAACTGGATGATGTGCTGAATAATCGTGCGCCGGATGGCAAAACGCACGAATTATCCTCTTAATCTCACCACTTATGCCCGCACTCCCTTCCCCGAGTGCGGGTGTTTGCGCATAATTGCCCCCTGTGCCCGAACTTACCACCTGGGTGAGTTCGGGTTTATTTCACTTCCTCCGTGACATTTTCAGTTCTTGCGGTCTAACACGAAGTGTTTTTAACGTCATTTAGGCTGACCGATAGCGGGCAGTCTTTTATTACCAGGATAGTTGATCAGGGGTTCACATGCAGGGCACAAAAATTCGACTTTTAGCGGGCGGTTTGCTGGTGATGGCCACTGCTGGCTATGTGCAGGCAGATGCGCTCCAGCCTGATCCAGCATGGCAACAGGGGACGCTCGCCAACGGTTTACAGTGGCAAGTGCTGACCACGCCCCAGCGTCCCAGCGATCGTGTTGAAATTCGCCTGCTGGTTAATACCGGTTCGCTCGCCGAAAGCACCCAACAGAGCGGTTACAGTCATGCCATTCCTCGTATTGCGCTGACGCAAAGCGGTGGTCTGGAAGCGGCACAGGCACGTTCATTGTGGCAGCAGGGGATCGACCCTAAGCGCCCGATGCCGCCGGTGATCGTCTCTTACGACACCACGCTGTTTAATCTGAGTTTGCCAAATAATCGTAACGATCTGCTGAAAGAGGCGCTCTCTTATCTGGCGAATGCGACCGGCAAGCTGACCATCACACCAGAAACGGTTAACCATGCGCTGCAAAGCCAGGATATGGTGGCAACCTGGCCTGCCGACACTAAAGAAGGCTGGTGGCGCTATCGCCTGAAAGGATCAACTTTGTTAGGTCACGATCCTGCCGATCCGCTGAAAAAGCCCGTTGAAGCGGAAAAGATTAAAGATTTCTACCAGAAATGGTATACCCCAGATGCAATGACGCTGCTGGTGGTGGGAAACGTTGATGCGCGCTCGGTTGTAGACCAGATCAACAAAACGTTTGGCGAACTGAAAGGCAAACGTGAAACACCGGCTCCGGTGCCGACGCTTTCTCCGCTGCGTGCGGAAGCGGTGAGCATTATGACCGACGCGGTGCGCCAGGATCGGTTATCTATCATGTGGGACACGCCGTGGCAGCCAATTCGTGAATCTGCCGCACTGCTGCGCTACTGGCGCGCGGATCTGGCTCGTGAGGCGCTGTTCTGGCATGTTCAGCAAGCATTAAGCGCCAATAACAGCAAAGACATCGGCCTTGGATTCGATTGCCGTGTGCTGTATCTGCGTGCGCAATGTGCCATCAACATCGAGTCACCAAACGACAAGCTGAACAGCAACCTTAATCTGGTGGCGCGTGAACTGGCGAAAGTCCGCGACAAAGGTCTGCCGGAAGAAGAGTTCAACGCCCTGGTCGCGCAAAAGAAACTGGAGCTGCAGAAACTGTTTGCCGCCTATGCACGAGCTGATACCGATATTCTGATGGGGCAGCGGATGCGTTCACTGCAAAATCAGGTTGTCGATATCGCACCGGAGCAATATCAGAAACTGCGTCAGGATTTCCTTAACAGCCTGACGGTGGAGATGTTAAATCAGGATCTGCGTCAGCAGTTGTCGAACGACATGGCGTTAATTCTGCTACAGCCGAAAGGCGAGCCGGAATTTAACATGAAATCGTTGCAGGCTGCCTGGGATCAAATCATGGCGCCATCGGTCACGGCTGCGGCGACGTCTGTCGCCACGGATGATGTGCATCCTGAAGTGACGGATATTCCACCTGCACAGTAATGCCTGATGGTGATGAGTTAGCACAACCATCAGGTATTTATGGATGAGCTGGATAGAGGGGTAACACTTTATCCAGCCTTTTGCATATGCTGCTTTTACGCTGGCATCGCCTCACGCGGGATAATCGCGCCGCGATACTGGATAACCGTACTTGCAGTCAAATGTCCGCGTTTTGCCGCTTCTTCTGCACTTCCCCCGGTCAGGCGTACCGCCAGATAACCGGCGCTGAAAGAGTCACCCGCAGCGGTGGTGTCGATCACTTTTTCTTTCGGCAGTTTCACCGCTGGAACATCCACTAACCCTTCGCCAGCAATAGAAACCAGGCAAGAATCCGCCCCGCGTTTTACTACCACTTCTTTCACGCCTGCGTTATGGGTGCGCGCAATGACGTCTTCCACCGGCTGTTGACCCCACAGCGCGTCTTCATCGTCCAGCGTCAGGAAGGCGATATCTGTGCATTCCAGCATTTGCTGGTACACCTGCTGCGTCTCTTCTTTGCTCGCCCACAGGCGCGGACGGTAGTTATTGTCGAAAATGACCTTCCCGCCGTTGGCGCGGCATTCGCGCAACAGAGAAAGCAGCTTCTCGCGGCTGGTCGGGCTTAAGATCGCCAGGCTAATCCCGCTCAGGTAAAGGTAATCGAAATTCGCCAGCTCTTCACAAATCGCTGCTGACTGCTCGCTCTCCAGCCAGAATTTAGCTGCGGCTTCGTTACGCCAGTAGTAGAAAGTGCGTTCGCCAGTGCTATCGGTTTCAATGTAGTAAAGACCCGGCAGGCGGTTTTCCATCCGTTGGGTCAGGGAAGTATCTACGTTCTCGCCGTGCCAGGCGTCCAGCATCTGCTGACTAAAACTGTCCGTTCCCAGCGCCGTTACGTAATGAACGGTTAATGCCGCAGGATCGACCTGACGAGCGATATAGACGGAAGTGTTCAGGGTATCGCCGCCGAAACCGCGCTTAACGTCTGCGCCTTTCTCGGAAAGCTCAATCATGCATTCGCCAATCACGGCAATCTTTTTGGACATAGTCGTGAACCTGATCTGTAAAAAAATTAGCGTTAGTTTGCGCTGTGGTGGTTTGCTGGTCAACTATATTAAAACGCTGTTCCATTATTTTTTTGAGCCAGAACGTATTCCTGGAAGATTCCGTCGTTGTGTGGGCAAATTAACTTCTCTCTGGCGGTAAAGTTCTGCCGTGGCGCGCCGATAATATTTGTCGAGTCCGGGCAGCATCACTTTTAAACACAGGACATCTTCGATGATAAGGCAGGTTATCCAGCGAATAAGCAACCCTGAAGCAAGCATCGAGAGCTTGCAGGAACGGCGTTTTTGGTTGCAGTGTGAGCGCGTTTATACCTGGCAGCCGATTTACCAGACTTCCGGACGATTGATGGCCGTGGAGCTTTTAACCATTGTCACGCATCCTGATAATCCCTCGCAACGGCTGCCGCCAGATCGTTATTTTGCCGAAATCACCGTCAGGCATCGTATGGATGTGGTGAAAGAACAGATTGATTTACTGGCGAAAAAAGCTGCGTTCTTCGTTGAACACGGCCTGCTGGCATCGGTTAATATTGATGGACCTACGCTTCTCGCCCTACGTCAGCAGCCGGAAATTTTGCGTCAGATTGACCGTCTTCCCTGGCTGCGTTTCGAACTGGTGGAACACATCCGTCTACCGAAAGATTCAACGTTTGCTTCGATGTGCGAATTTGGCCCACTGTGGCTGGATGATTTTGGCACCGGGATGGCAAATTTCTCTGCGCTAAGTGAAGTGCGTTACGACTACATCAAAATCGCTCGCGAACTATTTGTGATGTTGCGCCAGTCGCCCGAAGGTCGCACGCTCTTTTCCCAGCTTTTGCATTTGATGAACCGCTACTGCCGTGGGGTGATCGTCGAAGGTATCGAGACTGAGGAAGAATGGGGCGATGTGCAAAATTCTCCCGCATTCGCCGCACAAGGCTGGTTTCTTTCACGTCCGGCACCAATAGAAACGCTGGACTCAGTGGCGCTGGCTCTGTAAGTCCCCTCATTTTCTGCCTGGCTGGACTATCTTTAGGACTGGCACAGGAAGAATGTGAGGAAGCGAACTATGAGCAAAGCAGGCAAAATAACCGCTGCGATTTCAGGGGCTTTCTTGTTGTTGATCGTCGTGGCGATCATTTTGATTGCAACGTTTGACTGGAACCGTCTCAAACCGACCATCAACCAGAAAGTCTCTGCGGAACTGAATCGCCCCTTCGCCATCCGTGGCGATCTGGGTGTGGTGTGGGAACGGCAAAAGCAGGAAACCGGCTGGCGTAGCTGGGTGCCGTGGCCTCATGTACACGCACAAGACATCATTCTCGGCAACCCGCCGGATATTCCCGAAGTGACGATGGTACATTTACCGCGCGTAGAAGCGACGCTGGCTCCGCTAGCGTTGCTGACTAAAACGGTCTGGCTGCCGTGGATCAAGCTGGAAAAGCCCGACGCGCGCCTGATTCGCCTCTCGGAAAAGAACAACAACTGGACGTTTAATCTCGCCAACGATGACAACAAAGACGCGAATGCGAAGCCGTCGGCGTGGTCGTTCCGCCTGGATAATATTCTGTTTGATCAAGGGCGGATCGCTATTGATGACAAAGTAAGCAAAGCGGATCTGGAAATTTTTGTCGATCCGTTAGGCAAGCCGCTGCCGTTCAGCGAAGTTACCGGATCGAAAGGTAAAGCGGATAAAGAAAAGGTGGGCGATTACGTTTTTGGCCTGAAGGCGCAGGGACGTTATAACGGTGAACCGCTCACGGGTACGGGAAAAATAGGCGGTATGCTGGCGCTGCGTGGCGAAGGAACACCGTTTCCGGTGCAGGCTGATTTTCGCTCCGGTAATACCCGTGTTGCTTTTGATGGCGTCGTGAATGACCCAATGAAGATGGGCGGTGTCGATTTACGGCTTAAATTTTCTGGCGATTCGCTGGGTGATCTCTATGAACTGACGGGCGTTCTGCTGCCCGATACCCCGCCGTTTGAAACAGATGGTCGGCTGGTAGCGAAAATCGACACTGAAAAATCGTCGGTCTTTGATTATCGCGGTTTTAATGGGCGAATTGGCGATAGCGATATCCACGGTTCTCTGGTCTACACCACCGGCAAGCCACGACCAAAACTGGAAGGTGATGTCGAGTCGCGGCAATTGCGGCTGGCGGACCTGGGACCGTTGATTGGCGTTGATTCCGGGAAAGGGGCAGAAAAGTCGAAACGGTCTGAACAGAAGAAGGGCGAAAAAAGCGTTCAGCCTGCGGGCAAAGTGCTGCCTTATGACCGCTTCGAAACCGATAAATGGGATGCGATGGATGCTGATGTTCGTTTCAAAGGCCGACGTATCGAGCATGGCAGCAGTTTGCCGATTAGCGATCTTTCTACTCATATCATCCTCAAAAACGCTGACCTGCGTCTGCAACCGCTGAAATTTGGCATGGCGGGCGGCAGCATTGCGGCGAATATTCATCTGGAAGGGGACAAAAAACCGATGCAGGGGCGGGCGGATATACAGGCTCGTCGACTTAAGCTGAAGGAGCTGATGCCGGATGTAGAACTGATGCAGAAAACGCTGGGAGAAATGAACGGCGATGCTGAACTGCGCGGTAGCGGTAACTCGGTGGCGGCGCTTTTAGGCAACAGTAACGGCAACCTGAAACTGTTGATGAATGACGGGCTGGTGAGCCGTAACCTGATGGAGATTGTTGGGCTGAACGTCGGCAACTACATTGTCGGTGCGATATTTGGTGACGATGAGGTGCGGGTGAACTGCGCGGCGGCGAATCTGAATATTGCCAACGGCGTGGCACGCCCGCAGATTTTTGCTTTCGATACTGAGAACGCGTTGATTAACGTTACCGGCACGGCAAGTTTTGCTTCGGAGCAACTGGATTTGACTATTGATCCGGAGAGCAAAGGGATTCGTATTATCACGCTGCGTTCGCCGCTGTATGTGCGTGGGGCGTTTAAGAACCCGCAGGCTGGCGTGAAAGCCGGGCCGTTGATTGCCCGTGGTGCTGTTGCGGCGGCACTGGCAACGCTAGTGACACCTGCGGCGGCATTACTGGCGCTGATTTCGCCTTCAGAAGGTGAAGCTAATCAGTGCCGGATGATTTTGTCGCAGATGAAGAAGTGATGATAATTGCCGGATGTCTGACATCCGGCAATTAAACAGATTCAGATTGTTGGCAAAGTGTGCTTTGTTCATGCCGGATGCGGCGTGAACGCCTTGTCCGGCCTACAAATCCTTGCAAATTCAATATATTGCATGGAAATTCAGGCCTGATAGGCGTAGCGCATCAGGAAATTTTCAGCCTCATTACAACGACTGATGTCGCGTCTCATGCGTCAGCAGCAGGGCAATTAACGTCAAGCCAGCCATTGCCGCCAGATATAACCCCACTGCACCTAACCCGTAGTTAGTCTGCAACCAGGCTGCGATATACGGCGCAACGGAAGCCCCAAGAATCGACGATACGTTGTAAGAGAACGATGCCCCGGTGTAACGCACTTCCGTCGGGAACAGCTCTGGCAACAGCGCGCCCATCGGCCCGAAGGTCAGTCCCATCAGACTTAACCCCAACAGCAGGAAGGCAAAAACCAGAATTGGGTTACCAGAACCGAGCAACGGGTTAAAGGCGAACAGCGCGAACAGGATGATAAGCGTCGTGATGATTACCATGCTTTTACGACGACCAAAGGCATCTGCCAGCAATCCGGCGACTGGCACCATCACACCAAAACCAATTACTGCCATCATCAGCATCCACAGCACTTCGTTACGCGGCAGGCCAAGCCCGACAGGCGCGGCGGCGGTACTGAAGGTCATCGAGTAGACAGTCATGATGTAAAACAGCGTGTAGGTTGCCAGCATGATGAAGGTGCCGAGCACCGTGACGCGCACGTGTTTGGTCAGCAGTGTACCCAGCGGGATCTTCACCTGTTTTTTCGCTTTTGCGACTTTCTCAAACACCGGTGATTCATGCAGCGAAACGCGGACATACAGGCCGATAATCACCAGCACCGCCGAGAAGATAAACGGCACGCGCCAGCCCCAGCTCATAAACTGTTCGTCGGTCAGTAGCCATGAGAGCAACAAGAAAGTACCGTTGGCAAAGAAAAAGCCAATTGGGGCGCCCAGCTGCGGGAAAGAGCCGTAAAGCGCACGTTTGCGCGGCGGGGCATTTTCAGTTGCCAGCAGCGCCGCACCGCCCCATTCACCGCCTAATCCCAGCCCCTGACCAAATCGAGCCAGCGCCAGCAACAGCGGGGCGAAAATACCAATCGTGGCGTAGCCCGGCAACAGACCAATCACCACCGTCGAAATCCCCATCGTTAGCAAAGAGGCGACCAGTGTCGCTTTACGTCCAACGCGATCGCCGAAATGACCAAATACGGCAGAGCCGATGGGGCGCGCGACGAAGGCAATGGCGAAGGTGGCAAGCGATTGTAAAGTCGCTGCCGCCGGGTCGCCCTGCGGGAAGAAGATATGCGGGAACACAATGACGGCTGCAGTGGCGTAAATGTAAAAGTCGAAGAACTCAATGGCTGTACCAATGAGGGAGGCAACAAGGACTTTATTACGCGAGTTTACCGGCGTGAATTCCTGGTTATTTTCGAGTGTTGTGGCGGTTGCTTGCATAATCTTTTCTTATTTTTTGGCTAACGAATAGCCATATTACGCACAGCAAAAGTGATATTTCAATGTGTAACAAATCGCGAAAATGGTCAAAAATCAGGCAAAAAGGGGATAATGTTTAGGCTGATGATTTTTCTTCTATGAAATGCTTCACACAATTTCATAAATAGTCAATAAAACTGGTTATAGGTTAAATAAAAGTTACCAACTGGATTTATATGCTGGGGTTATGAGTTGGAATGAAATTGTTTGCTCCTAAATAGATGGCTTAAGAGGCTCTGGGAAGAGTTTCAAGAGGTTATGTGCGCATTATAGCCGGATGCGATGCTGGCGCATCTTATCCGGCCTACGGGGAGTCAGGCCGGATAAGGCGTTTACGCCGCATCCGGCATATTTTAAGGCTGTGTTTTCCCCGGCATTCGCGGGTCATCTTTATACTCGGCGGTGGCAATCCACGCCGCGCAAAACAGCGTCAGACGAGCGAAGAAGTAGAAAAATGCCATCAGCCCCAGCACGGAACCAAATGCTGCGCCAGATGGGGATTTCATCAACGACGGCAGGGTATACGTCATCACAATTTTAATCACTTCAAAACCAATCGCTGCGAGGAACGTCCCGCGAATCAGCGCCTTTCTACGCGGACGGTGGCGCGGCAGGCGCCAGAAGATCCAGAAGAAAAGCAGATAGTTGGCAAAGATAGAAATCGCCAGACCAATCAACCGCCACGTCGGTTTCAGCCACTCAATGCTATTAAGGTGCAGCGCGCTAATAATCATTTGTTGCGCAGAACCGGCAACGGAAGTGATTGAGAGCGTCACAATCAGCGCAATCAACAAACCAATCAGCGAAATAAAGTCACGCAGATATTTTACCCAGAACTTCTCCTGATCTTGCGGCGAACGTTCCCAGACATCGCGCGATTGGGCGCGAATTGCTTCACGTAAATTCCCCATCCAGTTGATGCCGGAGTATAGCGCCACGGCTAACCCAACAAGTCCTACGGTAGTACGCTGCTGAACGGCAGTGTTGATGGTGTTTTTCAACGTGGCGGCAAGCGTCGGATCGCTGATGTTTTGCAGAATCTTGTCGAAGATATCCTGTAACAGCATCGGATGCGAAGCCAGCACAAAACCCCCTGCGGCAAATGACACCATTAAAATCGGGATCATCGACAAAAACGAGAAATAGGTGATGGCCGCGCCAAACTGATTACCAAGCCGATCGTTAAAGCGTTCTGTCGCGCGAATAAGGTGCGCGATGATCGGTTGGCGTTGGATTTTTTCGGCGGTGGTGGTGACGGTTTCCAGTGCCTGACTGACTTTGCCGCCTTTATCGCTATTATCCAGATGCTTAATTGGCTCGTGCTCCAGATCCTGGGTGGGACGTTTGATCTCGTTTTCCTGCGTCATCCGCTCTTTAGTCCTTCTGTCGTTGTCTTTCTTAAAAAGTATAGTCGGTCAGTCCAGGTACTCTTTCATCACACCAGCCAGCCACTGCATAAACAGGTTTACACGGCGGGAAAGCTCCCGACGCTGTGGGTAAACCAGAGAAATGGAGCGTGGTTCGGCGCGGTAGTTGGGTAACACTTCGATAAGCTGTCTGGCGCGTAGGGCTTCGCGTACGGTGACGCGGGGGATCTGAATAATCCCCAGTCCCGCCAGACCGGCGGCAAGATAGTTTTCTCTACTGTTTACCGTCAACATGCCGCCGGACTTAAACCACTGGACGCCATTAACACTGGCAACCTCAAAACCCAACGGATGCGCGCCCAGATGTGGCGTGTAATGCACTACCGCGTGCGAAGTCAGGTCGTCGGGACTTTGCGGATAACCAAAGCGCGTCAGATAGTGCGGACTGGCGCAGTTGACCATCGTCAGTTTGCCGAGGGGGCGGGTGATGAGTCCATCGTCGGGCAACGTTCCCGTGCGTACTACGCAATCAAAGCCATCATGAAGAATATCTACCGGACGGTCATTGCTGCTTAATTCCAGTTCAATTCCCGGATATTGATGGAGAAATTCGGGCAGGCGCGGCAGTAGCAGGGTTTTTGCTATCCCGGACGGGATATCGATGCGCAATTTACCGCTGATGCTGGTGGCCTCCTGCTGAAATAAACCGTCCAGTTCGTTGAGATTACTCAACACATCTTTTGCCCGTTGGTAATAGGTCATGCCATCAGGCGTGAGTTTGACCCGTCGCGTGGTGCGCTGGAGAAGCTGGGTGCCAAGTTGATGTTCCAGTGCCTGTATCTGGCGCGAAACACTTCCCTTTGGCAAAGCAAAGAAATCCGCCGCGCGGGAAAAACTCTCCAGCTCTGCGACTTTGATGAACAACTGCATTGCGTGAATTTTATCCATTTCTTTGACCGATTGTTGTTCACAGCGAAACAGTAACGCGTATATCGCATTGTTTATTGTTTTTTCTAACATCTAATGCATGGTTTCACAACGATGCAACGTTGAAAGTGAGGTGATTTTAGAGAATAAAAGGCGGATTCGCGTCTCTGAATAGAGAAATAACCAACAGAAAACCAAAATTTTGATTCGTTTTATAAAATGCTCACACACGACATTGCGTATTTGTGCGTAATCCAGTCACTTTCTTAAACTGTGGATGCTATTAAAGCATGCGCTGAATTGGCCGGGTTAACCGGAACGTGGCGCGAAAATATAAGGAATTCCTTAAGATTTTTTTAAATAGTGCCCTCGACATGTAATTTCAGGCGTTTAGCTGTAACTATTTATATCGGTAACTATTTTCTGTCTTTCATCTCTGTAGAATGGCCTCTGCCAAATGGCGAATTCTTATTTTGTCTCTCGGGTAATACCCTTCCACTACTTAAGCCTTTTTAACGTATTCAGGTGGAGATTCAGTAATGCAAATAATCATGTTTGACAGGCAGTCAATATTTATTCATGGAATGAAAGTCAGTTTACAGCAACGTATTCCAGGAGTAGGTATTCAGGGCGTCGGTCAGGCAGACGAGTTATGGCAAAAGCTGGAAAGCTACCCTGAAGCCTTAGTTATGCTCGATGGCGATCAGGATGGTGAGTTTTGCTACTGGTTACTGCAAAAAACCGTGGTGCAATTTCCTGAGGTTAAGGTGTTAATCACGGCTTCGGATTGCAACAAACGATGGTTGCAGGAGGTTATTCATTTCAATGTGATGGCGATTGTACCGCGTGATTCTTCGATCGATACGTTCGTGTTGGCGGTCAATAGTGCGGCGATGGGAATGATGTTTCTGCCCGGTGACTGGCGAACCACGCCGGAAAAGGATACGAAAGATCTCAAATCGTTAAGCGCCCGCCAGCGGGAAATTTTAACCATGCTGGCGGCGGGCGAATCGAATAAAGAGATTGGTCGGGCATTAAATATCAGCACCGGAACGGTAAAAGCGCACCTGGAATCGCTCTATCGCCGTCTGGAAGTGAAAAACCGTACCCAGGCAGCGATGATGTTAAATATATCCTCCTGAAGAGGATAATTTTACAGCTAGCAGGAAGTTAGCGGTTGGCTGTAAAAATATTATGGTTCGCCGTATAGACCAATTAAACGACGTACCACACCGTTGGTCCAGCCAAACCCATCCTGCAACGGATATTCGCCCCCGCCGCCCTCGCGGGGGACACCATCGGCAATATGGTATTTCTCGATCAGTTTGTGCTGTTCCAGGTAGAACTGATTCACCGTCTTCAGCCAGCTACGCGCGATCTCATCCCCCAGATAGTCATCACCGTACATTTTAAATCCCTGAATCGCCATCCATTGTAATGGCGCCCAGCCGTTGGGTTTATCCCACTGTTCACCGGTTTCATACTCACTTGCCAGAATCCCGCCCGGCGTCAGTAAACGGCTTCGCACGGCATTTGCCAGACGGTCGGCCTGTTCATGGCTCGCCATGCCCACATATAACGGCACAATGGCAGCAGCGGAAAAGAGAGCCTGCTGTTCGCGCCGCCAGTCGTAATCGCGGTAGAGACCATTTTCATCATCCCAGAGATAATGGTTTACCGCATCGCGGCGGGCATTGGCTTTCTGGCGGAACAGAGTTTCCGTTTCCTTGTCGCCTTTCAGCGCCGAGATGTTGGCGATGGCGCTCTCCAGTTTAAACAGGAAAGCATTCAGATCGATGGGGATGAACTGAGTGGTCCGAATACTCGCCAGGCGACCGGCGTCGCGTAGCCAGCGGGAGGAGTAATCCCAGCCAGAAGCTGCGCCCGCGCGTAAATCGCGGTACACCTCGTTCGGCGGACGACCAGAGTGCTTCGCGGTTTCCACATCCTCCAGCCAGGATTCGTCACGCGGCGTGTCGCGGTCGTCCCAGTAGCGGTTAAGCAGCGAACCATCCGGCATCCGCACTACATGGCGATAGGCCTGATTAGGGATCAGCGATTCTGCTCCGTCCATCCAGAAGGCATATTCCATTTTCAGATGGTCGAGATAGCGGCGCGCTCCGCGTACACCATCTTCTTCAAACAACTCCACCATCAGCGCAAAAACCGGTGGCTGCGAGCGGCTCAAATAGTAGGTGCGGTTGCCGTTGGGGATGTGCCCGTAGTTTTCGATCATCCAGGCGAAGTTATCGGCCATGCATTTCAGCAAATCTTCACGCCCGCTTTCCGCCAGACCCAGCATGGTGAAATAGGAATCCCAATAGTAGGTTTCGCTAAAACGACCGCCAGGGACAATATACGACTGCGGCAGCGCCAGCAGAGAAGACCACGGAATGTGATCCTGCGGCTCGCGGGTTAATACCGGCCATAGCTGGTCGATATGCTCTTTCAGGGAGTTTTGCGGGTCTGATACATACTCGCTGGAGTAGACTTCCGGTAACCAGAAGTGATTTTCAACAAACTTGCGCAAATCGAAATCACGATGACGGCGCACTTTACGATAGCGGATTAAGATATCCAGCGGGTCCATTTTGGGGGCGCAGTCAGGAAACGTTTTACTATCGGGGAAAATTTTTGCCGACTGGACATGTTCGAAAAGTTCGAGATAGCGGTCAGCAGGTGTTAGCGCGTCAGAGGCTGGCAGCCCTTCAATCATTTCGGGTTCTGGCTCTGCCTCGAGCATCTCATCCAGTTTTAATTCATACGGATCCAGTTCATAACAGAGATCGACCTCGACCATCAGTTCGTCTGGATTAGGGTTTTGAATTTTCTGATTGAGCATAAGGATCCGACCTCCGAAATTCGTCTCTAATTATCGGGCTTTCCTTTAAGCGTAGTCATTCGCTCCGGTCGATGGGCGACAAAGCGTGCGGTGGATCACGTTTATTAATGGGGAAAAAAATATAACGCACTAATATCAATGGAATTTATAAAAATAAGAATTCCATGTTGTTTTTCATTTTCGGAACATTCAATCATGGTCTCCCCGTAATCATGATATGCCATTCCTGATCTGAGTAATAGGTATAGGCTATCTTATTGATAGTTTATATTCATGTAATTGATTGATTCCTATCAAAAAGCTAATTCCCCTGTTTTTTATGATGGTTTAGTCTCGCAGAGACGTTTGCAGCATTCTGGAAAATTTGGTGATGCTGCCAACTTACTGATTTAGTGTATGATGGTGTTTTTGAGGTGCTCCAGTGGCTTCTGTTTCTATCAGCTGTCCCTCCTGTTCAGCTACTGACGGGGTGGTGCGTAACGGCAAAAGCACC
>Ga0209547_100098_pt1 | contig 20362 bp, 21 predicted proteins | sample UppTromicrDC3115_FD_185843 | JGI IMG/M metagenome (GOLD analysis project Ga0209547, IMG submission 185843) | Upper troposphere microbial communities from Oklahoma, USA - DC3-115 (SPAdes) (version 2) | ecosystem: Environmental > Air > Outdoor Air > Unclassified | place: USA: Oklahoma | collected...
TTTGATGGAATTTAAAATTTCGCAAACGTAAAGTATATTAATTATTTTTTAATTTCATGTAAATTTCCGATAAATCACTTAATAAATTTTTCATTATTTTAATAAAAATACTAAAAAAGTATTGAAATGCATAATAATAGTTATATATAATGAATTGAAATGAAGAAATAAATGGAGGTTTCTATGGAAAGTACAATTGATTTATTAAAAATATTAGGAATTTTAAGAAAAAATATTAAAATGTTGATAATTTTACCACTTATATGTTTGGTAATTGGTGCAATAATTTCTTTTTTCTTTATAGACGCAAAATACCAAGCTTCTACTCAAATATTAGTGAATCAAAAAGAAAGCGATTCACAAATGATGGCACAAGAAGTTCAAAGTAATATTCAACTTGTAAATACATATTCACAAATAGTTAAAAGTCCAAGAATTTTAGATAAAGTTTCAAAAGAATTAGATGGTAAATATTCTTCAAGTGAAATATCAGGTATGTTAACAGTTACCAACCAAGCAGAGTCTCAATTATTAAATATTGATGTTGAAAGTAAAAGTGGTAGTGATTCAGAAAAAGTTGCTAATACGGTAGCAAAGGTATTTAGTGATGAAGTACCTAACATCATGAGTGTAGACAATGTTTCAGTATTATCTAAAGCCGATAATACCGCTAGTCAAGTTGCGCCGAAACCTATAGTTAATCTAATTATTGGTTTAGTAATAGGTTTGGTTATAGCTTTATTAATCATATTTATTAAAGAAATGTTCGATAAACGTATTAAAACTGAAGAAGATGTTGAGAAAGAATTGGAAATACCTGTATTAGGTTCAATCCAAAAATTTAATTAAGGAGGCTAAAACCATGGCGAAGAAAAAAAGAACAATTTCACCTTTGTATGTACATGACAAACCTAAATCTACAGTAAGTGAAAAATTTAGAGGAATCCGATCAAATATAATGTTTTCAAATGCAGAAAATGAAATAAACAGCTTGTTGATTACGTCTGAAAAACCTGCATCTGGAAAGAGTACAATATCTGCAAACATTGCAGTAACATACGCGCAGGCAGGTTATAAAACACTAATCATAGATGGGGACATGAGAAAGCCTACACAGCATTATATCTTTGATTTGCCTAATAATAGTGGACTTTCTAATTTAATCATTAATAAGACAACATATAGTGAATCAATTAAAGAAACTAGAGTAGACAATTTAGCAATCTTAACAGCAGGGCCAACACCACCCAATCCATCAGAATTGATTGCTTCTAGTAAATTTGAAAATATATATAATGAATTATTGGATCACTATGACTTTGTTGTCATAGACACGCCACCAGTAAATACAGTGACGGATGCACAAGTATATGCAAAGACTGTTAAAAACTGTGTGTTAGTAATAGATACAGAAAAGAATAACAAAACTGAAGTTAAGAAAGCTAAAGACTTACTGAATAAAGCTGGTGGAAAATTATTAGGAGCAGTTTTAAACAAAATGCCTTTAGATAAAAACTCAAGCTACTATTATTACTATGGGGAAGATTAAAAATGATTGATATACATAATCATATATTAGTTGATGTTGATGATGGACCTAAAAGTATGAATGAAGCAGTTGAATTACTTAAACAAGCTAAAAATGAGGGAGCGACAGATATTGTCGCGACACCTCATCATTTGCATACAAGATATTCTAACGACATACAAATGGTAAAAGAAAAATTAAGCGAATTAAGAGAAAATGCAGAAATAAAAGAATTAGGTATTCGATTATATACTGGGCAAGAAATTCGGGTGACTGATCAAATTATTGATGATATAAATAATGGCAAAATTGAGGGAATCAATTCCTCTAGATATTTATTATTAGAATTGCCAAGTAATGAAGTTCCACATTATAGTAATCAATTGTTTTATGAGTTACAAACAATGGGATACGTCCCGATTATTGCACATCCAGAGAGAAATAAAGCAATTGTACAAAATTTAGATTTACTATTTGACTTAGTAAATGGTGGTGCATTAAGTCAAATTACAACTTCCTCATTGATGGGAGAATTTGGAAGTAATGTAAGAAAAATTTCATTGAAAATGATTGATAATAATTTAGCACATTTTATAGCATCTGATGCACATAATGTAAATAACAGACCATTTGTGCTAAATCAGTTGTTTAAAGAAAGAAAACTAAAAGCTTATTACGAAGAATTAGAAATGTTTTTAGAAAACGGGAAATCAGTTTTGAAAAATGAAAGAATCTCCAAACAAATACCAACACAAGATTATAAACAGAAAAAATGGTTTGGTCTTTTATAGAAAAAATAAACGGGGGATCAAAGTGACGAAAATTTCTGCAAAATTAAGGTTTTTAATATTAATTATTGTTGATTCACTTATAGTAACACTTTCAGTGTTTTTAGGGTATTCAATATTAGAACCATATTTCAATGCATACTCCATTGATTTGTTAATATTATCATCAATTATTTTATTGTTATCACACCACATATTTGCTTATGTGTTCAATTTATATCATAGAGCATGGGAATATGCGAGTGTGAGTGAATTAATGTCAGTTTTGAAGGCGGTTACAAGCTCAATAGTTGTTACTATAATAAGTGTGATGATTATAACAGGTGATAGTCCATTTTTTAGGCTATATTTTATTACTTGGATGATGCATCTATTATTGATAGGTGGATCAAGGTTATTTTGGCGAGTTTATAGAAGATATTTTATAGATAATGCTATTGAAAAAAAAGCAACCTTAGTAGTGGGTGCTGGTCAAGGTGGTTCTATGTTAGTTCGCCAAATGTTAAGAAGTCAAGATATGAGGATGCAACCAGTATTAGCTGTTGATGATGATAGAAATAAGCAAAAAATCACAATAACTGAAAGAGTGAAGGTGCAAGGATATATTAAAGATATTCCTGAGTTAGTGAAAAAATTCAGAATTAAAAAAATTATTATTGCAATACCTACACTAAGTCAAAAGCGTTTAAATGAAATTAATGAGATATGTAATATTGAAGGCGTTGAATTATTTAAGATGCCAAATATAGAAGATGTGCTTTCTGGTGAAATAGAAGTAAATCAACTTAAAAAAGTAGAAGTTGAAGACTTGTTAGGGAGAGATCCTGTGGAACTTGATATGGCATTAATATCACAAGAATTAACAAATAAAACAATTTTAGTTACTGGAGCAGGCGGGTCAATAGGTTCAGAAATTTGTAGGCAAGTTTGTAAATTTAATCCGAAAAGAATTATATTATTAGGACATGGTGAGAATAGTATTTACTTAATCCATCAAGAGTTAAAAATTGCTATAGGTGATAAAATTGAATTTATTCCTGTAATTGCAGATGTACAAGATAAAGAGCGTATATTAGAAATAATGAATGTTTATAAACCATATGCAGTTTATCATGCAGCTGCACACAAGCATGTGCCGTTAATGGAGTTTAACCCACTTGAAGCAATTAAAAATAATATTTTAGGAACAAAAAATACAGCAGAATCCGCAAAAGAAGTTCAAGTGAAAAAATTTGTGATGATTTCAACTGATAAAGCTGTCAACCCACCTAATGTAATGGGAGCAACAAAACGTGTGGCTGAAATGATTGTTCAAAGTTTAAATGATAAAAAAAGTCATACAAGTTTTGTCGCTGTGAGATTTGGTAATGTACTTGGTTCTAGAGGATCAGTTATACCTTTATTTAAAAAACAAATTGAAGCAGGTGGACCAGTAACAGTAACTCATCCAGAAATGACACGATATTTTATGACAATACCAGAAGCTTCAAGACTTGTATTACAGGCTGGTGCTTTAGCACAAGGTGGAGAGGTATTCGTTTTAGATATGGGTAAACCTGTTAAAATAGTTGATTTAGCAAAGAATTTAATACGATTAAGTGGAAAAAAAGAGGAAGAAATAGGAATTGAATTCTCAGGAATTAGACCTGGAGAAAAATTATTTGAAGAATTGCTAAATAAAAATGAAGTTCATCCAGAGCAAGTATATGAAAAAATTTATAGGGGAAAAGTTGCACACTATTCAAAAGCAGAAGTTGATTTGATTGTTGAAGACTTAACAAACGATTTTTCAAAGGAAAAGATAATAAAGATAGCAAATAGATAATATAAAAATGTATATTGGAGTTTTAAAATGAAACTAAAGGACAAAGTATTATTAACTTTAAATTTTGTGGCATTAATGGTTAGTATATTTACATACATTGGCTATTTAAATAATTTGATTGGTTTCAAGGTTGTTACAATTTCATTATGTGTAACTGTCTCTATGACTATTTATTTACTATACAAAAAAAGAAAAGGGTTTTTATTAGTTTATTTAGTATATTTATTTTTAACTAATTTTGGTGTATTTATAACAAATGTATTTATGGCCGATCCTTTAGTGGAGTATCATGGTGATTTGTCTTGGTATAAAATAAATACATCAAATTTATTTAGTATTGCTACATTTGCGATATTAATTTTTACTATTTCTAGTAATTTGATTAGCGTGTTTAGCAAAGATAATTTCAATATAAAGTTTGATATACAAAGAAAAGGAAATGACTTATTCTACTATACGGGAATATTATTTATTATTGGATTTACAATTCAGTTTCTTTTTTATATTCTAACTGGTCGATTATCAATAAATACTTATGGTGATTATGTAAATAGTATACAAGAATTACCGATGTATACATATGGAATATTCTTTTTTTCAATTGGTATTGCATTTGCATTTTCTAATGTAAAAAAAGCAAACATTAAATATTTAGTGATAATATTAACACCACAAGTGTTACTTTTTTTAATCACTGGAAACAGAGGAGAAGTTTTTTATCCAGTTTTATCTGCGCTTGGAGTATTAATAGTAAGAAATTATAAGATCAAATGGTGGATGATAATAACAATTGTTTTTACATTGTTTTTTGTAATACCATTTATTAAAGTATTCAGAAACATGGATAGCAGTACAATTGAAAAAATCGATATAAATTGGTTTTCTTCACTTGTTGAAATAGGTTATACATTACGTCCTTTAGGATATGTAACTAGATGGATTGATGGTGGAGAAAGTATGGCATACGGCAAAAGCTATTTAGCGCCTATCCAAAATATATTTTCAAATTTTATTCCAGGGTTACAACCTGTGAATTATGAAATGGTCGGTTTTGGTTTTAGATATAGGTTACCCGGTATGGGGTTTAATGTAATAGCAGAAGCATATTATAACGGTGCACTTGTTGGAGTGTTTCTTGTGATTTTAATACTAGTACTATTACTTTGGAAATTCACAAATTTTAAATCGTTTGAAATGCTATCAATGGGAACTGCAATTGTAAGTGTGTTAATTAATAATATAAGAAATGCATTTTCATTCGTACCAGCATATATAATAATAATAATGATAATAGTTGTGATTTTACTAATTGTAGATAGTTATATAAAAAAAGAAATGAAGGCTGATTAAATTGGTGAAAAATTTTAATTATATGTTTAGCGCAAACATAGTATCTGCATTATGCAAATTTTTAATCTTACTTATAATAGTAAGATTAGGAACACCAGATGAAGTGGGAAAATATAATTATGCATTAGTTATTACTGCGCCTATTTTTTTATTTATTTCATTAAAAATCAGATCTGTAATTGTCACAAACGATCAGTATAGTAAGAACCAATACATATCGACCATCGTTTTATTAAATTGTATTGCTATAGTATTTATTGCAATATTCCTTTATGTTTTAGGTAAGGGAGACTTAATTATTATATTAATAGTAGCGTTAATAAAATTATTTGAAAATATAAAAGAAGTGCCATATGGGATATATCAAAAAAACGAGAATCTTAAATTATTAGGTATTTCAATGGGGATATACAATTTACTAAGTTTAATTTTATTTTTCATTATATATTTTATTACGCATAATTTGAATATGGCACTTTTATCTTCATTATTATCCTGTGTTTTTTCTTTAATTATCATTGATAAATGGTTTTTGAACAAGTATTATAGCGTGAAATTAGGTTTTGATAACAATATAAAAATAATTAAAGACATTTTTATTTTATCAATTCCACTTGCTTTTTCAAGTGCACTGGGATCATTAAATACTGGTATTCCAAGGATAGTATTAGCAAATCAATATGGACAATATACATTAGGTATATTTTCTACAATTGCGTATGTTTTGGTTATTGGTAGCTTGTTTGCTAATTCAATTAGTCAAGTTTTTTTACCAAAGCTAAGGAAATTATATATAAACGATAATAAAGAAGAGTTTGAAAAATTAACTAGAAAAATGGTGTTGATTGGCACTTTCCTAGGTACATGTTCAGTTATAATAAGTGTATTTTTTGGAAAGTCATTGCTTTCATTAGTTTTTGGTAAGGAATATGGGACGAACAATATTATATTAATTATTCTTTCTTTGGGATTACTTTTTATTCTAAGTGGAGTGTTTTTGGGTACAACGATAATAGCTACAGGTAAATACAATGTAAACTATAAAATATCATTAATATTATTAGTGAGTATTTTGATTTTAAGTTTTACGTTGATTTCTAACTATTCACTATTGGGGGCAGCTTTGACTATTACTATTTCACAATTTGTTGCTTTAATAAGCTATTATTATTTTTACAAAAAAATATTTTGAGGTGATAAAATGAAAAAGTTTTTTTTAAAATTAATGAAAAAGAATTTATCTGAGGATAAAATAAAAAAATTAGGCGTGCAAGTTGGAAATGATTGTCGGTTTTTAAGTGTAGATAAATCAACATTTGGTTCTGAACCTTATCTAATACATATTGGTGACCACGTAACTATAACAAGTGGTGTGAAATTTGCTACACATGATGGTGGTGTATGGGTTTTTAGGAAAAAATATCCTGAAATAGATAGCTTTGGCAGAATATTTATCGGTAACAATGTTTTTATAGGCATAAATTCAATTGTTTTACCTGGTGTAACAATAGGGAATAATGTTGTAGTAGGTGCTGGGAGTGTAGTTACGAAAGATATACCAGATAATGTTGTTGTTGGAGGTAATCCTGCTAAAGAAATTAGAAGTATTCAGACTTATGAGACTAAAATGTTAGAAAATGCGGATTATACAAAAAAACTAAATTATAATGAAAAAAAAGAATATTTATTAAATAAATTCAAAGATAAAAGGTATAGTCATGAATAAAATTATGCATATATTTAGTAGAATGAATCGTGGCGGGGCAGAGTTAAGAACTATTGAACTTATGAAATTAATGAATAACGATTTTGAATTCCATATATGTGCTACATCAGGAAAAAAAGGCGAACTAGACGATGAATTGAAGAAAATGGGGATTACAATACATTATTTAGACATTAAAAAAAGTGATTTTCCTATCAAATTTATAAAATTATTGAAAAATAATAAAATAGATGTTGTACATAGTCACATTCTATTTATGAGTGGATTAATTCAATTACTTACTTTTTTTTCAAATGTAAAAAATAGAATAACTCACTTTAGAACATCAAAAGATAGTAAAGAAAAAAACAGTATAAAAAGAAAAATCAGAAATAAGATATTGAAAATTATAATAGAAATTTTTAGTACAAAAATTCTATATGTTAGTAACATAGCAAAGGAAAACCTAATACCTAAAAAGCTTTTTCCCTATAAACATAAAACTGTTTACAATGGTTTTCAAAAACCTGATTTTAATGAAAATTTTGAAAAAAAAGAGAATAGCTTTATTTATGTTGGAAGATTTTTTCATACAAAAAATCAATTGTTTTTATTAGATGTGATAGAAATTTTGAAAAATGATTTTAATATCAATATTAAAATTACATTTGTTGGTAATATTGAAACTGAATATGGGAAAAAATTCTTGGATATAGCAAGAGAAAGGGAATTAAATAAAAATATTAATATTATAGGGGAAGTAAGAAACCCGTTAGAATATTTAAAAACATATAAATATTTTTTGTTTCCTAGTGAATTAGAAGGACTACCAGGAGCGTTGATAGAAGCGCATCTTCTTAATTGCATAGTTATAACTTCAAATATAAAAGAAAATTCTGAAGTGAATCAATATTTTCCTGATTCATCATTTGAATTAGAACTAAATTCAAAAATTTGGGCTCTTAATATAGAAAAATTACTATCGAAAGAAAAAAATATAACTTTTAATGGCATTAATCCATTTGATATCAGGGTTGTTATACAAGAATTAGAAGAACTTTATACAAATTAAATATAATATCTCACTAATGAAAGGATTGTTTTTATGAAAATTTTAATTACAGGTACTGCAGGATTTATCGGGTCACATTTGGCGAAAAAATTAATTAATCAAGGTTATTATGTTGTTGGTGTAGATAGTATAAATGATTACTATTCGGTTTCTTTAAAAGAAGATAGATTAGAATCTATTGGAAAAGAAAATTTCACTTTCTATAAATTGAAGCTAGAAGATTATGATGATTTAACTAAAGTGTTTGAAGATGAACAACCTGAAGTTGTAGTGAATTTAGCTGCACAAGCAGGTGTTAGATACAGTATTGATAATCCTAGAGCATATATCGATGCTAATATTGTTGGTTTTATGAATGTGCTTGAATGTTGTAGACATCAAAATATTAAAAATTTAATCTATGCTTCTTCAAGTTCAGTATATGGCGCGAATACAAGCAAACCATTTAGTACATCAGATAATATAGATCATCCACTTAGCCTATATGCAGCGACGAAAAAATCAAATAAGTTAATGGCACACACGTATAGTCATTTATATAACTTGCCAACAACAGGTTTAAGATTCTTCACTGTTTATGGACCATGGGGTAGACCAGACATGGCACTATTCAAATTTACCAAAGCAATTGTAAACGATGAAGTGATTGATGTTTATAATCATGGAAACATGATGAGAGACTTTACTTACGTTGATGATATTGTTGAGGCAATTAGCAGACTTGTTAAGAAACCAGCATCACCAAATAAAGATTGGTCAGGTGCTAATCCAGATCCTGGCTCATCTTATGCACCTTATAAAGTTTATAACATTGGGAATAATAGCCCTGTTAGATTAATGGAATTTGTTGAAGCAATTGAAAATAAACTTGGAAAAGAAGCTAAGAAAAATTATATGGATTTACAACCAGGGGATGTACCAGAAACATATGCAAATGTAGATGATTTATTCAGAGACATCGATTTCAAACCAGAGACAACGATTCAAGATGGTGTAAATAAATTTGTGGATTGGTATTTAGGATATTACAAATAGAAAGGGTGTATTCACATGCAGTTACTTTTTGTACATGATTTCCCAGTTGAAAAATATAAAGAGAATTATTATTCAATAGGTTTCTCGTATAAAATTTGGGATCGATATTTACCAGTTTTTGATAAAATGCTTATAAATTCAAGAGTTAAGAATGTAAAAAAAGAAAGTTCGATTAATAAATCAAATGGAGAAAAAGTGAGTTTTAAAACAATAGATAGTTATAAATCTCCGAAATCTCTAGTTTTTAATCATAAGAATATAATAGAAACACTCACTATGTCTATAAAGAAAAGCGATGGTATATTAATTAGACTTCCAAGTGTTTTAGGACTTATTGCTGCTTCTATATGTAAAAGGCTCAATAAACCTTATATGGTTGAAGTAGTAGGTGCGGCATTTGATGCATATTGGTTTCACGGGTCCGTTTTCGGAAAATGTTTATCATTACCTATGGAGTTTTCACAAAAGAATGCAGTTAAAAATGCGAGTGTAGCAATTTATGTAACTAAGGAATATTTAAGTAATAAATATCCGTGCAAAGGTAAAGAATTTAAAGGGGTTTCAAATGTACAATCTGTAGAAAATTTTGATAAGAAATTAGATATAGGAAGTAAAATTAAAATTGGTCTTATTGGTTCTACATTTGTTGATTATAAAGGTCATGATGTAGCTATAAAAGCAGTAAGTAAATTAGTGAAAGAAGGATTTAACATTCAACTAGAGTTTGTTGGTGATGGACCTAGTAAAAAGTTTGGAAATATGTCGAGAAAATATAAGCTTGAAAATAGTGTTGTTTTTAAAGGGAAAATTTACGACAAAGCAGAGTTGAATAACTGGTTCAGAAGGTTAGATATATATATACAACCTAGCTTAACAGAGGGACACTGTCGAGCAATAGTTGAGGCAATAGGAAATGGTGTGCCAACATTAGCATCCAATGCTGGTGGTAATTCAGACAGCGTTAATGAAAAATATTTATTTAAAGCTAAAGATACAGTGAAATTAGCAGAACTAATTAAAAAAACTATTTTATCTAAGGGATATAGAGAAAAAAACATTTTAGAAAATAAAAAAAATATTTCTGGTTATGACTTGCAAAATATTCAAATGAAAAGAGAAAAAGCGTTAAAAGAATATAAAAAAATAATAAATGATTTTTATTTATAGAAGGGAATAAATAAAAATGTTGGAATATATATATAATCATTCACCAATAATTATTCAAAATATAATGGTTTCAATCCAAGGTAAAATATTTGAGAAACAAAGATATACGAATCATTATTTTGAAGAAATTAAGAGACTAAGAGAGTGTGATGATTTCTTTGAATTACAAAACCAACGATTTAATGAATTTTATGAATATATAAAAGAGAATAGTGAATTCTATTTAGAAAAGATTGAAAAAAATAATCTGAGTAATGAAAAAATAACTGTGGATAATATAGATCGACTACCTGAAATTACGAAAGATGATATTAGAAAGAACATAGATAAAATTATTACTACGAAAAAGAATAAATTGATAAAAATGGGAACAGGTGGCTCAACAGGGAAAAGTATGATTTTTTATACCAATGCATATGATATGTCTAGAAAAATAGCATACCTTGATTACTTCAAAGAACAACATGGTGTTTATAAAGGTATGAAAAGAGTTAGTGTAGGAGGTAGGAAAATTGTACCTATAAATCAAAAAAGAAAAATATTTTGGCGATTTAATAAACCGTTAAATCAATTAATGATATCTGCATATCATGCAGACGGTGATAATCTTTAGTATTATATAAAAAAATTAAATAAATTCAAGCCTGAAACTTTGGATGGATATACGACAGTTATTCATAGGATTGCTAAATATATTTTAGACGAAAATATAAAATTAAGCTTTAAGCCAATAGCAATTTTTCCCAATGCAGAAACTTTAACTGATTTAATGAGATATGATATTGAAAAAGCTTTTAACTGTTCAGTACGTAATCAGTATGCTTCTTCTGAAGGAGCGCCTTTTATTACAGAGAATAAAACAGGGGAGCTGGAAATTAATGCAGCAACTGGGGTGTTTGAATTTGAGCAAGTTCACGGGAATGTCTATGAATTAATTGTAACAGGTTTTTATACCACTACTACACCATTATTGAGATACAGAATTGGTGATTCAGTTGAATTAGAAACTGAATTACCTGTAGATTATAAACAAAAAGACGTGAAAATCAAAAGAATTATTGGCCGTAACAATGATTTTCTTCTATCTAGAGAAAATGGAATTGTAACTAATGTTAATTTATCAACAGCAATAAGATTCGTTGGAAATGACGTTGTTGAATCACAATTTGTACAAAATGAAATTGACAATATTACTGTGTATTTAGTTATTAATAACAATGCAGATAAAAATAATATTATTAAAAGGTTAAGGTATGAATTGAAATTCAGATTTGGCACAAGCACTAATTTCCATTTCGAATTTGTTGATAAAATACCATTTACATCTGGTGGTAAGAAAAGATTCGCAATTAATAACATTAAATAAGGGGATATGAAAATGAATAGAAAAATTGCAGTTGTAGGGTTAGGTTACGTAGGATTGCCGGTAGCTGTTACTTTCGGAAATAAACATAAAGTCATTGGTTTTGATATTAATGAATCAAGAATTGAAGAATTGAAAAATGGATATGATAGAACGAACGAAGTAACGGATGAAAAATTAAAACAAACTGATATAGAATATACTTCAAATTCAGAAGATTTGAAGAAAGCTGATTTTATTATAATTGCGGTACCAACACCAATTGATAAACATAATAAACCAGATTTATTCCCGCTAATAAAAGCGAGTGAAACAGTAGGGGAAGTTATTACGCCTGATACAATTGTAGTTTATGAATCTACAGTTTATCCTGGTGCTACTGAAGAGGACTGTGTACCTGTACTGGAGAAACATTCAGGTTTAGTATGTGGGAAAGACTTTTTCGTTGGATATTCACCAGAAAGAATAAATCCTGGGGATAAAGTGCATACTTTTGAAACGATTACAAAGGTTGTTTCAGGACAAACACCAGAAGTTTTAGATGTAGTAGCAGAAGTTTATAGTTCTGTAGTAACAGCAGGTGTGCATAAAGCATCGTCTATAAAAGTAGCAGAAGCGGCGAAAGTCATTGAAAATACGCAACGTGATGTCAATATTGCGTTGATGAATGAACTAGCAATCATATTTGGTAAATTAGATATAGATACGAACGAAGTATTAAAAGCTTCAGGTACGAAGTGGAATTTCTTAAACTTTAAACCAGGTTTAGTTGGAGGGCACTGTATCGGTGTTGATCCATATTATTTAACTCATAAAGCTCAAGAAGTAGGTCATCATCCGGAAGTCATTTTAGCCGGAAGAAGAATAAATGATAATATGGCACAATATATAGCTTCTAATGTAATTAAAGAATTATTAAAGCAAGGATTAGAAGTTCAAGGAGCGACTGTAAATGTATTAGGACTTACCTTTAAAGAAAATTGTCCTGATTTAAGAAATACAAAAGTTATTCATATCATTGAAGAATTAAAAGAATACGGATTAAAAGTAACTGTTAATGATGTCGAAGCAGATAAAACAGAAGCTAAAAAGTTCTTTGGATTAGATTTGAAAGATGTCAATGAATTAGAAATGGCAGATATAGTGTTATTTGCAGTGCCACATAGAGAATATATTGAAAATAAAAGGAATTATATTGATTTAGTTAAAAATAATGGAGTAGTATTTGATATTAAAGGCATAATTAATAGTGATGAAATTAATTTTAGTCAAGGATTATGGAGACTATAAGTGTAAAATTATATTGTGGGGTTTTGTATGGAAAATCAAAAAATATTTCATTTAGTTACTGTTTCTAAAAGTATTCCACTTATGAGAGGCCAAATAGAATTTTTACGTAATAAAGATTTGGATGTTCATATTGTTTCTAGTGATGGAAACGAATTAAGGCAATATGAAAGTGAAATTGCTCATGTCGTACCTATGAAAAGAGATATAGCATTATTCAGTGATTTAAAGTCTCTAATAAAAATGGTAAAGCTATTTCATAAAGAAAAACCAAGTATTGTTAATTCAGGGACACCCAAAGCAGGATTAATTGGTACATTAGCTGCGTTTATTACTAGAAGGCCTATTAGAATATATACTGTGAGAGGTTTAAGGCTTGAAACAGTTAAGGGATTTAAATATTTTGTATTATATTTTATGGAAAAAATAGCGATGTTTTGTGCAACTGATATAATAGCAATTTCTGAAAGTTTAAAGCGTAAAATTATTACATCTAATTTGACTAAGAAGAATAAGGTTAAAGTATTAGGATTTGGTAGTTCTAATGGTATACACTTTGAAAAATTCCAATTAGCTAATAATAAATTAGAAGAAAAATATAATGAGTTATTAAATCGTAGTTTTGTTATTGGTTACGTAGGTAGAATTGTAAAAGACAAAGGGATACATGAATTGATTGAGTCATTTAAAATCATTGAAGATAAGGGATATAATGTCAAATTGTTAGTAATTGGGAGTATAGAGATGGAAAATGCCATTTCAGAATCTGACTATTTCTTTTTAACTAAAAATCCTAATGTTGTACTAATTAAACATGTTTCAAATCCAATTTCATTTTATAATAATATGGATGTATTTGTTTTTCCAACTTATAGAGAAGGATTTGGAAATGTAAGTATAGAGGCTCAAGCACTTGAAGTACCAGTAATTACTACTAACGTTACAGGCGCGATTGATACTGTAGTAGATGGAGAAACAGGGTTTATTGTTGAAAAAGCTGATTATAAAGCAATTGCGGAAAAAATTGAAACGTTAATTAATGATGACAATTTAAAAAATTACCTTGGACATAATGGTAGAACAAGAGTGGAAAAGAAATTTTCAAATAAAATTATATGGGAAGAATTGGAAAATTTGTACAATACCCTTCTAATGGAAAGAGAGAGGAATTAGTGAAAAGACTATTTGATATATTTAGCTCAGTTTATGCAATTATAATATTTTCACCTTTACTTTTATTGGTGTCAATTGCAATTAAACTAGAATCAAAAGGACCCATTGTATTTAAACAAGATAGACCAGGTATAAAGAACAAATTATTCAAGATTTATAAATTTAGATCTATGAGACAAGATACACCAAACGTAGCAACTGATAAACTAGATCCTGCTGATTATATTACAAAAACTGGTAAGTTCATTAGAAAAACATCATTAGATGAGTTACCACAGTTATTTAATATTTTAAAAGGTGATATGGCTGTAGTTGGACCAAGACCTGCATTATATAACCAGTATGAACTTATTGAAAAAAGAACAAACGTAAATGTACATTTAGTCAAACCTGGTTTGACTGGACTAGCACAAGTTATGGGAAGAGATGACAATACAGATGATCAAAAAGTCCAATATGATAAATTTTATATTGAAAATCAATCATTCAAATTAGATATGTATATTATTTATAAAACTATTAAGAATACCATATCTTCTGAAGGGGTTAGTCATTAATGAAAAATATATTAATCACTGGAGAAAATGGATTTGTAGGTAATCAATTTGAACTATTATTGAATAGGGATAATTATAAAGTAGATAGAATTAATTTGAAAAGTAATTATTGGAAAACCACTTCATTTGAAAAATATGACGTAATCATTCATTTAGCTGCATTGGTTCATAATAACCAACCTAATGCAAAAATAATTGATTATATGAATACGAATTACCATTTAACTAGAGAATTAGCTGAAAAAGCTAAAGATGACGGTGTAAGCCAATTTATATTCTTTAGTACTATGAGTATTTTTGGTATGAATGGTTCGATTAATGAAAAATGTGAAATTACTCAATCAACGCCATATAAACCTGATAGTGCTTATGGCTATTCTAAGTTGTTAGCAGAAAGAGATATTCAAAAACTAATTAATGACAATTTTGTGGTGAATATCGTTAGACCACCAATGATATATGGTAAAGGGGGGCCAGGCAATTTCGCTAAACTTATAAAAGTTGCAAATTTAACAAGAATATTTCCAAATTACCATAATGAAAGAAGTGTTATACATATAGATAATTTGTATAAACATATTTTAGATTTACTAATCAATGAACAATCTGATATCACACATCCACAGAATATGGAATATATGAACACTAATACCGCTTTATCATTGATTAGAAAGCATTTAGGAAAATCGAATAAACTTATAGAAATACCAGTGCCAAACTTCATTAATAAAATTATTGGAAAAGTAAACATTGCAAACAAAATATATGGCAATTTAACATATGCAAAAGATATAGACGACAGAGAAATAAATAATATGCATTTTGACACTTTTGATCAAACGATTAGTAAAACATTAAAATAGATTGTTATTGGGAAAGGGGTGTGTTATGAAAAAAAAGAAGAAATCGTTAACGAAAAAGATTTTTTTAGCAGTTATTATTATTTTAGCGATATTACTGCTATTTATAGTAGCCTTTATTTTTTATAAGCTGACAGTTTTAAATAGCTCAATTAATAATCCACTTGATCGAAAACAATCTGAACTCAGAGATAAACCATTAGAAAAGGGAGATCCTATTTCTATAGTACTGTTTGGTATTGATTCTGATGAAGTAAGAAGCTCACAACATGACGGTCAAAGATCGGATTCTATTGTGCTACTTTCGATTAATCCGAAAGATAAAAAAACAGAAATGATTAGTGTGCCTCGTGATACACACGCTAAAATTGTTGGTAGAGGCACAGAAGAAAAAATTAACCATGCGTATGCCTATGGTGGACCAGACATGGCAGTAAAATCAGTCGAAAAACTAATGGATGTGCCAATTGACCATTATGCAGCGATTAATATGGATGGTGTCTCAACACTGATTGATGAAGTAAATGGTGTCGATGTTATAAGTAACGCTGACTTCAAAGTTAGAAATTATACTTTCTCTAAGGGTCAAAAATACCACATGGATGGCAAGGAAGCTTTAGCATTTATGCGTAGTAGAAAAGAAGCGGGTGCTGGCGGCGATGAAGGCAGACAAGCACGTCAACAGCTCGTTATCGAAGCAGTTGCTAAAAAATCTATGAATCCAAGTTCTATTCCGAAGATTAATTCTATTTTTGATGCAGTTGAAAATAATGTTAAAACGGATTTGAGTTTAACAGAACTGAATGGTATTAGATCAGATTATAAAGCCGCGCAAAAAACTGTGAATCGTCATACGTTGAAAGGTGAAAACACAGTAGGCGATGATGGACTTTATTATTTCTATCCAAGTGATAATGAAGATACGATTCAAGCATATCGAGATAATTTGAACTTAAAATAATATGTTAGAAAACACCAATTGCTCATGTAGTAGTTGGTGTTTTTTGCTATTTTGCAATTAATGAAACCGCAAACATAAATAAAAGACTTCGCTAGATATTTCAAGTATAATTGTTAGTACTAGGTATTAAAAACTAAAGTGAGAAATGAGGTTTAAAGATGTCGAAAGTAATTACAGATATAAATAGCGCTTTTGTAGGTCTTGAGGATGGTATGACTGTACTTGCAGGAGGTTTTGGGTTATGTGGTATTCCTGAACATGGTATTGAAGCAATTCGCGCGAAAGGCACGAAAGGATTGACCGTAGTTAGTAACAACTGTGGTGTAGGTGATTTTGGTTTAGGTCGTTTATTGGAAAATAAACAAATCGATAAAATGATTAGTTCTTATGTGGGTGAAAATAAAATATTTGAACAACAATTTATCAGTGGTGAATTAAACGTCGAATTGACACCTCAAGGCACACTAGCTGAAAAATTACGAGCAGGTGGTGCAGGTATTCCAGCTTTTTACACGAAGACGGGTGTAGGTACATTAATCGCTGAAGAAAAAGAAACACGTGACTTTGATGGTGAAACGTATCTAATGGAACGTGCGATTAAAGGTGACTTTGGTATTGTTAAAGCGCAAAAAGCAGATACATTTGGAAACCTTGTTTTTGAAAAAACTGCACGTAACTTTAATCCATTATGTGCAATGGCTGCTAAGACAACTGTCGTAGAAGTAGAAGAACTGGTTGAAGTCGGTGAAATTGATCCTAACGAGGTGCATTTATCAGGTGTATATGTAGATTATATTTATCAAGGCGCGCATTTTGAAAAACGTATTGAAAAACGCACAGTAAAGGAGGATAATCATGGATAAAAAAGTACAACGTAAAAAAATTATTCAACGTGCAGCACAAGAAATTAAAAGCGACATGGTCATCAATTTAGGGATTGGCATGCCAACATTGGTTGCGAATGAAATCAATGATCATGTTGAGAATGTGTATTTTCAATCGGAAAATGGTTTGTTAGGTATTGGGCCTTATCCAACAGAAGCAGAGGTTGACCCAGATTTAATTAATGCTGGTAAAGAGACGGTAACGGCGGCTAAAGGGGCGTCTTATTTTGACAATGCAGAATCTTTCGCGATGATACGTGGTGGACACATAGATTTAGCCATACTTGGAGGCATGGAAGTCTCAGAAAAGGGAGACTTGGCGAACTATATGATTCCTGGCAAATTAGTTAAAGGCATGGGTGGCGCAATGGATTTAGTTGTTGGTGCTCAGAAAGTTGTCGTTATTATGGATCATATGAATAAACATGGTGAGTCTAAGATTAAGGCGCAGTGTGAATTACCATTGACTGGTGCAGGTGTGGTCCATACTTTAATTACGGATTTGGCTGTATTTCAATTTGAAAATGGTGTCATGAAGCTCGTTGAATTACAACCGGATACAACATTGGAACAAGTTGAAGCAAGTACGGATGCACATTTTGAAAATCATTTAAAGTAGGTGTCATGCATGGTAAAAGGTAAAGTAGCGATTATTACAGGTGCTGCAAGTGGTATTGGCTTGGCGATTGCGAAAGTATTTTTGGAAAATGGAGCAAAAGTTGTTCTTGCAGATTTAAATGAAGACAAACTCATACAAGAAACAGATACTTTGAAAGCGCAAGGCTATGACTGTATGGCTATCAAAGTCAATGTGACAGATGAACAAGCTGTGAAATCGATGATAGACCAAACGGTTGAACAATATGGACGTCTAGATATTTTATTTAATAATGCCGGACTCCAACATGTTGAAAGTATTGAATCGTTTCCTACTGAAAAGTTCAGACAGATGATTGATATCATGTTAACGGGTAGCTTTATAGGTACGAAATATGCATTACCAATCATGAAACAACAGCAAGCGGGTCGTATTTTAAATATGGCGTCAATTAACGGTGTGATTGGTTTCGCCGGTAAGGCAGCTTATAATAGTGCAAAACATGGCATCATTGGTCTAACAAAAGTGACGGCATTAGAAACCGCTACGGAGGGCATTACAGTCAATGCGATTTGCCCAGGTTATATTGATACACCGCTTGTGCGTAATCAAATGGCAGACTTGGCTAAGGAACGTGGCGTCGAAGTCGAGCAAGTACTTGAGGAAGTGCTATATCCGCTTATTCCGCAAAAAAGACTATTAGATATTAAAGATATTGCAGATTATGCATTATTCTTATGTAGTGATAGTGCGAAAAGTGTGACGGGGCAAGCGATTTTGATTGATGGTGGTTATACGGTTCAATAATCAAAATATTTCAAGCAACAAATTTTTAATTCAGCAATGATATTCAATCTAAATATGTTACGTTAAAGGTAACATTGAAAAATATAGATTGAAGGTGATGGGCTGATGAAAAATAAGGATGCAAGTGATAAGGATTGGATGCCTATCGTTACAGGTGTAGGCTTTGCAATGCTATCGGATTTTTTAAACAATCAATTGTATACCCAAATTCTAACACTGCTGATGATATTAGCACTTATTTTTGTGATTATTAAAGGTGTTCGTAGCACGAAGTATTATATTAAAACGGAAGATCCAGATATTAAAACAACAATCAGTATTAAAGCAGATTATTGGCTACTATTCGTTAGAAATATGGTGTTTTACGGATTGTTAGCAGCTATATTTTTTGTTACGGCATACTTGAGTGGACAAATGATGTGGCTATGTTTGTTAGTTATTGGTGTTATTTTTATTATATGGTATATCATCACCAATAAATTTGAAAAGAAAACAGATATTATTGATCATGAAGACGACTAACAGAAACAGGGGTGGCTTATGCGATATATAGATGCACAAGAACAGGCGCAACTACTCAATATGGGTGAAGTTGTAGAAGAGGTTGCTAAGGTGCTTGAAGCGTATTCGGAGGGGGAGACAGATACACCACTGCGCTATTCGTTACCATTTAATGAAGAAAATAGATATTTGGTCATGCCTGCACTTTCGGATACACTGAAAGTGGCAGGGGTTAAGACTGTGACGGTGGCGAAGAAAAATGCGCAAATAGGTAAGCCGACGATTGTAGGTTCTGTAACACTTTCGGATTATGAGACTGGTGAGACGCTGGCTGTGTTGGAAGGCTCCTATCTGACTAAAATTCGTACTGGCGCCATTTCAGGAGTTGCGACGAAATATTTAGCACGTGAAAATGCCAAAACATTATGTGTCATTGGTACAGGGGATCAGGCTGAAGGACTGATTGAAGCGGTATTAGCTGTAAGACAGATAGAGCGAATTCAATTTTATAATCGTACATACGATAAAGCGGTACAATTTTCAAAAACTGTAAAATCATTGCACTCAAACATCGACATGGAAGTGTATCAAGATGCAGATAAAGCTATGGAAGGTGCAGATGTTATCGTCACAGCAACGAATGCGCGCACACCTGTATTCGAGCAACGTCTAGCGCCTGGTGTACATGTCAATGCAGTAGGTTCATTTAAACCTGATATGCAAGAGTTGCCAACACAAGCGATTGTTGATGCAGATAAAGTTGTCGTCGAAGCTGAAGATGCAGCAATGGAAGAAACAGGTGACTTAATCACGCCTGAAAATGAGGGCGTGTTTACAAAAAATGATTTATATGGTGAGCTAGGTCACATTATTGCAAAGCGACTAGAGGGACGTGTGTCTA
>Ga0209547_100100_pt1 | contig 20145 bp, 20 predicted proteins | sample UppTromicrDC3115_FD_185843 | JGI IMG/M metagenome (GOLD analysis project Ga0209547, IMG submission 185843) | Upper troposphere microbial communities from Oklahoma, USA - DC3-115 (SPAdes) (version 2) | ecosystem: Environmental > Air > Outdoor Air > Unclassified | place: USA: Oklahoma | collected...
TTTTAACTCTCATGCATAAGAGTTAACTCAAGTTTTTCTTAGTATTACAATTTCCTCAAAACTTAAATTTCAACTTAAGTAAAACGACACCTTCCCGGTTAGCGCGATAGGTGTCGTTTGATACAGATACTATTTCTGTATTTATTGTTATAATTTTTCAACTTGATCGAATTCTACTTCAACTGGCGTTTCTCTACCAAACATGTCTACGAGAACAGTAAGTTTGAATTTATCCGTTTCAATTTCTTGAACTTCTCCAACTTGATTCGCAAATGGACCTGATTTAATTCTCACTTGCTCACCTAGTTCGATTTCAACATCAATTGTTTTTTCCTTCATTCCCATTTGTTTAAGGATAAAGCGTGCTTCTTCCGGCAGTAAAGGATTAGGTTTAGAACCTGCACCTGCAGAACCAACAAAACCTGTCACGCCTGGTGTATTCCTAACTATGTACCATGATTCATCAGTCATTACTAATTCAACCAATACATAACCTGGGAATGTCTTTTTAGTTAAAGTTTTAGCTTTTCCATCTTTAACTTGCGTTTCCTCTTCTTCTGGTATAACTACTCTGAATATTTGTTCTGTCATATTCATAGATTCCACACGTTTTTCTAAATTCTGTTTCACTTTATTCTCGTAACCAGAGTAAGTATGCACTGCATACCAACGCTTTGCGCCAACTTCTTCAGACATGTCGTCACTCCTATCTATTTGATTAACTCTATAATTCTACCAATTCCTAAGTCTAAGGCATAGAAGAACACTAAGAAAAATACTACAGTAGCCACCACAATGACCGTATACTTAAATAATTCTTCTTTTGTCGGCCAGCTCGTTTTTTCCATTTCCGACTTAACGCCTTGGAAGAAATTTTCTTTTTTAGCCATTTATAAGACCTCCGTATAATTCGTTATTCCTTATTTGCTTATTTCAGGCAACAATTCAAGTCTATTCAATACACCCAACTCAAATTGGGAGTATACATGCACTCAATTGCTTTTTAATTTTGTTATTTCGATTCCTTATGCAACGTATGTGCATTACATCTCGGACAATGTTTTTTTAGCTCTAGTCTGGATGTAAGATTACTTTGTTTGGGAACGTTATAATTTCTATTACCACACACTTCACAACTTAATGGTACTTTCTTCATTAGACTTCCCCTTACTCATTATAATACCAATCTACTATACATAACTTCTGAGTCAATTGTCAATCAACAATCATGTATCATTACCCTAGTTGGGACATATTTCAAAACTTAGATACATGGTTTTATTTAGTTTTCATTTTAAAATTACGTTTCAACTTCATTTTACAACGTTGTATTGCATTGTAAACCACTTTAATACGTAAATCTAAAGTAGCCGCTATTTCGTTAGGCTTGTAGCCATTTAATAAGTACAGGACTACAGTTTGTTCTAAATGCGTTAAATCAGCCATACTTTGTTGTAATTTAGTACCAATATCCAATGCCAAAATGTGCTTATCTAACGGTCGCTCTATCTTACTATTATTATAATCAACGATATATTCATTGATTAACATCGCTTGGCGTTCGCAACTGTAAAGTTTATGGCGTATATAATCATTTTTCACATTCTTAATCACTCTGTTGACATAATGCTCCAAAGGAATCTCCGCTTCAAAATCGAAGTGTTTAAACGCTCTGTATAATTTAATAAGTACGTCTTGGGCTAAGTCATCTTGATCATTTGGATGAATTGAATAGTGATTCAAACGTAAACGAATCATAGGTGAAAGCATCTGTAATATCTGAGGTACATCTTTATATCCGAGTGCTTGATTGTTGTCGCTTGTTGCTTGTTCTTGATTGTTTAAAGGTCCCTCTTGCATGACAAGTTCCTTTCTTTATAAAAGTAAAGTTAGCATACCTGTCATGTTATAAAAAAATCAAACTGCATTATGTTTATTTGTGATTGTCACCGCGTCTAAGTTTCTCAAATTCTTCTAATATTTCATTTGACAGTTCGATACGCGTCCTAGGCTTTTGTTCATTAAAGCCATCTAACTTTTTTGAAACAGAAAGTTCGTTCTCTCTCAGATCTCTCCACATTTCTCTTGAAGATACACGATAAGCGCCTGCACCAAAAATTGCATGCTGTTCACTCATATCGCTAGTAACTACTGTAATATGTCTCGTATGTTTATCATACAAGTCATAAACGTAGCGCTCTATATAACTATCCGCAGTTTCTTTTTCTTTAGTGAATATCGTTTTAACGCCATGATACATATATTCTGAATGTGCACCAGCTTGTTCATAAGCATCAAATACACAAACAATTTCATCTGCAATGACCGCATTGTAATTTGCAATAGCAGTAAGTAATTGATCGCGTGCTTCTTCTAGATTATCTTTTGCTATACGACTCAATTCTTCTGAATGCCCAATCATGTTATATCCATCAATGATTAAATAACGATCCTTCATGCCTTATCCCCAATCGTATTTCTCTTACGGAACACTTCATACATCATTAAACTCGCAGCAACAGATGCATTAAGACTATTTACATGCCCCACCATAGGAATATTGATATAAAAGTCGCATTTTTCTTTAACTAAACGACTCATACCTTGACCTTCACTGCCAATAACTATCGCAAGGGGCATACCTGCATCCATTTCTCTATAGTCTGTAGAGTTTTCCGCTTCTGTACCTACTACCCAGTATCCATTGTCTTTAAGGACTTCTATAGTATTAGCCAAATTAGTCACACGCATCACGGGTATATGTTGAATAGCACCCGTTGACGCCTTAGCAACAGTTTGAGTTAATGCGACAGAGCGACGTTTCGGTATAATCACACCGTCCACACCTGATGCATCAGCTGTTCTGAGTATAGAACCCAAATTATGTGGATCTTCTAGTCCATCTAAAATTAGTACGGTTGAAAGTTTATCTTGTTGCTTTTGTGTTGTTAAAAACGCATCAAAGTCTGCATACTCATAAGGTGCGATATATGCTGCGATGCCTTGATGTGGTGCATCAGATAAGTTGTCGATTTTTGATTTCGGTACTGATTGCACTATGATTTTTTTACTATTTGCTAATTTTAAAATTTCATTTATTTGGCCTTTTTTGATGGTATCTTGTATTAAAATTTTATTAATTGTATGATCTGACACGATTGCTTCTTTGACCGCATGTCGACCAACGATAACGATTTCTTCCATAGTATCACTACCTTTCATTTACATTTTGGATGATACACTCCAATAGTGTTGTTAATCGTTCTTGCTCTTTTTCCAAGTATAGATAGCCGATGACCGCTTCTAAACCTGAACTTTTTCTATATGTTTGAATATCAGTATTTTTAGCTTTTGTATAGCTCTTAGCATTGCGACCACGACGGACGATATCTAGCTCTTCCTCAGTAAACCATTCACTTTCGAGCAAGGCCTCCAATGTCTGTGCCTGACTTTTAGCAGATACATAACGCTTTGCTTCTTGATGCAATCGATTGGGCTTTGCTTTCAACTTCAACACAATATATGCTCTCACATGTTGATCCAGGACCGCGTCACCCATATATGCAAGTGTCAGTGGATTTAATAGTTTGTTATCCATATTAACCACGTTTAAATCTCACACCTTGAGGCGTATCTTCTAAGATAATATTTTGTTCTTTTAATTGGTCACGAATTTCATCAGCACGTGCAAAGTCTTTATTTTTTCTAGCCTGATTACGCTCTTCAATTAAGGCCTCGACCTCTTCATCCAATAATTCATCACTATGTTTATCCTTAAGCGGCACACCTAGTACATCACTGAAAATTTGATACACTTCTTTGAAACGTTGAATAACTTGCGTAGAAGTAGATTGCTCTAATACATATTTATTCGCTAATTTTGCTAAGTCGTACCAAGCTGTAATTGCATTTGCTGTATTAAAATCGTCATTCATTACGGCTTCGAATTGTTGAAGCACCTTCTCAATTTCTAAAATATATTCCTCTTGATCTTCGATATTTGTAGCAATCGCTTCACGTTCTACAATAGCTTGATAACTATTACGTACACGTTCTAAACCACTTTTCGCTGCTTCAACAAGTTCCATATTGTAGTTAATTGGGCTTCTATAATGTACGCTAATCATGAAAAAGCGTAAAACATCAGGATTAATTTGTTTAATAATGTCATGTACTAAAACAAAGTTTCCAAGAGATTTACTCATTTTTTCATTATCTATGTTAATAAAACCATTGTGCATCCAATAATTTGCGAATGGTGCGTGGTTATGTGCTTCTGATTGGGCAATTTCATTTTCGTGATGTGGAAATTGTAAATCCGAACCACCTGCATGAATATCTATCGTCGCACCAAGCTCGTGATATGCCATAACAGAACACTCTATGTGCCAACCGGGTCTCCCTTCACCAAATGGACTTTCCCAACTGATTTCACCAGGTTTTGCTTGCTTCCATAGTGTAAAATCAAGCGCATCCTCTTTCTGTTCACCTTGCTCAATACGTGCGCCGACTTTTAAATCATTTAAAGATTGGTGACTCAACTTGCCATAGCCATCAAATTTGCGTGTTCTAAAATAAACGTCTCCGCCACTTTCGTATGCGTAACCTTCATCGACAAGTTCTTTAATAAATTGAATAATGTCATCCATATGATTCATTACGCGTGGATTAGACGTTGCTTTTCTAACATTTAGTGCCCCTACATCTTCATGAAATGCTTTGATGTAACGGTCGGCAATCGTTTCAACCGATTCGTCTAACTCTTTAGAACGTTTAATTAATTTGTCATCTACATCAGTAAAATTAGATACATAAACGACTTCATACCCTTGATATTCGAAATATCTTCTAACTACATCGTAATTGATAGCAGGTCTTGCATTTCCAATATGAATATAGTTATATACGGTTGGTCCACAAACATACATTTTAACCTTACCTGGTTCGATCGGTTCGAACGTCTCTTTCTGACGTGTTAATGTATTATATAATGTAATCATCTTGTATCTCTCCATTTCTTGTTTTCTCAAGTTGTTTTTCTAACTCTTTTAACTGCTCATATATTGGATCAGGTAAATTGCGATGGTCAAATGTTTTTCCGATACGCTTACCATCTTGTTTAACGATATGTCCTGGGATACCGACCACTGTTGAATAACTTGGGACAGAGTTTAAAACAACTGAATTCGCGCCAATATTCACATTTGAATGAATCGTAATGTTACCTAATACTTTGGCACCTGCTGCAATAAGTACATTATCTCCTATATCTGGGTGACGTTTTCCTTTTTCTTTACCCGTACCACCTAAAGTCACACCTTGGTAAATTGTTACATTGTCACCTATTCTACATGTCTCTCCAATAACTACGCCCATACCATGGTCAATAAATAAACGTCTTCCAATTTGCGCACCTGGATGAATTTCAATTCCCGTGAAAAAACGAGTTACTTGAGATATTAATCGTGCAAGTACGAACTTTTTCTTTTTATATAACTCATGTGCAATCAAATGGCTCCACACGGCATGTATGCCTGCATATGACGTCACAACCTCTAATGTTGTTCGTGCTGCAGGGTCTTGTTCAAATACCATATTCACATCGTCTTTTATTCTTTTCAAAATTTTAAACAAGGTTGCTACCTCCTTATAAAAAAGCACCTCTAACTCAATTTGTTAGAGGCGCTTATGCACGGTTCCACTCTTATTTTTCATATAAGCCCTTAAATCATTCATTCAATCATGTGATGAACAAAAAGTATCGCAACTTACATGTACTCTTTAAAGTTATTTAATTCAAACGCAAAGGTGCATTCCGTAATTTCAGTGATGTGCTCACAGCAACCGCACACTCTCTTGACACTGTTCATCACTTACTAATCCTTTGGTAATTTCAACTTTAATCATAGGTTGTTTAACATGATTTTTCAAGTGTTATCTATTTAATCCAATCATTAACTTCGATTAGCTATTAGACATATTTGTTTAAACGAGATAATACTTTATCTTTACCTAACACTTCAATTGTATTTGGTAATTCTGGGCCATGCATTTGTCCAGTTACAGCCACACGTATCGGCATGAATAACTGCTTACCTTTGATTCCAGTTTCTTTTTGTACTTCTTTAATTGTTTTTTTAATTTCTGCAGCCTCAAACGGTTCAAGTGCTTCTAATTTGCTGTATAAGTGACTCATCAACTCTGGAACTTGTTCGCCATTGATAATTTCTTGTTCATCATCACCTAAAGTTTGTTCATCACGGAAGAATAATTCAGATAATGGAACGATTTCTCCAGCATAACTCATTTCTTTTTGGTAAAGTGCGACAAGTTTACGTCCCCAGTCTAAATCTGACTCAATAGGGTTTTCAGGTAGCAATTCAGCTTTAATCAAATGAGGTAATGCCAATTCAAACACAGTTTCCGTATCTTTTTGTTTCATATATTGGTTATTAACCCAAGCAAGTTTCTGTTTATCGAAAAATGCAGGTGATTTAGATAAACGTTTTTCATCAAAGATTTTAATGAAATCTTCTTTAGAATAAATTTCATCTTCACCTTCTGGCGACCAACCTAATAACGTAATAAAGTTAAATAATGCTTCTGGTAGATATCCTAAATCACGATATTGCTCGATGAATTGTAAGATTTGTCCATCGCGTTTACTTAATTTCTTACGCTCTTCATTTACGATTAATGACATATGCGCAAATCTTGGCGCTTCCCAACCAAATGTTTCATAAATCATTAACTGTTTTGGTGTATTTGAGATATGGTCGTCACCACGAATAACGTCTGAGATTTCCATGTAATGATCATCAATAGCAACCGCAAAGTTATACGTAGGCACACCATCTTTTTTAACAATAACCCAATCACCCATATTATTTGAGTCAAACGAAATTTCACCTTTAACCATATCATCAAATGAATATGTTGTATCTTGTGGTACACGGAAACGGATTGATGGCTGACGTCCTTCCGCTTCAAATTGTTGACGTTCTGCTTCAGTCAAGTGTGCATGTTTACCACCATAACGTGGCATTTCTCCACGTTCAATTTGTTGCTGACGTTCTGCCTCTAGTTCGTCTTCCGTCATATAACATTTATATGCTTTGTCCTCATCCAATAATTGCTGAATAAGTGGATTATAAATATCTGCACGTTCTGATTGACGATAAGGTCCGTATCCTTTGTCTTTATCAACAGATTCGTCCCAATCGATACCTAACCATTTTAAGTTATCAAATTGTGAAGACTCTCCATCTGTTAAATTACGTTTACTATCCGTATCTTCTATACGAATAACAAAATCACCATCATAATGTTTAGCAAATAAATAGTTGAATAATGCAGTTCTTGCATTACCGATATGCAAATATCCTGTTGGACTTGGTGCGTATCTTACTCTTACACGATCACTCATTATGTTCACTCCTGTTTTTATAAAATTAGTTATTATGTCGCATCTTATTCATTAATTTCGTGTTCCTAATAAACATCACCTATTAGTCAAATGTCTGTTTTCAACATTAAATTCATACGTAAAAACATAACGTTTAACCAATCAAAAGTATATGATGCATCGCTTATTAATAATACCATAGGTTGTTAATTTTTAAAGTACCTCTAAATAAAGTTTTTCAATGCTCCACAACCATCTCATCTTCGCTCTAACTCAAATGAATCGCACTATTTAGAAATACAATTTCGCTATCTATTGTAGCATTTTAATGCTATTTATGATAACGCCACGCTTATAGACTTATTCATGCTATTTAAACAGTCAGTTCTCTACCATAGTAAAAAGGTTTCATGTGAAACTGTGACACTTCACACAAAACCTTTAACTTTAATTTATTTTTTTCGCGAAGATAATTCTACCTGATGATGTTTGCAATAAACTAATAACTTCTAAATCAATATGTTCACCAATGTACTTCTTAGCATTATCTACAACAACCATTGTGCCATCATCTAAATAGCCCACTGCTTGTCCTGACTCTTTACCCATTTTAGTTAGCAATAAGTTGAATCGATCACCTTGATGTACTGATGGTTTAATCGCCTCTGATAGATCATTCACATTCAATGCTTGTAATCCTTGAACATGACATACTTTATTCAAATTAAAATCTGTAGTAATGATATGTGCTCGATAATGTTGCGCCAACTTAATCAACATCGCATCTATGTCACTATGTGTCTTAGTCGGGTGAATAATTCGCGTTGGGTGATTGGTATCATATAATGAATTTAATATATCTAAACCACGTTGTCCTTTTTCACGTTTTACACTATCATTCGCATCTGCAATTATTTGTAATTCATTGATGACACCTTGGGGAATTAATATTTCACCATCAATAAACCCACATTCAATAATATCTAAAATACGGCCATCAATAATCGCACTTGTATCAATAATTTTTGGAACAGCATTACGCGCATTGATAGACATGGAACGCGCCATGTTCTCTGGTAAAAAAAGGAGCATCTCATCACGCTTACGCAAACCGAATTGGAAACCAAAGTAACCCAAAATAATGGTAATAATAATTGGAACAAAATGATTAATCACACTGTTTCCGATGATTTGAAATATAAAAGATATCATAACTGAAATAAGTAAACCTATCATGAGCCCTATTGTTGCAAAAAGAATTTCGACTGCACTTTGACGCATGATAGTTTGTTCTAATTCTTTTAATGCGTACGTGGCTTTTTTAATAAACCAACCAAAAATTAAGAAAAATATAATGATGCCCAGCAGACCATTAAAATAAGTATTTGTTAACAATGGTAAGTTGCTTAGACCAGCATCCTCAATAATTTCTGGTAGGAGATACACACCCAAGCTTGCACCCAAAATTATGTAACACAAGATTACAATTAACCTTATCATATTCACAAGTTAACACCCCTTTCTGTCTAAATTTCATTAGTTTATTTTCTATGCTTTATTAGTGCTTCGTCAATGCATACTTTAATGCTTCATGTACATTCTTAACACCTATTACTTTAATCCCTTCAGGAAACTGCCATCCGCCAATATTCGATTCTGGAATAATCACACGTTTGAAACCTAATTTTTCCGCTTCTTGGACGCGTTGTTCTATACATGAAACTCGTCTAACTTCACCTGTTAAACCAACTTCACCAATAAAACAATCCAGCCCATCTACAGTTAAATCTTTAAAGCTTGAAGCAGTAGCTACGACAATACCTAAATCTACTGCCGGTTCTGTAAGTCTTACACCCCCGGCCACTTTAATATAAGCATCTTGCTGTTGTAGTAAATAATTTTCTTTTTTCTCCAACACTGCCATTAACAAACTCAAACGATTATGGTCAATACCTGTTGCCATACGTCTTGGATTATTAAATGTCGTTGGTGTCACCAATGCCTGTATTTCAATCAGAAGCGGTCGTGTTCCTTCCATAGTAGAAACAATTGTCGAACCTGGCACATTTGTCGAACGTTCTTCTAAAAACATTTCTGACGGATTGCGAACACCTTTCAAACCAGTTTGTTTCATCTCAAAAATACCCATTTCATTCGTTGAACCAAAACGATTTTTCACAGCTCGTAAAATACGATACGCATGATGTTCATCACCTTCGAAGTAAAGCACAGTATCTACCATATGTTCTAACAAACGTGGCCCCGCTATCTGACCTTCTTTGGTAACATGACCAACGATAAACGTCGCGATGTTCATCTGCTTAGCAATATTCATTAAGCTTTGTGTGCTTTCTCTAACTTGTGAGACCGAACCTGGCGCCGAACTAATTTCAGGATGAAACACTGTCTGTATCGAATCGACGACTAACAAATCAGGCTTAATTTGTTTAACTGTTTCATGAATGATTTCTAAATCCGTTTCCGCAAAAACATTTAATTCGCTGGAATCTTCATCTAATCTTTCAGCTCTGAGTTTCGTTTGATTTAACGATTCTTCACCTGTGATATATAGTACATTCTTAGATTGTGATAACGCCGCACATATTTGCAAGAGTAATGTCGATTTACCAATTCCTGGATCTCCGCCAATTAAGACGAGTGAACCATTTACAATTCCTCCGCCAAGCACACGATTAAACTCTTCTGAATTCGTCTTCACTCTTGGAGTCGTTTCATGTTTAATCTCATTTAATTTCTGCACTTTAGAAACGTTGTCTCGACTGCGCACGCCATGTTTTGGACTTGCTGCCTTTTGTTCAACAATTTCTTCCATTTGATTCCAGCCACCACAGTTGGGACATTTCCCCATCCATTTAGGTGACTGATAACCACATGCCATACATTCAAAAGTCACTTTCTTTTTAGCCAAAACAGCACCTCCATCTTTCCTTGAACAAATCTATTTTAAACCTCTGTCACTGTAAAAACAAATTTTATTATTAATAAATTAATTCACTGATTTTATATTCATAAAACGTAGTGAAAATTCTAAATACTGATACTACTTTTGCGACTATTGTTATAAAATACCACGCAGGATTGTATAGTACCAATGATATTATAAATCGTTTGGATAAAACTACTCATCACACTATACATATATTTTTTATGTTTAAACACTAAAGAGCTCCCCAAATATATACATATTTGGAAAGCCCTTTAATCTTAATTATAACTTTTATGATTCTGTTGTTTCTTTTTCTTCTTTTGAATCTTTTCTTTCAGTTATATCGTACTTAAATTCTTTACCGTCGTGATCAATTTTAACTTCTTTACCTTCAATTTGGTTACCGTCTAAAATTAATTCACTCAAATTATCTTCAACTGTTTTTTGAATGGCACGGATTAACGGTCTTGCACCGTACTCTGGATCGTAACCTTCTTCAGCTATTTTTTCTTTTGCAGCTTCTGAAACTGTAATATTAATATCTTGTTCTGAAAGACGATTTGTAAGTTTGTTAACCATCATAGTCACAATTTGTTTCAATTCTTCTTTAGACAATTTGTGGAATACAATGATATCGTCAACACGATTTAAGAACTCTGGACGGAATGCGTTTTTCAGTTCTTTCATCATAGTTTTACGAATTGTTTCGTAATCTTGGCCTTCTGAAGCACCACCGAATCCAGCAAAACGTTGATCTTGTAATTCTTGTGCACCAACGTTAGATGTCATAATAATAACTGTATTACGGAAATCGACACGACGACCTTTTGTATCTGTTAAATGACCATCATCTAACACTTGTAATAGAATGTTAAATACATCTGGGTGTGCTTTTTCAATTTCATCAAATAGAATCACTGAGTATGGTTTACGTCTAACTTTTTCAGTAAGTTGTCCACCATCGTCATGACCTACGTAACCTGGAGGTGCACCAACTAAACGGCTGACAGCATGTTTCTCCATAAATTCACTCATATCAACACGAATCATGGCATCATCTTCACCAAACATAGACTCTGCTAATGCACGCGCTAATTCAGTTTTACCTACACCTGTAGGACCTAGGAAAATGAAACTACCAATTGGACGTTTAGGATCTTTCAAGCCAGCTCTCGCACGTCTCACGGCTTTACTGATAGAAGTGACTGCATCTTGTTGACCGATTACTCTGTTGTGTAACGTACCTTCTAAGTTTAACAAGCGATCTGATTCTGTTTCGTTAATTTTAGTTAGTGGGATACCTGTCCAACCAGCAATGACTTCGCCAATATCTTCTTCAGATAATGATGTGTTATCACCATTCTGAGCATTTTTCCAATTATTATTGGCTTCTTCATATTGTTTTTCTAATTTCGTTTGTTTATCACGTAAGTTCGCCGCATTTTCAAATTCTTGCGCATGTACAGCAGCGTCTTTTTCATTTTTAACTTGCTCTATTTGCTGTTCAATTTCTTTTAAGTTTGGTGGTGTTGTATGACTTTTTAGTCTAACTTTTGAGCTTGCCTCATCAATTAAATCAATTGCCTTATCAGGTAAGAAACGATCTGAAACGTAGCGATGACTTAATTTTGCAGCTGCTTCTAAAGCTTCATCCGAAATGTTAATACGATGATGTGCTTCATAGCGATCACGTAAACCTTTTAAGATTTCGATTGTATCTTCTACAGTAGGCTCATCGACTTGTACTGGTTGGAAACGACGTTCCAGTGCAGCATCTTTTTCAATATTCTTACGGTATTCATCTAATGTCGTTGCGCCAATACATTGAAGTTCACCACGCGCTAATGCAGGTTTAAGAATATTTGATGCATCGATAGCACCTTCTGCTCCACCAGCACCAACTAATGTGTGTAATTCATCAATAAATAGAATAACGTTACCCGCTTGATGAATTTCTTCCATAACTTTTTTCAAACGTTCTTCAAATTCACCACGATATTTCGTTCCAGCAACAACAGTTCCCATATCTAATGACATAACACGTTTACCTTTAAGTGTTTCAGGGACTTCATTATTAACAATTGCTTGCGCTAAGCCTTCTGCAATCGCAGTTTTACCTACACCTGGTTCACCAATTAATACTGGATTATTTTTCGTACGACGACTTAATACTTCAATTACTCTTGTGATTTCTTTGTCTCTTCCAATAACTGGATCTAATGTACCATCTTTGGCAATAACCGTTAAGTCTCTTGCAAGACTATCAAGTGTAGGCGTGTTATTAGATTTGCTTGCTTGCGCATTCTTATTACTCATTTCCGGGCTACCTAATGCTTTCACTACTTGTGCACGTGCTTTAGTTATATTTAGATCTAAATTAGCAAATACACGTGCCGCCACACCTTCGTTTTCTCTGATTAAGCCCAGTAAAATGTGCTCTGTTCCAACAAAGTTATGGTGTAACTTTCTTGCTTCATCCATAGATAACTCAATGACTTTTTTCGCGCGAGGTGTATAATGTAATGCACCCATTTGTTCTTGTCCATGCCCGATTAATTTTTCAACTTCTTCAACTACTTTTTCTTCAGTAATATCAAAAGTTTCTAATACTTTCGCAGCAATTCCTTCTGGTTCTTTCATTAAACCTAATAGTAAATGCTCAGTTCCAATATTTGAATGGTTTAAGCGAATGGCTTCTTCTTGAGCATGTGCTAGTACACGTTGTGCTCTCTCTGTTAATCTTCCAAATAACATTGCGTAACCTCCTAATTTATATGCGTTCTTAATATATCGGCTCTTTTTTCATTAACTGTTCGTTCATCTTCTTCATCCAATAAAAATGGTGATTGTATTGCTACCATTAATTCATTAAATTTAAAATTTTCTAATTCAATGTATTCTAAATCTATACCTAGCTTCACTTCACTCAATCTTAATGAAGCCTCTTCCATAGATATCAGTCTACTATATTTTAAAATTCCTAACGAACGATACACTCTATCTAACGTCTCAGTGTGATTATGACGATTCAATCGTTGTCGAATTTGCATTTCTTCATTAATAATTTGCTGAACCACTTCGGACAAGCTTTCTATGATGTCTTCTTCATTTTTTCCGAGTGTTAATTGATTGGAAATTTGATAAATATGACCATAAACTTGCGAACCTTCTCCATAAATACCTCTAATTGTAAATCCAAAACGATTTATCGTTTGAGCGATACGATTCATCCGTTTCATGATCGCTAAACCTGGTAAATGCAACATGACACTTGCCCGCATACCCGTTCCAATATTTGTTGGGCACGTTGTTAAATATCCTAAGGTTTCATCAAAGCTTACGTCTAGTTCAGTATCTAGTCGATCATCAATTTCTGATGCTTTTTCATAAAGTGAAGATAATGACAAATCATTACCCATTGCTTGAATTCGAATATGATCTTCTTCATTCACCATAATACTTAATGATTCATCATCATTAAGTAACACAGCTGAAGCTGGTTGTTTAATCAATTCCGGACTTATAAGATGTTTCGCCACAAGTTTATATTTATTTTGCTGATCCATCGCATCTAAGCGTTGAACAGTCAAATCGGGAAGCGCATCTTGAACTTCATTTATAACTCTATAACCCTCTTGTTCAGACGGAAACATGAGTGGATGTACATAATTTTCAAGGTTTCGTGCTAATCGTATTCTTGAAGACATGATTATTGGGCTATCCTCTTTATTTCGCATCCATTCGCTCATATACCCACTAATGTCATTACTCATCACGTTTCACCTCACTTTGATCTCTCAACGCCTTAATTTCATCTCGTACAACGGCTGCTTCTTCAAAGTTTTGAGTTTCTATTAAGTGATTCAAGTATGCAGTTTGCTCTTCAATTTGTTTTTTTAAGGCTAATTTTCTATGTGAAGATTTGGGTGTTTTTCCAACATGTTCAATTTGACCACCTTGTACTCGTCGTACTATGTCAACGATGTCATCTTTAAATGTCGCATAACAACCAGCACAGCCAAATTTACCAACATGTGCGATATCCTTTAATGTCATTTGGCAAGTAGGACAACGCTTTTCTTCTTTAAATGTAATTTCATCAAAATCAATGCCATGTTTTGCTGCTAAATGTTGCAAAATCTGTTTAACAACAAAAGCACCTTCGATATCATCTTGTGATGCTATTTGTTGGTTTTGTGTCCAAGGGTTCCCCCCTTGTGCACACGTAGCGCAAACCCATTTTTCATTGATGCCATCTTGCCCTTTAACTGCCAATTTCACTTCAGCTTCATTTAAATGACAATTTTCGCATAGCACGGCGAACCACCTCGCTTTAATAATAATTTATAACATGTAATAGACGCTTAATTATATTTGCACGGATGATATCCCTCGATAATACATCCATCTTTAAAGTCTCTCTATCAATAACGGCATATATCATTTTCGCTTCTCGTTCAGTAATGTATGCTTTATCTAATAATCCATCAACGATATAATACGCTTGTTGCTGGGAAATCGATGGCCCGATTAACTGAAGCAAGTGATTAATGTAACCTGTTTCATCTCTATTTTCAATTTTGGTGATTCGAATATAACCACCGCCACCTCTTTTACTTTCAATTTCATAACCATGTTCATTAGTAAAACGTGTCTTAATTACATAGTTAAGCTGAGAAGGCACACAGTCAAAACGCTGTGCAATGTTCGCACGTTGAATTTCAACAACGCCTTCATTGGTGTCTTCAAATAATTTTTTAATGTATTGTTCTATGATGTCTGACATATTATGCATGATTATCACCTCTTTTGACCTTCTTTGACTATATTATATGACCAACTTTGACCTTTTTCAACCAATATGTTTTAGAAATTTTAAAATAATTATGTAAGTGCTACCAATTTTATTGTATTATAGATATTAAGAAAAATTAAAAGGGATGAATAACTCATGCATATTATTATTGGTTTAATTGGGATAGCAATCTTTCTTGCATTAGCGTTTCTATTTAGCTCAGATAGAAAAAATATTCGTTGGCAATATATTGGTTTATTACTTGTTATACAACTTGTATTTGCCTTTATATTACTTAAAACGCAATTCGGTATCACAGTCATTGGCGGCATATCATTTGGATTTAACTATTTATTACAACAAGCTGCTCAAGGTGTAAACTTTGTTTTTGGTGGTTTTGAATTTGTTGATCCAAAAAACCCACCATTCTTCTTTAACGTATTATTACCAATCGTATTTATTTCAGCGTTAATCGGTATTTTACAATATACACGTATATTACCGTTAATTATTAACTTATTGGGTATCGCGATTTCTAAAATCAACGGTATGGGCCGTTTAGAGTCTTATAATGCTGTAGCCGCAGCAATTTTAGGACAATCCGAAGTATTTATTTCTTTAAAACATGAATTAGCGCACATATCAAAACAACGCCTATATACATTAACTGCATCTGCAATGTCTACAGTATCAGCGTCTATTATTGGTGCATACTTTACACTGATTGAACCGCGTTATGTAGTAACAGCAGTCGTGTTAAACCTCTTCGGCGGTTTCATCATCGCATCTATTATCAATCCTTATAGAGTTGATCCTGAAGAAGATAAACGTATTGTGGCAGAAAGTAAAATCGAGAAACAATCATTCTTCGAAATGTTGGGTGAATACATTCTAGATGGATTTAAAGTTGCCGTTATCGTTGGTGCCATGCTAATTGGTTACATCGCAATCATTGCATTACTTAATGGTGTCGTTAGTGCCATCTTCACAGGCGTTTCCGGTGGTAGTATTACTTGGGATTTCCAAACGCTAATTGGTTTCGTATTTGCACCATTTGCTTTCTTAATTGGTGTACCTTGGAACGATGCTGTTCAGGCAGGTTCTATTATGGCCACAAAATTATTATCCAATGAGTTCGTTGCAATGCAAAGCTTAAACCAAGCGAAAGATATAGGTGAACATGCAAAAGGTGTCATCTCAGTCTTCGTTGTATCATTTGCAAACTTTAGCTCAATCGGTATTATTGCCGGTGCAATCAAATCACTAAACAGTGAAAAAGGTGATGTAGTTGCACGATTCGGATTGAAATTATTATTCGGTGCAACATTAGTTTCATTTATTTCAGCAGCAATCGCAGGATTTTTCATTTAGATATATATTCAAAAAGCAGTAGGGCATTCGCCCTACTGCTTTTTAATGCTTAATTTAATTATTTTTTAAACATGCTGGTTTGACTATTTTTTCAATGAAATATTGTGTCACTCTGTAATCGTCTGTAAGTTCAGGATGGAATGAAACGCCTAAATAACGCCCCTCTTGAACAGCTACAATCTTTTCACCAACCTTACTCAGTACTGACGCTTTTCCATGTGTTGATTCAATATGTGGCGCTCTAATAAAGACGCCTTCAATATCTGGAGCGATACCTTGCACATCTAATTCACTTTCAAAACTGTCGACTTGTCTGCCAAATGAATTTCTTTGTACAGTGATATCTAGCTTATTTAAATAACCTTCTTCGCCTACAATTTCTTTTGCTAAGACAATCAAACCTGCACATGTACCAAACATTGGTAACGTAGATTGTTGTAATGCCTCTTTAAAACCATACAAATCCATTAATCTACGCAGTGTCGTAGACTCACCACCAGGTAAAATTAACCCATCAATCGTCGATAATTGCTCAACACGTTTAATCGCTACACCTTCATGGCCACTCAACTCAATATGATTTATATGCTCTCTTACTGCGCCTTGCAACGCTAATACACCAATCTTCATTTTACCAACCACGCTCTTGCATACGTTCTTCTAATGAAAGTTCGTTAATGTCTAAACCTTTCATTGCTGTACCTAATTCTTTTGCTAAACGACCAATAAGTTCATAATCTTGGTAGTGTGTTGTTGCTTGAACAATAGCTTTAGCAAATTTTTCAGGGTCTTCAGATTTAAAAATACCTGATCCAACAAAGACACCATCTGCGCCTAATTCCATCATTAACGCTGCATCTTGAGGTGTTGCAACACCACCAGCCGCAAAGTTTACAACAGGTAACTTCCCGTTTTCTTTGATATTTTTCAACACTTCAAAAGGTGCCCCAATATTTTTAGCTTCTGTCATAATTTCATCATCATTCATAACTGTTAAACGACTTACTTCTGAGTTAACTTGACGCATATGTCTCACTGCTTCCACAATGTTACCTGTACCAGGCTCACCTTTTGTACGTAACATCGCTGCACCTTCACCAATACGACGCGCAGCCTCACCTAAATTACGACAACCACATACGAATGGTACAGTAAATGTATCTTTGCGTAAGTGGTATTCTTCATCAGCAGGTGTTAACACTTCTGATTCATCAATATAGTCCACACCCATTGATTCAAGTACACGTGCTTCAGTGATATGTCCGATACGACCTTTAGCCATAACAGGGATTGATACTGCATTCATAACTTCTTCTATGATTTTAGGATTAGCCATACGTGCAACGCCACCTGCCGCTCTAATATCAGAAGGTACACGTTCTAGTGCCATAACAGCTACAGCTCCTGCTTCTTCTGCGATCTTAGCTTGTTCTGCATTGACAACGTCCATGATGACGCCACCTTTTTGCATTTCTGCCATTCCTCTTTTTACTCTTTCTGATCCAGTAACTTTAGACATTTATGTATTTCCCCTTTACTTAGTTGATTAAATTCATTTTAAAAGATAAACTGGTATTTAAAAAGGTGCAATTTAAAAATAATTTAAGGGGTCAGATGACATGCCAAAAAAACATTTATATTTAGATTTATATGAAAATTTAAAGCGTCAAATAATTGAAGGACAATATCAATCTGATGATAAATTCCCATCAAAACGTGCACTAAGTCAACACTTATCCGTAAGTAATACAACAATAGAACATGCTTATCAGTACTTACTAGATGAAGGATATATCTATTCTAAACCACGTTCAGGTTACTTTGTTTCAGATATCGAAACACTACCTATTATTAATAAAAATAATGCGCAAACAGGACAAAAGTTCACTACTGAAAACTCATATACTCGTAAAAAAGATTTCAAATATGTCTTTAATGTATCAGAAATTGATACTGAATATTTTCCAATGCAGCAATTTAGAAAATATGCACGTGATGTTTTTGATGACAACCAGATGAATTTACTTCAACATGCTAATCCAGATGGTGATTGGTCCTTAAGACAAGAAATAGCACATTACTTATTCAATAGTAGAGGTGTATCATGTCACCCTGAACAAATTATTATAGGGTCCTCCACCGAACAATTAATCAACCTACTTACTGAAATACTAAACAATGAGCAATTTAATATAGAAAATCCAAGTTATCCACCTATAAAGCAAGTACTTGATAAAAAGCAAATATCATACTTGCAAGTACCCGTTACTAAAACTGGAATAGATCTATCATATGTAAATAAATCACAACATAACATTACCTATGTCACACCATCACATCAATTCCCTACAGGCTATGTCATGAATTTAAAAAAACGCACCCAACTCATCAATTGGGCACATCAAAATGAAGCAAGATATATTATTGAAGATGATTATGACTCTGAATTTCGTTATTTTGGAAAACCAATACCGGCACTACAAAGTTTAGATACACATGATAAAGTAATTTACATGAGCACATTCTCTAAATCTTTATTTCCCAGTTGTAGAATTGCCTATCTTGTTTTACCTAAAAAATTATTACAGCAATATAAAAACATAGATAATAAAGAAGGTAATACTGTACCAACACATATGCAAAAAATAGTCGCTAATTTCATGAAATCTGGTAGTTTTGAACGTCATTTGAATAAAATGAGAAAAGTATATAAAAATAAACTTACATTAATTACCGAAAAACTAAAAAAATATGAAGACCAATTACAAATTGATGGTGCATTGGCAGGCATGCACTTTACTTTAACTATTACAAATGATTTATCATTGGAAGATTGTTTGCAAAATGCAAAAAATAACAATTTAAAAATCACACCTTTTTCACTATATGATCATAATGCATCTAATGTTAAATTCATACTTGGATTTGGTGGCATACCTTATGATCAACTTGAAGCACATACTGATGCATTAATAAAAACATTATGCAAATAAACAATTACAACATCAATCATGAAATAAAGTAGATATTTTATTTAAATTAGTGAAAACATAAATGATATATTGAATATGCTTTATTCGATAAAGTGTTACTTTTCAATTTATTGAATTTAGTAACACTTATGCAAGCGGTGCACCGCTTGCAATATTCGAATCATATAATATTTTCGTCGATCTCTCAGTTCGGCAGCTTCAAACGCTTTCTCATAGTAACTTATTTTTCAGTTCTTTGAACTGGAAATTAAGCTCTTTTGACAAAAAAAGAGACCCTTTTAGGTCTCAAATTGCCTGGCAACGTCCTACTCTTGCGGAACGTAAGTCTGCTACCTTCGGCGTTAAGGAGCTTTTCCTGCCATGAGACAAGCGCTCGCATCTTTTCTCTCTTTCGGGTTTTCCTTGCTCAAAGCTCGCTTCGTCTATCCCTCAGTTCGGCAGCTTCAAACGCTTTCTCATAACAGGATTATTTTTGAGTTCTTCGAACTAGAAGTTAAGCTCTTTTGACAAAAAAAAGAGACCCTTTCGGGTCTCAAATTGCCTGGCAACGTCCTACTCTTGCGGAACGTAAGTCCGACTACCATCGGCGCTAAGGAGCTTAACTTCTGTGTTCGGCATGGGAACAGGTGTGACC
>Ga0209547_100101_pt1 | contig 19809 bp, 19 predicted proteins | sample UppTromicrDC3115_FD_185843 | JGI IMG/M metagenome (GOLD analysis project Ga0209547, IMG submission 185843) | Upper troposphere microbial communities from Oklahoma, USA - DC3-115 (SPAdes) (version 2) | ecosystem: Environmental > Air > Outdoor Air > Unclassified | place: USA: Oklahoma | collected...
GATACGAAAAAAGCAGCTACGTTATTAGATCAAGCAGGTTGGAAAATGTCTGATAAAGCAGGTGTGCGTCAAAAAGATGGTAAAGATTTAAAACTTGCAATGTATTATGATAAAGCGTCTGCAAGTCAAAAAGAACAAGCTGAATTTTTACAGGAAGCATTCAAAAAAATAGGTGTTACGTTAAATATTAATGGAGAAACATCTGAAAAAGTGGCAGAACGTCGTAGTTCAGGAGATTACGATCTAATGTTCAACCAAACATGGGGGTTATTATATGATCCTCAAAGTACAATGGCAGCATTTAAATCAAAGAATGGTTATGCAAGTGCAACCTCAGGCATAGAAAATAAAAAAGTATTGTACAACAATATTGATGAAGCCTTTAAAATGCAAGACCAACAGCAACGTTCCAATGCTTACAAAGGTATTTTAAAAGAATTGGACGATGAAAGCATCTTTATACCGATTTCTCACGGGCGTATGACAGTTGTAGCACCGAAAGATTTAAAAGGTGTGTCATTTACGCAGTCACAATATGAATTACCATTCAACGAAATGCAATATAAATAAGGGGCGTTTTCATAACAATGTTCAAATTTATATTTAAGCGAGTTCTGTTTATGTTTCCCTTGTTATTAGCGGTCAGCTTTATTACTTTTGGACTTACCTATCTTACGAATGAGAATCCAGCCGTGGCAATTTTACATGCGCAAGGTGCACCAAATATAACACCACAACTTATCGATGAAATTAATGCGCAGTATGGTTTTAATCAGCCGTTGTTAATTCAGTATTGGCAATGGCTCGTACAAGCCATTCACCTTGATTTTGGAACAAGTTATATCACAGGTGATTCTGTTGCTGGAAGGATTGCGCCTGCATTTTTCAATACACTTAAACTCACAGTTGTTGCGAGTACAGCGATTATCTTCACATCGATTACTTTAGGCGTGGTGAGCGCTTATACAGCGGGTAGACTACCCGACCGTATTATACGTTCATTGGCTTTCTTCCTGACAGCATTACCTTCGTATTGGGTGGCATCGATGTTCATTATTTACTTTTCAGTCAAACTGAATTTGTTACCAACGTCTGGGTTAAATGGTGTAGAAAGTTATATTTTACCAGTAACCGTAGTGACGTTGTCCTACGCTGGGATTTACTTTAGAAATGTGAGAAGTTCCATGGTTGAACAACTCAACAAAGATTATGTTTTATATTTAAAAGCATGTGGCGTACAGTCATCAACGGTGATGTTGCACGTGCTGAGAAATGCGTTGCAGGTTGCAGTGTCCATATTCTGCATGTCTATACCAATGATTATGGCAGGTATGGTCGTGATTGAGTATATTTTTGCATGGCCTGGGCTAGGTCAACTCAGTTTAAAAGCAATTCTTGAACAAGATTTTCCAGTAATTCAAGCATATGTACTCATTGTAGCTGTATTATTTATCGTCTTTAATACCTTAGCTGATGTCATTAATGCATGGCTCAATCCTAGGTTAAGGGAGGTGCATGAATAATGATGAAACGTTTAATAAATAACAAAATGGCAGTGGTGGCAATTGTAATTATAGCGCTATATATTGTGTTAGGTATTGCGGCACCAATAATAACGCCTTATCACCCTAACAGTATTAATGTGTCCAATAAGTATGCAAATGTGAGTTTACAACATTTATTAGGTACAGATCATTTAGGTAGAGATATTTTAACGCGTTTGATTTATGCAATTCGACCGAGTTTATTGTATGTATTTGTAGCTTTATTTGCATCGGTAAGTATAGGTGCAACGATGGGTTTCATTTCGGGTTATATGAAAGGTTATGTTGATGTTGTCATTATGCGTCTTTGCGATATCATGTTGGCCTTTCCGAGCTATGTTGTAGCACTTGCGCTTATCGCATTGTTAGGGGCAGGCGCTGAAAATATTATGCTCGCGTTTATACTGACACGTTGGGCTTGGTTCTGTCGGGTGATTAGAACAAGTGTCATGCAATACACTTCATCTGATCATGTTAAATTTGCCAAGGTCATTGGTATGAAAGACTCAAGCATTATCAGAAAGCACATATTTCCATTAACGTTAGCAGACATTGCTATCATTGCGAGCAGTTCAATGTGTTCAATGATTCTACAAATATCAGGGTTTTCATTTTTAGGATTAGGAGTGAAGGCACCTACAGCAGAATGGGGCATGATGCTTAATGAAGCTCGAAAAGTCATGTTTACGCATCCAGAAATGATGTTCGCACCAGGCATTGCGATTGTCATTATAGTCATGTCTTTCAACTTCTTATCAGATGCGCTACAAGTTGCGCTTGATCCGCGCATTGAATCGAAGAAAAGTATGAATCCAACGAAAAAGGGTGTGATGACATCATGAGTTTATTATCAGTAAAACAATTGAATATTACGGATACACACACACACCAACAACTGGTATATGGCATTCATTTCCAACTAGAAAAAGGAGAAACACTAGGCATAATTGGTGAAAGTGGCAGTGGTAAGACGATTACTTGTAGGGCGATTATGGGATTAAACGACCCGCGCTTACAGGTTGAAGGGCAAATTTATTTTGATGGTGTAGATTTATTGCAATTACCTAATCAATTGTTGCGTCAGCGTCGTGGTGGTGACATTGCAATGATTATGCAGCAAGGTAGCAGGGCATTTGACCCCTCTTCAAAAGTAGGTAAACAAATGTTTGAAACGATGGTTATGCATACAGATCTTTCAAAAAAGAGTATTGAAGCAGAACTTATTAGATATATGAATTTTATGAAATTGAAAGAACCTAAACAAATTCTTCAGTCCTATCCTCACATGTTGTCTGGTGGTATGTTACAGAGGCTGATGATTGTGCTCGCGTTAGCGCTAAAGCCAAAGCTCATTATTGCGGATGAACCAACGACAGCATTAGATACAATCACGCAATATGATGTGCTTGAGGCATTTTCAGATATAAAAAAACAAGTGGATTGTGCGATTATTTTTATCTCACATGATTTAGCAGTGATTAATAAGGTTGCGGATAAAGTTATGGTGATGAAGGCAGGCATGTGCGTTGAGTCGGGTTCAATAGAAGCGGTGTTGTTTAGTCCACATCATGACTATACAAAGTATTTATTATCCACTAAACAAAAAATTAATCATCATTTCAATGCAGTTATGAGAGGTGAGTACCATGCTTAACGTTTCAGTGATAGAAAAAAGTTATAAACGCACACACTTCTTCCGTTCACAAAAGAAACCGATTATTAGGGACGTTCATTTTGACTGTCATCTTAATAAAACACTGGGAATCATAGGTGAGAGTGGTAGTGGGAAATCAACTTTGGCACGTATGATACTAGGTATTGAGAAGCCAGATAAGGGGAGTGTTAAGCTAGACGGCAAGCCTATTCATCGACGAAATACTCGAGAAAATCAAATAAGTGCAGTATTTCAGGATTATATTTCATCGTTACACCCATTTCATACAGTTCAAAAATTACTTTATGAAGTAATGACCTTTAGTGGTGAGGTGTCTAAAGATAGTCTAAAAGAGAAGAGTATACAGTTATTAAAAGAAGTTGGTTTGTCCGCAGCATATTTAGATAAATATCCACATATGTTGTCTGGGGGAGAAGCACAACGGGTAGCGATTGCACGTGCAATTGTATTAAATCCTAAATATATTATTTTAGATGAAGCAATTAGTTCATTAGATATGTCGATTCAGACTCAAATTCTAGATTTACTTATACGTCTACGTGAGTCACGAGAACTTAGTTATATTTTTATTACACATGATATACAAGTTGCGACCTATATTTGTGACGACTTAATCATTTTTAAAAATGGCACGATTGAGACACAAATGACACCGCAGGAATTATATAGTACCGAAAATACATACGCACGGGAACTGATAGATAAGCAGCTATCTCTTTAGAACAAGGAGTTGAAAAATTTGAATAAGAAAATTCACAAAGGGATAGGTGTTAATGAGACCAATGAACAGCCCCCTCTTGTTAAAACGGCATTGTCATGGCAATTTTTAAGATTGTATGTTTTGACGCTAATGTTTTTCAGTGCTAATGCCATTCTAAATGTTTTTATTCCACTCAAAGGTCATGATCTCGGTGCCACGAACACTATCATCGGTGTGGTTATGGGTGCCTATATGCTGACAGCAATGATATTTCGTCCTTGGGCAGGACAAATTATTGCCAAAGTAGGTGCACTTCAAGTACTGAGATTGATATTAGTGATTAACGCGATTGCTTTGATTATCTATGGCTTTACAGGGTTAGAAGGTTATTTTATCGCACGTGTGATGCAAGGTGTTTGTACAGCTTTCTTTTCCATGGCATTACAAATAGGCATTATCAATGCTTTGCCTGAAGAACAACGTGCAGAAGGTGTTTCACTCTATTCATTATTCTCTACGATTCCGAATTTAATTGGGCCTTTTATTGCAGTAGGTATATGGCAGATGAACCAAATCAGTTTATTCGCGATTGTAATGATAATGATTGCACTGTCTACTACATTTTTCGGTTATCGAATTACTCGAAATGCACCACGTCCAGAATCATCAAATAAAATTGAGCAAACCTCTTTTAATGCAATCACCGTATTTAGTCAATTTTTCAAAAATAAAGAACTATTGGTTTGTGGAACGATAATGATAGGTGCATCAGTAGTGTTTGGTGCAGTAAGTGTATTTATCCCGCTGTATACTATTCAAGGTGGTTTTGCTAATGCAGGTCTATTTTTAACAATTCAAGCAATTGCGGTTATCGCTGCCCGCTTTTATTTAAGAAAATGGATACCTTCTGATGGGCAGTGGCATGTGCAATTTATGATTATTGTATTATCGTTACTCGCTATGGCATCATTTATAGTCGCGTATGGTCCATACTTACCAATAACATTATTTTATGGCGCAGCGATATTGATAGGTATGACACAAGCACTTGTATATCCAACTTTAACAACATATTTGAGCTTTACCTTACCTGAGAATGGAAGAAATATGTTGCTTGGTTTATTTATTGCTTGCGCAGATTTAGGTATCTCATTAGGTGGTACTGTAATGGGACCAATATCGGACTGGTTTGGATTTACCTGGATGTATATCATCTGTGGTTGTTTGGCGATTTGTATGGTGTTTATGAGTTTATTTGTTAAAAAAGCGATGATATTAAAATAGAAATGTACAGATTCCCTAGTTGACTTGACATCTTAAGAAATTAAGGTTAAATTATAAAACGTAATAATTACGATTTATAAAAGGGAGCTATTTTAATGCATAAAATTCCAGTTACAGTACTAAGTGGTTATTTAGGGGCGGGCAAGACAACATTACTTAATCACATTTTAAAAAATAGAGATAATCGAAAAATTGCAGTTATTGTTAATGATATGAGTGAAGTGAATATCGACAAGAATTTGATAGCTGATGGTGGCGGTATATCAAGAACTGATGAGAAACTTGTCGAATTATCAAATGGTTGTATTTGTTGCACGCTAAGAGAGGATTTGTTGAAAGAAGTTGAGCAGTTGGTACGTAAAGGCAATATTGATAATATTGTGATTGAATCTACCGGTATTTCAGAACCTGTACCAGTGGCGCAGACTTTTTCGTATATTGATGACGAGTTAGGGATTGATTTAACATCTATCTGTCAATTAGACACGATGGTGACAGTCGTCGATGCGCATCGCTTTACTCATGATATCAATTCGGAAGATTTATTGAACGATAGAGCGCAGGGTGTTGACGATTCAGATGAACGCTCGATTGCAGATTTATTGATTGATCAAGTTGAATTCTGTGATGTTTTAATATTGAATAAAACAGATTTAGTTACTGATGCGGAACTTGCTAAGTTAGAAAATGTTCTAAAGCAATTGCAACCCGAGGCGAAATTAATTAAAAGTGTTAATGCTGAAGTACCATTAAATGAATTATTGGATACAGGGCGCTTTGATTTTGAAAAGGCGAGCAATGCTGCGGGATGGATTAAAGAATTAACAGAAGGTGGCCATGCACATCACACACCTGAAACTGAAGAATATGGTATCGGTTCATTTGTATATTCAAGAAGGTTGCCATTTCACGCAGAACGCTTCCATACATGGTTGGAAAATATCCCGGGAAATATTGTCCGTTCTAAAGGTATCGTGTGGCTCGCACAACACAATCACGTTGCATGTCTGTTATCTCAAGCAGGTTCCTCATGTAATATTAGCCCAGTAACTTATTGGGTTGCAGCAATGTCGCAAGCACAACAGCGCCAAATCCTTCAAGAGCGACCAGATGTTGCAGAATCGTGGGACATTGAATATGGAGATCGAAATACGCAGTTTGTAATTATTGGTACGGATTTAGATACAGAAAAGATCGAACGTGAACTTGACGCTTGTTTGTTAAAGCACCATGAAATAGAAGCGGATTGGAGCCAGTTAGCTGATCCATATGATTGGGTGATTAGTGAAGCAAGGGAATAACTATTAAAAAAGAGAGACTCGGGTATTATTATTGACTCAGTCTCTCTTTTGTTTAAAGAAACAGACGAAGAGATTATTGTTAATAAACAGTTATACCATATGATGAGTTAAATAAATTTACCATTTTCAAAGATGACGCGTTCTTTTTCTCCATTAATAAACACATTATAGTTATTATTTTGAAAATCAGATAATAATAATTTAGAGGTGCCATATTTGAAATTATCTGCTACAAATTCGATAAACATTTTTCTATACAGCAATCCGTCTTTTAATGTAATGCGTTGTATTGCACTCTCTGTGATAGATTCTGCAAGACGGTGTTCAAAAGTCTTGAAACTAGTGAAGACACAGGCTTTAAACGATTCTTCTAAATAAAAAATATGTAACTCATTTTGTTTGTTTTGACCAACTAATAATCTCCCTTTTTCAAATTCTTCATCTGGAAAATTTAATTCTAGAAAATCTATAATTTCTTCTTCTTTTAACTTAAATTGCATATAAAAAACCCCCATTAGTTTCAAGTAGTATTATTTAAACACGATTATATGTTAAAAAAACATAGTTGAGAACTTTATTTTCAAACCTTCGTAAATATTCCTTGAAAACAAGTTACTATTTTAAAAAGATAGTGATATACTATTTTAAGATATACATATTTATTTAATTATAATATAGGGGGATATTTAAATGAAAAAATTACTAGCTTTATTATTTGCGTCATTGCTTGTATTGACAGCGTGTGCTGCAAAAGATGACTCTTCTAAAAAGGATTCTGAAAATAAAAGCGAAGAATCATCAGATACTGCTTCAAAAGATGAAGGTGGAGAAACTGATTCAGTAGATGTTGACTCTGACTCATCAGATGATTCAAGTAAGTCAGATGCGACATTTAAAGATGACAAACTTGAAAGTAAAGACTTCGATATTAAATTGAAAGAAGCTAAAATTGTAAAAGCATCAGAATATGAAGATGATGATAACCCAAGCATTGCGGTAATATTCATAGTGAAAAATAAAGGTGATAAAGATTTAACAGCTTCAAGCGCGTTTTATCAAGCATTTGACGTTTATCAAAACTCTAAAAATACAAAGAGAGATTTGAAAACTGGCGGTGGATATGATAGCGATTTATATGAAAAGTATGAAGATTCCAGTACTGACAAAATCAACAAGGGCGGAGAAGTTGAATCTGTTCAATTCTATAAATTGAAAGATACAAAAACACCTGTTACATTGCAAGCTAAAGATCCATCTAACTATTCAAAAGACGACATTGGTAAAAAAGAAATTAAATTAAACTAGAAGATATATGTGTAGAGCTAAAAAGTCTATTTCCTTATTATTAGGAGATAGACTTTTATTATTTTGAAGAGTTTTTATAAAACATAATTTCTTAGTCAATATCATCTAAAGTAGGTATAGCGGTGCGTTGTGAAACGACATCTTCCAGTTGAATGTCTAATTCTAATACTGTTTCCGATGCATCAGCTTCAATGAGAATTTGACCACTTGGATGAATGATCATTGAATGACCAGCGTAAGTATTACCTTTATGATTTATGTGGTGAACTTGTCCAATGCTATTACAAGCAACAACAAAACAGTTGTTTTCAATTGCGCGCGCTTGCAACAATGTACGCCAATGGTGTAAGTTTTTTGTCGTCCATTGCGCGACAACAAATAGAATTTCTGCACCTTCTCTGACAGATGCACGCGCAATTTCTGGATATCTTAGGTCATAACAAATAATTTGAGATGATTTAACATTATTTATATAAAAAGTATTCGGTACATTTTCACCAGATTCAAGATAATGGTGTTCATCAAGCATAGGTACTAAATGAATTTTATCGGTAACATTAATGAGTGACGTATCCTTAGATACAGCAAATGCAGTATTGTAAATAGCCTGTGCTTTCTTATTTGAAACAGAACCAGCAATAATATGCGCGTTATATTTTTGTGCCAATTCCTGGATAAAAGGTAGTGATTGTTGTAGGTTATTATCAGCTTTTTGAGATAATTGAGGTAAAGCATAACCATTATTCCACATTTCTGGGATGACAATAACATCTGCATTGGTATAATTTTTTTCTAACAAAGTATTTATTTTTACTTTATTTTGTTCAAAATTGGCTTCCATAATTTCAAATTGAAATAGTTGTATTTTCATTGGGAGTGCTCCTTATATTTAAAGTTATAAATGGGATAGATGTCTTTTGAATAGTTTAAATCATGTCCATGTGAAGTGGTGATTAGGGCAGGACAAATGTCATCAATAATTTGACCGCTATCAATATTTTCTAGCATGTTATAGGTGAATTGATAAACTGGTGGGTGTAAATGTTCAGAATCTGAAATAAACAAATCACCACATATAAGTACTTCATCTTGCTTATGGAAAAAAACGACGTGTCCAGGTGCATGACCAGGCGTTAAAAAATATTTCAAAGGTACAGTATCAGCGCGTTCAAAAGGTAATACTTTTTGACTTACTTTTGTTTTTTCAACGCTATTTTTATTTGGATATGGCACTTCACCGTTTATAAAAGGTAGTTCATTTTCATGAGCAAATATGGGTATGTTTAATGTTTCTGAAATGATTTGTGCACCGTCTATATGATCTAAATGTCCATGCGTTAAAAAAATTGCTTTAGGTTCACCGAGAGATTGAGCTGCTTTAATCTGCAAATCAGCATAGGATGCCATACCAGTATCAATGATATAGACTTCGCTATTTTCAACGACATACCAAGTGTTGATTAATATTGGCACTCCTACTGTCATTTCGATACTTAATTTGTAAATATGTGATGAAATCTGAGTGAATTGCAATATAATCGCTTCCTTTCAATTTATGTTATAAATAAAGGGTAGATGATTAAAAACACAGTCACAAGAAGGCACAAATAAGTAACTCGTTTCATAGGGAGGAAGTGATTACGATTAAAAGTAATATGAAATACGGAACATGTAACTATATCATTCAGAGAGGATGTCCTATAGAAGAAACGCTAAGGTTGTTAGGTGGCAAATGGAAAGGGATTATCATAAATACATTAAATGATGAATCGCATTTTTATAATTCCTTACACAGAGATATTTCGGGAATTAGTAGGAAAATACTGACAGAACAATTGAATGAACTCATCGATTTACAAATAGTTAAAAGAGAAGAAACGAATGATTATCCAAAAAAAGTTTGTTATTCATTAACTGAAAGAGGAAAATCTATTTATCCTTTAATTCAAGAAATGTCCCAGTTATTACAAAGAAATTAAACTGTATATAGATTTGAATAAGAAAGTCAGCGCATTAGATGATGCGTTGACTTTCTTTGTGTATTAATTGAAAAGTAATAAACTAAGTAATTAAATATATTGCTTAATTCAAATAAATATAAAAATATTGTTGGGAACCATAGAAATATGATGGGCAATATATTATTATGTTTATTATAAGTTTGATAAATAAAATAGTTCGAGTTTTATTTAATGATGCTTTTGAGAAGATTTTCAAATAACAGATAAGTAGGGGATTAAATGGGAAAAATGATTAAAGTAACATCTCTCATTGGAATTATATTACAAAGCTTTTTAGCGCTGATTTTATTAATACTGTTGATTTTAACGATGACAGGGGTAATTAGCCCAGATTTAACTACAACAGTAAATGGTGAAGTGACTGTGCAAGATGAAACAACAGCACAAATAACATTTGCAATCGTATTTGGTGCGTTTTTTATTGGAGCAATTATTGTAGATATCTTAGGTATCGTTGGTTTGAAAAAAATGAAAACATCATCAAAAGCAAGTGGGATAATTTATATTATTGGTGCAGTATTAAGTTTTAACATGATTACTTTTATTGCTTGGTTAATTTGTGGCATTTTATTGATTCAACAAAATAAACAACAAGTGGGTTATGATGCTCAGGATATGATATATGAATCGTAGTTGGTGGATTGTCTTAGCAAGTGGCAGTATTTTATGCATGTTGAGTGTCAAAGAATTTATTTTAGGATTTGGATGTTTGGCAATGATTGTATTGAATGCAATGTGGCTTGTCGTGTACACTCCGAAACGTAATACACGTATATTTGAAATGGTGGCAAAACCCACAATATACATATCAATTATAGGTACATTTTCAGTAATAACATTTATGGGAGTTGTATTTCTGTTGACCATGAACCAGGGCTTTAATAGCATCGGTGAACAATTACACGGAAATATATTTCACAGTTTTAATTTAATCGCGCTTGTATTGGGATTCATATTGTATATTGTTGGTACGTACTTAGTGTTTAAAATGCAATATATGCAGTTAAAAAAGTGAGATATTTGAAATGAAAGTGATGTCTTTAAAAAGTAAATAAGGGGATAACAAAATGAGAATTTTAATTGGTTATATGATTGTATCAATGGTGTTAGGTTTAACGGGTTATTCTTCTATGAAGGACTTTTATGATGAATTGGCGGATAAACCTGAGAAAAAACAACATACAATGGCTAAAAAAAATAGCGATAGTGCAAAAGTAGAAGGTGGTGCTACTAGTAAAGAGGAACAATATAAGAATGTTCAAGAAGAAGTTGGTACTGCTGATCGATTACCTATTTTGGAAAAATTAGATCCTTTAATGACTAAAAAAGCATTCACTAATGAAATAGGTATGAGAGGCTGGGAAGATTATAAAAAATTAATGGATGAAGTCAAATTGGCAGATAGTAAATTTGTCGAGGAATCAGAAGGATCTTCCGTAAAAGAAGTAGATGCGTTTTTTAAAGATAAAAAAGGTGTTCAACGTAAAGTAATGAGCTCCGGAGAAAAAGGTGTTAAACAGATAGATTATTGGTATGTCGACAAGAGTGGGAAGAAGCAAGGGAAATCCGATATACCAGTGTTCTATGCTGAGATTTTAACAAAATTTAAAGACGATAAATTAATTTCAGTGTCAGTAGAACCAGGTGCTTATACAGTGAAACCTGATAATATAATAAAACAAAGTGAATTTAAGGATGCAAAAACGATAGATGATTTACTGAATATTAAAAATCCTAAACCGATGTCATATGGTGTAGTTCAAATGGAGTACGAAGGGTTCCCATTAACAAATGTATCTGTTTTAACAAATGATGGAAGTAAAGAAAGTGCGCTAGATTCAGCGGTTATGGCTTATTTTACTATGTCACCTATTGTATATAATGATGACGATAAACACTTACTTATGAATGTGGGTGCCATACCGTTTACAGAAGCAGCTAAAGACTTTGGGAATACTTCATATGTTGCTTTGTATCACTATATTAAACAGTCGGAGAAAGATGGCTCAGATGATATCGGTAATCAAGCCGATGAAACTGATCAAGCCGAAAATATTTCCTACGAATAAATACGTAATAATGATATAAATGGAATCAAAGGTCAGTATGATACGTTTTTAAATTTTAACCATTATAGAAGCGGAGACATTTCATATAGAAGTGTCCCCGCTTTATTTGATGTCATCATTCACTTAAATGTTAGAAAATTGAAATGACTGTGTTATTTTGTTTTCGTTTTTTGTTTTCTACCTATTAATAACAAGCAAGCACCTAAAATCAATGTGCTCCATATTGGTGCTTGATTTGGTGTTTTACCCGTATCCGGTAATTGACTTGCAGTATTTGATTGTTGATCAGACTTCGAATTGCTAGCGTTATCTGAAGATGCATTTGAAGTCATAGCTGCTTGGTGTTGAATCGCATTTTGATGTGTCATATTTGTTGATGCTGTTGTACTAGATTGCACGATATTTGAATCTGTGTGTGCTTGATTCACCCAATTATTAAATTCTGCATCAATGGGTTGTTCACTTTGCCCATGCACATCGTCTGTTTGGTTCACCCAATTGTTGAATTCAGCATCAGTCATTTGACCATGGTTGTTATTAGTATTGTTAGGCGTTTCTGAATCTGTATCTTGTCCGGTATTTGGCATATCAGGATTGTTTACGTGATTTCCATTATTTGAATTATTAGAACCATTTTCACTATGATTGCCGTTATCGTTATGCCCTTCATTGTCGCCATTATCACCATTCGGATTATTAGAATCTGGCTGATCTGTTTCAGAAAGGTCATCTAATGTGTAAGTCGACGTTGTACCGGATAATTCGTAAGAGACCATTAGCATTGCTTTTCCATTTGGACTATCTTCTGCAGGGATAAATGTAACGCCTTCAGGTGAAATGTCTTTATTTTCTGGGTCATAAACATATTTTACAAATTCAGGGTGGGTAGGGTCTGTAATGTCATAAATCATAATACCACCTGTACGTTCTAATCCAACGAAGGCATAAGTTTTGTCACCGACTGCACCCACTTCAATAGACTCTACTTCAGGTCCCTTATCATCGCTTCGGCCATCGACTTCAATGTCATTGTAATCTTCATAATTGGCATTGAATCTTTCTGGTAGGATGTCTTTGATGCGTTCTTCAATAGCTTTGCCACTATCATAGACTAGAGATAAATCAGATCCTTTTACTATTGAAAATGATCTTCCACCGAATGAGACAAGCGCTTTATATTTTCCATTTTCATCTCTAAATTTATGAGAAGTCGTGACTTTAAGTCGACCTAACTGGTCATCGTCAAATAGTCCATTTGCTACAAGTTCATCTAATTCAGCTTGTGTGTAGCCTTTATAATATTTAGCGTCTAGTTCAATATCATCTTTGATATCTTTGACGCGAACTTCTTCCGAATAGCCATCATAATCTTGAGAGTCACCTTCGTTAGCAATCAATAGATAAGTCTCACCATTATGTTCATAAGACGTAATTGTATCTGGTTGTAACATACCTAATACTGGTACAGTACGTAATTCTTTTTTTCCATCTTTGTCTGAAGGGTCCATGGCATTTTCAGGTAAAGAATGATCCTTATATGGTAATCCTTGAACTTTTGTAAATTCACCTTTTTTAATATCTAATTTCGCAATCGCACTTGATTCTTGGATTGTGATATAAGCATACTTACCACTTTTATCAACGGCGATGAATTCTGGTTCTAAGTTTAAGTAAGCATCATCTTTGTTTGGACCTAATTTGCGGATTGAATCATTCATATGTGCTTTAGTCAGGGAAGCGGTACGCACATTTTTAGATTTTAAGTGTGCCGGGTCACCAGATGTATCAATTATTGAGACAGAACCTTCGGGGTTAGTCTTATAATCATCTGAAGGCTCGCCTTCGTTGGCAACAAGTAAATGTTTACCATCTTTTGTGAATGTAAGCATGTCAGGTAGACTGCCTACCGTCAAATTACTTAGATATTTTCCATCTTCAGTATAAAACACAACGTGTCCGGGTTGCGTTTTGTCTTTTGCAGGTGCGGAGAGTGCAATGTACTTGCCACTTGGATGAACAGCCACACTTGTTAAGTCACTTGATGCAATACCAGCATCCTGTAAGTAAATGCGTTTGATTCGTTTGATGTTCTTGTTTTTGGTGTTTTTGATATCTAATATATCTAAGGCTTCTTTATCCCCATTTATTGAATAAGCATAACCGTTTTTCGGGTTATATTTTACAATTTCAGTGCCGCCTTTTCCAAAATCCGAACCACTTTCGTAACGACCTGAGTGATTAATACTTAAAGAAGACTTGTCTGATGTCTTACGCGTTTTGTTACTCGTAGTTGAGTTTGATGAAACATTACTTAATGTAGCTTTAGGTGCCTTATCTTGCTTCGCTGCATCTTTCTGAATTTTGTTATAAAGCTGTTTGCGTTCTTTCGTAGTTAATGTTTCGATTTTTTTAGTATTTGGGTTTTTGTTGAAAGATGCCTTATTTGTATGGATTTCTTCATTTTTATTATTTTGACTTTCACTAGGTTTACTTGCAGGTGCACTTGCAACAGCTTGTTCTGAAGTAGGTGTTTCTGCTTGGATAGCATCGTTTTTAGTACGTTTTTTTACTGAGTTAGATGGTTGGTTAGTATCATTGGTTGTTTTAGTTGTTTGCTTATGTTGGTTAGAAGTAACATTATCATCTACTTGAGTTGTTTCAGCTGCATTTGAGTTAGCCTGTTTATGTAATTGCGACTTTTCATTATTAGATTGTTCAGGTGTAACTTGCTTTTCTGGTGTACTTTCAACATACTGTTCTTCTTTTTGTTTATCTACAGAAAATTCTGCATCAATACTAGTTTCATTAGTTGAATTTGCATCATTATTTTTTGTTTCATTTGATTTATTTGTTTCGTTATTTTTATCAGAAATGTTTTTAGTGTTGTTTTTGTTGGCAGTAGCTTGCGTATCAGTTTCTTGCTGTACATTTTTACTGTCGCTAACAATTTCATCTTTTGGTGTATTAGCTACTTTAGTCTCTTGTTGTTCAAGTTGGTTATCACTAGTATTTTGATTTTGACTTTGAGTAGCGTGTTGTCGTTCTATATTAGATGCTTCAGCGGTTTGGTCGACCGCATTTTCATTATTTGATGTTTCAATTTTATTTGTTGATTGCTGCTTTTGAGTTGAACTAATTTCATCAGCAGATGCGTCGTTGTGTGCACTTACGAATAGACAAGTACCGATAACGATTGAAGCGGCTCCCATTGCACTTGTACGTATTGAATATCTCGTGTTTTTTTTAATATGTTTAAACATAAAATCCCCCTAAATAGTTAAAATCCCTTACTTTTTAATTATCTCATTGTTATGTTTGGTGATTATTACTAAAAAATAAAGAATTCGTAAATGATTAGAGGGAAAGAGTGCAATAGTGTCATCGGTATTAGGTGTTTTGTTTTAACCAAATAGTAAATGAAGCACCTTTGACTGAGTTATTAATTTTTATTATTCCGTCATGAAATTTTACTGAGTCATATATTATAGAAAAGCCTAGTCCACTATTTTTTATATTCTTTTTAGTAGTATAATTAGTATTTATTAAATCTGATAGTTTTTTATTTCCTAAGCCATTTCCATCATCAAAATAATTTATTTTTAAATATTTATTGTCTTCGGAGAAAATGATATTGATATTAGGATTTTGTTTATTATGTTCGATACTGTTACTAATTAAATTGATTAATAATCGTTCAAAATAAAGCTTATTGCCGTAAAAGGATATATCTTTTGGCATTTCAAAAGATATATTTATTTTGTTGTATCCTAAGGTTTTATTTATTTTCATTATTGTTTGATATAAATTGAATCGTTCTTTTTGTATTTCCATTTGTTGAGTTTCCATATTAAAATCTGAATTTAATTTGTCTATTAAAGTATTCATATATTCAGCTTTATTGGAAATTAACTTTAAATATTTATTTTCTTCAAAGTTATTAGAAGAAAGTAATTTAGAATAGCCATAAATTGAAGTTAATGGAGATTTTAAATCATGAGATATTTGAGAAATCCATTTACGTTTATAATATTGAATACGTTCTTGATAAAATTTATCTTCCAGTAGTTGGTTATTTAATGCAGTAATTGAAGTGTTCAGCTCTTTATAAGTTTTTTGTATTTTCTTATGATTATATTTAGATTCAGGTTTATAAAGCTTTCCTTTTGCTAAATTTTCTACCCAGTTAATATGAAAAATAAGTGGACTGGATAATCGCTTAGATAAGATTATTGAAATAATAATCGAGATTAATAAGTTGCTAATTATTATTACTAAGATCCATAGCCATAGATTTATATTTGTAGCATTACTGATACTGTCATCAACATATTTACGTTGCGTTGTATTTTTAATAAAATTTAAGTGATTATTTTCGATATTAAATCGATATTTATTTAATCCTTCATTTTCAGTACTTTGAATCAATTGTTGTGTATTGATGCTATTTTTATTTTTAATTTTTACCTTCTCTTCATTTTTGAAAATATATATTAAATAAACATATTTGTTATCAGGAGAACTAAGATAACGTATAGAATTTGTGTGATATATATTGTTCAATATTTTGCTTTTAATGTTCCCAGTTTTATTAGGATAAATATAATTTCCTTGTTTGTCGACAATGTAAATTTCTGCGTTTTCCTTTTTTGCCATTCGCTTTACATTAGGTGAAGGGGCTGGCTTATCATCTTGCGTATCTTTTAATTGCAGTTCTAAAAAAGAGCTATCTAAATCATTTAATTCCGTTTGTGTACCTATGGAAAGAATATATATAAAACCTATAAATCCGATGATAAAGAGTAGCGTTGAAATTATAAAATAGAGTAAGATATATTTTATGAATTTAAAAGTAAAACGTTTATTCATTATAATCCCCTTTGAAAATATAGCCTTTTGAGCGAACGGTCTTAATTATTTTAGGATTTTGCGAATCTATTTCAATTTTTTTGCGCAATGTTCTAATGTGAACCATTAATGTATTATCATCAACACTTGTTTCAAAGCCCCATACATTTTCATACAATTGATCTTTAGAAAGTATTTGATTCTTATTATGTATGAAAAATAAAAGTAAATCATATTCTCTAGCTGTTAATCTGATTAATTTATCATTTATCCAAATTTCCGCAGTATCAAAATTAATTGAAATACGACCATCACGATAGGAGTGTGAGCGATTATCTTTAATGTGTGCAGACACCCTATAAGCGAGTTCCATTGGATCAAAAGGCTTCTTTATATAATCCACTGCACCTTCTTCAAATCCTTTGTAAACATCTAAGTTAGAATCTTTTGCGGAGACAATGAATATCTTGGTGTTATAAGTATTGATATATTTAAGTAACTCATATCCATCTTCTGAATTTAAATTCAAATCTAATAAAATAATATCAAAATCATTGTCTGATATTTGTAGTTTGGCATCTTTTAAACTATTTGCAGTCATTAGACTACCTGGATTTTTATTTTTTAATGAAAGAACAATTAATTCTTGTATATCTAAATCATCTTCTACTATTAATATTTTAGGTAACATTTTAAACACCTCATATATTATTGTATAAATAAATTTTATACATTTCTATATACTGAGAATAATTTAAGGTAGATTTAAGGTAAACATAATCATGAATTAAACATCGAACGATATAATGTTTTTTGAGGTGATATTCATGAAAAGGGTACATGTAGTTGATGCGCTTAGAGGATTCAGTCTTTTAGGCATATTTCTAGCTAATTTACTGATATTTCATTTTAGTCTATCTGGAAAAGAATACCTAGATATTTTTCATATTAGCAGTTGGAATTACTTATTTATAAATATTGTGAAAGTTGGAATAGAGAACAGTTTTTTACCTATTTTTGCCATTTTATTTGGCTTCTCAATGGATAAACTGTATCAATCAATGAAAGTGAAAAAAATTAAATTGAAACGACTCAAATTATTGTGTCGTGCGTTCTTTATTATTTTAATTGGAATATTACATGGAATATTCATATGGGAAGGTGATATTTTATTCACTTATGGTTTGGCTATGATTCCATTAATTTTATTCATATCATTTGGTGAAAAATTTTATAAAAGAGTTGTTTTCATTATAATTTCGTTGGCTATTGTTTTTAGCGTTAGCGGTATTTTTGATAATAGTAGTGTGAGTGTTAATACTAGTACATTTAAAGAAGAAATTAAGCAAAATGTACAATTAATGAAGACTGGTAATTATGAGCAAATTCATTTTAATTTAGACGATTCATTAGATCCTAAATTTAAGATCTTAAAAGAAAAATTTGGCGCTAGTGCACCACCATTGATTTTTGTGTTTGCAATGTTATTTCCACTAACTCTTTTTGCAATAGGCGTTTATTTTTCTAAATCAGGATGGTTCACTAAAAAAGAATTAACTTTTTGGGGGAATAAAATATTTGTTTACCTTATACCAGTGAGTTTATTAGTGAAATTATTAGTCTTAATTTATCCACAAAGCAATGCATATTCATCACTAAGTTTAATTTTTAATATTACATTATCAATGGGCTATATAGTTTTGTTTAAAGTGTTATATAAAAGATATGAAAACAGAATTATCTTTAAAGGTTTTGAAAGTATAGGGAAAGTGTCTTTATCAATGTACATCATGCAAAGTGTTATAGGAACATTAATATATTACGGATATGGTTTGGGTTTATTAGGCAATGACTTATTTTATCTCGGATTCATAAGCTTTATAATAATTTATTTTATACAATGTTATATAGCTAGTATATATTTGAAACATTTTAGATATGGCCCATTAGAATATCTGTTGCGAGTAGTTACTTATACTAAAATTAATAGATAAAAATAAGGAGGCAATAATATGGAAATTTTAAAGTTATTTCTACCCACGCTTGTTTATGTGGTGCTTTTAGCAATTCAATATTTTTTATCGAGAACTGGTAATAAAATATTAGGCTTAATTATCCCTATAGGTTTAGTCATAGGAGTAGGTTATTTATATGTTACAGATAAAATCGGCTTAGGGTTAGTTCCGACAATAATATTAACTTGTATTGGACTAATGTTCTTATATGGACAATGGGACAGTGCACAGAAAGATAAAGCTGCTAAATAACAAAAAAAGTGATATAAGCTGCAATTATACTTTGCACAATTAAAGCAAAATTACACAAAAAAATGTATGTTAAACTGGTTATTGTAAAATACATATTTTGTGAGGGGAGTTTACATCATGTTGAGTAAAGACAATAAAGCATCGATAGGAATTGCACTTGCATATCTTAGCTTTATTGTGGGCGCAGGGTTCACTACTGGACAAGAATTATTGCAGTTTTTCGTGAATCATGGTAATTATGCTTATCTTGCGGCAATTATTACGGGGATTATTGTCACATTTGGGACACGTCAAATTTCAAAATTAGGATATCGTGTAGATGCTGAATCATACGATATATCGCTACATAATTTATTTGGTCAAATTTTGGGGAAAATTATAGACTTCTTAATTATCTTTTTCCTTTTTGGTTTAACCGTCGTTATGGTTGCAGGAGGCGGTTCAGCGCTTAACCAAGGATTTAACATACCCATGTGGATAGGATCACTCGCAATAGTGGTACTGCTATTCATTGTACTCCAACTTAAATTTGATAAGATATTAACAGTTTTGGGTGCAGTGACACCGTTCTTAGTAATTGCAGTGTTAATTATTGCAGGTACGAATATTTTGAATCCAACGATTCCATTTTCTGAAGTACAACAACACGTTGAACCTTCTAAATCATCAAGTCCATTTTGGTGGTGGGATGCAATGATTTATGGTGGTCTAATTATTGGTAATAGCTTTAGTTTTTTAACAATTGTTGGTAATGATGCACATAGCCATAAGACTGCTGGCAGAGGGGCGTACTTTGGT
>Ga0209547_100105_pt1 | contig 18195 bp, 16 predicted proteins | sample UppTromicrDC3115_FD_185843 | JGI IMG/M metagenome (GOLD analysis project Ga0209547, IMG submission 185843) | Upper troposphere microbial communities from Oklahoma, USA - DC3-115 (SPAdes) (version 2) | ecosystem: Environmental > Air > Outdoor Air > Unclassified | place: USA: Oklahoma | collected...
AAAATATCATCTAGACTTAATATATCACCAACTAAAATTTTATTTAAATGATCTTCCACTATATCTTCTTCTTGGATTTGAACGGTATCATTTAAATCCAGTGGATATTCAAAAGCTGTTAGTATTGTTAAAAGTTTCGTAACGCTAGCCGGGTTGTTTGCTATCGTTTCATTTTTAGACACTAAACTTTTGAGTTGAATATTTGTAAAAATGTTTACAGGGTACCTAGGGTATTCTGTTACAGTATAAGCATTAGCGTCTATGTCTTTTAATTCTGATTTAAAAAGGCTATCCATAAGTAATTTCATTTGATGAAATCGATTGCCAGAAGCTTTAAGTATAGTTGCCACATATATTTTTTCCTGTGAATATACTAATACACTTAAATTTTTAATAAAACCAACTGTACCTGTCTTGCCACCCAAAACGCTATAATAATTGTTTAATTGTGCATTACAAACGGTGTTGTGAATGGTCATTATTCTTTCATTCTTTCCTTTTATTGAAAAATAATGATTGTTTTTCTTCCAAATCCTCACAATATTAGCATTTGCACTTGCACGTAATGTTAAAAGTGAAAGGTCGTAACTTGTAGAAAGTTGTTCCTTTTCTGTTAGTCCTGAGGGGTTTTTAAATGTTGAATGTATCATACCCATATTTCTAGCCATTTCATTCATTTTTATTACAAAGTTTTTGTGTTGTCCGGATTTCTGCATGTTATATCTCTCCTTTGTATATGATTTATTTATTAATAAAGTATAATGAAATTTAATATCACAATATCTATTCGATATTATATAAAATATATAGCTATCATTTCACATAATTATGTTACGCAATCGTGTATTTTTATATCTTGGGTATTGATTTAATATTTGGTTGTGGAATAATAGAAAGTGGAAGTTGTCAGATAATTGTGTTAAATATAACTAAATTGATATTGTTTGTATTTCACAAGTAAAAAAGGATGCCATTGGGAGAGGTTGTTTTAAAGATGATTAAAAAGTTTTTAAAGAATAAGCGTTTAAAAACACCGCACACGTATGCACTTTTGTTATGTATTATCATATTTGCGAGTATACTCACTTATTTAATTCCAGCAGGAAAATTTTCAAGAGAGAAAAAAGATGGACAAACATTAGTCATACCTGGATCATATGAACAAGTTCAACAACATGGCGTCTCTTTTTTTGATATATTTCGCGCAATACCAGAGGGTCTAATAAGTGGTGGAGAAATTGTCTTCTATATATTTTTAGTAGGTGGCGCGTTCGGTATTGTTCACAAGACAGGTGCATTTGAAAATGGTGTAAATAAAGCGATGCAATCATTAGGTACTTATAAAGTGTTGATGATTCCATTAACAATGACTATTTTTTCAATTTTAGGGTTTTCAATAGGTTTAGCTGAAGAAACAATCATTTTTGTCCCTATTGGTATTATTATTGCACGAACTTTAGGCTATGATGCTTTGACCGGTGCAGCTATGGTTATTCTTGGTGCTGCTAGTGGGTTTATAGGAGGAATGTTGAATCCATTTACTGTAGGTGTTGCACAAACTGTAGCAGAATTGCCGATGTTTTCAGGATGGGGATTACGTTCAATCATATATGTATTCATTTTAATAGCGGCTATTTCAACCGTAATGCTTTATGCGCGCAAAGTTAAACGAGATAAATCGAAAAGTTACGTTTATGAATTGGAACAGGATGAAGCTAAGTCTGAAGTACAGTTAACACAAGCACGTTTTACTAGAAGACAAGCAATCGGATTAGGACTTATCGTTATCGCAATTATTCTCAATGTTTATGGCATATTCACATTCGGCTGGTCATTTAATGAGATGAGCGCCAACTTTATATTTGCCGGAATTCTTGCTGGAGTAATTGGTGGCTTGGGTATTAACGGTACCTTTGATGCAATGATTGACGGCATGAAAGATATTTTGTTTGGCGCTATGATTGTTGGTTTTGCCAAAGGTATCATCGTTATTTTAGAAAATGGACAAGTGATTGATAGTATCGTTTATGGTATGACAACTTTGTTGGCAGGTGTGCCTTCATCATTAGTCATTATAGCGATGTTTATATTACAATTTATGCTGAACTTCTTTATTCCATCGGGGTCAGGACAAGCGTTAACAACAATGCCATTAATGGTACCTATTTCTGATTTATTAAATATTAATCGTCAAATTACAGTTCTCGCATTCCAATATGGAGACGCCATTAGTAACGTCTTATTCCCAACATCTGCAATTTTAATGGGTGCTTTAGCCGTTGGGAAGATTACCTATACACAGTGGTTGAAATTTGCATGGAAGGTTATCTTACTCTGGGTTATTATTTGTTGTATTGGTATGTCAGTAGCGCTCATTGTAGGTTATTAGTTTTGAAAATGTGACGAATTAAGACTCAAATTGTAAAAATAAAGGCAAAAAAGTTATTGTGTATTTTATGAAAGCGTTATATAATATAAAAAAATTAATCGTCAATTTGCGTGTTACTGGTTAGGCAGGCATGAGCAAACGGAAGACTATAGGGAATAGTCTGTTTGTTCATGCCTTTTTTGCGCGATTTTTGACGAAATTATTATTTATGAAGGGAAGAATTATATATGTTTAAAAAGCTTTTTGGACAGCTGCAACGTATTGGTAAAGCATTAATGCTTCCAGTAGCGATATTACCTGCGGCCGGTCTATTATTAGCAATTGGTACGGCCATTCAAGGCGAAGCATTACAACATTACTTACCGTTTATTCAAAATGGTGGTATTCAAAGTGTCGCTCAAATGATGACTGGTGCAGGTGGGATAATATTTGATAACTTGCCGATGATCTTTGCGATGGGTGTTGCAATAGGTTTAGCGAGTGGTGATGGTGTTGCAGCCATTGCAGCATTCGTTGGTTATATCGTAATGAACAAAACGATGGGAGCGATCCTACATGTGACACCAGACAACGTTAATGATGCAGCTAGTGGTTATGCGAGTGTACTAGGTATTCCTACACTGCAAACGGGTGTGTTTGGTGGTATTATCATCGGTGCACTTGCGGCATGGTGTTATAACAAATTTTATAATATTTCATTACCATCATACTTAGGGTTCTTTGCGGGTAAACGATTTGTGCCGATTATGATGGCGACAACATCATTTATCTTAGCGTTTCCAATGGCTTGGATTTGGCCAACGATTCAAGATGGTTTAAATGCATTCAGTGAAGGATTATTAGATTCGAACACAGGCGTAGCAGTATTTTTATTCGGATTTATCAAGCGATTATTGATACCATTTGGTCTACACCATATTTTCCATGCGCCATTCTGGTTTGAATTTGGCAGTTGGAAAAATGCAGCCGGTGAGATGATTCACGGAGACCAACGTATCTTTATAGAACAAATTCGTGAAGGTAGTAAATTAACGGCTGGTAAATTCATGCAAGGTGAATTCCCAGTTATGATGTTTGGTTTACCAGCAGCAGCGTTAGCGATCTATCATACTGCGAAACCGGAAAATAAAAAAGTTGTTGCCGGTTTAATGGGATCAGCAGCTTTAACATCATTCTTAACGGGTATTACTGAACCATTAGAATTCTCGTTCTTATTTGTAGCACCATTATTATTCTTTGTGCATGCAGTATTAGATGGCTTATCTTTCTTAATCTTATACTTATTAAATGTGCATTTAGGTTATACGTTCTCAGGTGGGTTTATTGATTATGTCTTACTAGGTGTACTACCGAATAAGACGCAGTGGTGGTTAGTTATTCCAGTAGGTATTGTTTATGCATTTATTTACTATTTCGTTTTCAGATTCTTAATTTTAAAATTCAAATACAAAACGCCAGGACGCGAAGACAAACAGGCACAATTCACACAATCATCAGCGAGTGAATTACCATTTAATGTCTTAGCAGCAATGGGCGGAGAAAGTAATATTAAACACTTAGATGCATGTATCACAAGATTACGTGTAGAAGTGAACGACAAGAGCAAGGTTGATGTTGCAGGTTTGAAAGCGTTAGGTGCTTCCGGTGTACTTGAAGTTGGTAATAATATGCAAGCGATATTTGGACCTAAATCGGATCAGATTAAACATGATATGGCGCGCATTATCAAAGGTGAAATTACGAAGCCTAGTGAAACGACTGTTGAAGAAGTAGATAGTGACGAAGCAGTTCATGTGGCGCAAACAGATGAAATTAAAGTTTACGCGCCAGGTGAAGGTCAAATCATTCCATTATCAGAAGTGCCTGATCAAGTGTTTGCTCAAAAAATGATGGGAGATGGTGTTGGTTTTATTCCTGAAAATGGTAAAATTGTCGCACCATTCGATGGTACTGTGAAGACAATATTCCCTACAAAACATGCGATTGGTTTAGAATCAGAACAAGGCTTAGAATTATTGATTCATATTGGTATTGATACGGTTAAGCTCAATGGTGAAGGTTTTGAAAGTTTTGTAAATACAGGCGATACTGTGCACAAAGGTCAATTGTTAATGCAAGTTGATTTAGATTACATTAAAACAAATGCACCAAGTGTTGTTACACCTTTAGTGGTAACGAATTTGGAAGATCGTGCATTAGTAGTAGAAGATGTTAAGCACGTCAAAGCGGAAGAATTAATTTTAACAGTAAAAGCATAATAGCATTGTAAATATTTAATATGAGGATGAGTGATTAAGTTTCGAATGAGTTTTCGAACTGTCGCTTGTCCTCATTTTTTAATTTTGAATTAAAAGTTGAAATATTCTGAAATTATAAATATCATGGAGATAACAATAAACAGAATCGAAGGTGAAATACATGAATTATAGACCGGCTATTAAAGTTATGCCAAATGTAACACTCGTACCCCCAGAATTAGATATGGCCGAGCCATTATTAGAGACGATAAAGGGCAATTTATCTCATTTAGCGCCATTTTTGGATTTTATTAAAGAAGATGTGACGGTGGAAGACGAGCAGTCTTATTTGAAAATGATGATACAACAGCATGCAGACAATAAGGCACGCTTGTTTTTAATATATTATAATGAGACATTGATTGGAACTATAGATTTACATAATATACAAGCTACACATCAAAAGGCAGAAGTAGGATATTGGATAGCAGAAGGCTATACAGGTAAACAAATAGTGACAAATTGTGTAAACTACTTGTGCCACTACGCATTTGAAATTTTAGCACTGAATAAATTAACTATTATGGCTGATAAACGCAATATTGCGAGCAATAAAGTAGCTGAAAAAGTAGGCTTCACGTTTGTTGCGACAGATGTTGAAGATGTTTTCGATGGGGAACATTTTAGGGATATGAACCGATATGTTTTATTTAGGAAGGATTTTTTGAATAAATAAGCGCAATAGCAATAATGAATGAAATTAATTTAGAGGAGGGGCTATATGTTACAGAACAAGCTAAATGTAGCTAATTTAAATACACCTATTCATAAATTGGAACGGTTGAGCCAAGCGTTAGGCAAAGCAATCTATATTAAACGTGATGATTATACGGGAACAGAAATTTCAGGAAACAAAGTACGTAAACTAGAATACACAATACAATATGTATTAGATCATGGTTATGACACGATTATTACGACAGGTGCAATAACGTCTAATCACGCGCGTGCGACAGCTGCGTTGTGTGCACAATATAATATTGAATGTCATCTTGTGCTTAGGGGAGAACTGCAAGCGTATGAAGGCAATTTATTCTTAGATGCTATGTTAGGCGCACATATCCATGTGATAGAGCCCACAGCCTCTAGAGAAGCAGCCATGGAAAGTTTATATAAGAACCTAGAAGCACAAGGCAAGACACCATTCTCAATTCCAGTGGGTGCTTCAGATTGGATTGGCACGCATGGATATGTACATGGCTTCGATGAAATCATAGAACAAGAAAAAGAAATGAATATTACTTTCGATTCTATAAATGTTGCGGTAGGTTCAGGCGGTACTTATGCTGGGTTATGGTATGGCAATGAACAACATCAGTCTACTAAACAAATTATAGGGTATGCAGTCGATCAAAGTACCGAGGCATTTCATAATAAAATCGTTGAAATTATTCAGCAGCTCGATGATTCTGTAAAAGGATTTGATACTGTGCATATTAATGATGCTTATATCGGATTAGGTTATGGGCAAGCGACTGATGAGGAATTGCAGTTCTACATTGATATTGCACAATTAGAAGGTATGATATTAGACCCTACATACACTGGGAAAGCTTTTAAAGGGTTGGTAGAAGAAATTAAATCGGGTCAGTATGATAATCAGGAAAATATATTGTTTGTTCATACAGGTGGACTTCAAGGATATACAGAAGAAACAAGGCATCGTCTCCAGCGAATGTTGCCCGAAATTTCAGAAACAAAATAATGTCATCTCATGTTCTGATAGCTTAAAATATAGTTGGTAATGAATATAAAAGTTTAAGGAGTTTAAAAATTATGACTATAAGAAGGCTAGTGGCAGAACGTAACATAGAAGTGAATGGCTATGATATTGATGCTATGGGCATAGTGAGTAATATCGTATACATTAGATGGTTTGAAGATTTGCGTACGGATTTTATCAATAAATACATGTCATATTCTGATATGATGCATCAACACATTTCTCCTATATTGATGAAAACAGAAGCCGAATATCAAAATCCTGTTACGATACATGACCAACCTGTTGGGCGATGCTACCTTGTAAAAGCGAGTAAACTACGTTGGGAATTTGAATTTGAGATTATATCAGAAGGTAAAACACATTGTCTTGGTAAACAAAGCGGTACATTTTTTAATTTACAAAAGCAAAAGGTTACGCGTGTACCTGAAGTGTTCCAAAGCATATTAAATGATGAAATCTAATAGTTGCTTGTTAAAAGTCATGAATTTTTAATAATTTAATTAGTGATATATAGTTGTTTTAAGTTGTGATGTAGTTGATATATAGCTAAATGATATTTACCAATCAGAAAAAGGCAAAGAGAAGTTACCAAAATGATTTCATGATGTCTAATCAAGGTCATAAAGGTGGTGTTCATAATGCAAAAAACATTGACGACAGTAGCAGAATTTTATAAATTCATTGAATCCAATAAACTTGTAGTGATACATGTTATGAGGGATCACTGTAGTGTTTGCCATGCGGTATTACCACAAATTGCAGGGTTAGTTGATGAATATCCTCAAATTCCGTTGGGTGTGATTAATCAAAGTGACGTTGAAGCTATTGCTGGTGAGTTGTCTATATTCACTGTACCAGTCGATTTGATTTTTATGGATGGAAAAGAAATGCATCGACAAGCGCGCTTTATAGATATGCAGCAGTTTGAACATCAGTTACGTTTAATGTACCAAAGTTTATTGGATTAACACGCGTGGATATTTTAATAAATTTTAAATTAATAAGAAGCTGTCAAAATACATAGTGTTTTGGCAGTTTTTTGATTTTGAAGTGAGATGACGGATTGAATAATTATAGAAAATATAAAATGAAAGCTAAGCGGTTAAATATTAATTTTACATTGTATGTGATTAAAATGATGAAAACATAATAAATTATGTCATAATTATAAAAAATAATGTATGATTAGGTTAATTCATAGCAGTGTGGGGGGATATCATGCGTATTGAGCGAATTTGTCCGAATGAAGCGGAAGCGCTTTATGCTTGCCAAAAAAGATTGGATGCAGAAACACAGTTTATGTTGTACTTAGCAGATGAACGGGAATTTGATAAGGAACAACTTGAAGACGAAATAAAACGTAATTTTTACATAGGTGCCAAATCAGAGGATGGCGAGATATTAGGTTATGTGTCTGTACATATCAGTCGTTTAATTAAAATTAGACATATAGGTTCTATGGTTACGGGTCTGGTTAGTGATTTGCAACAACAAGGTATTGCCACTCAAATGTTCAATGAAACAATTAAATGGGCAAATCGTAAAGGCTTGAGACGCTTGGAACTAACCGTTATTACAACGAATAAACCGGCAGTAAACTTTTACGAAAAACTTGGTTTTAAAATAGAAGGTATTCGATATGAGTCGGTCTACATAGATGGTCATTATTTTGATGAACTATATATGTCAATGATGTTAAATCAGGAAACGGAATATCAGACAGATTATATATGGTAATTAGAAGCAAAGAAACAAAATCGAATGTGTGTCGATGACGTCTCTTCGCTTTTTATAATATTAACGTTCTTGTTCTTTTTTTAAGGAAAGGGTTAGTATCAATATGATAATAAGTAGTATACCTAATAATTGGTAAGGCAGAAAGCTTACTTTTAACCAAAATGCGCTAGCAACTATGGCCATTACTGGTTCAATAGTGCCAAAAAGCGTAGTTTCCTTTGCAGATAAATAATTTAAGCTTTTAATAAAGAAGAAAAATGCCATTGCTGTTCCAAAGATAATGCCAAATGTTAAATAAGATACGTTTGCAAAATTTAACTGTGTAATACTGAATTGCCAAATGGGTGCTTTAAAATTCATTAACAAACCAGAAATGAGCATGGCCCAACCAACTACGAGTATTGCGGGAAATTTGACTAATAACCTACTTGCATAAATTGTATAAAAAGCGAGCGACAACCCGGAAATAATTCCCCATATGACACTGGAACTAGGTACTACAAGATTATGAATAGAGCCGTTTGTTAATAAGAGAAATGTGCCGGATATCGTTAATAGCATTGCAATTAGATCAAATAATTTAAAATTTGCTTTTTTCCGTAGAACAAACCAAATGATGATATAAACTGGTGCAATATATTGTAATAAAGTTGCAACTGCAGCATTACCATAATTAATTGATGCCATGTAAGAATATTGTACAAGTAGCATGCCGAATATTGAGAATATAAATAATTGAATCGTGCTTTGGATATTATGAAATATTGAAAATATGGTTAGTTTTGGATTCAATAATTTAAAGATGAATAATAATATGAGACCACTCACTAATAGACGAGCAGTAACATACCAGTTGATATCCACATTTTGATGTCGAAATAGGTAATCAGACACTGTGCCGCCTAATCCCCAAAAAGATGCCCCTAAAATTGCTAAGACTATGCCTATTAAACGTTGTTTATTTTCCATTTTATCACCTTCATTTACTAATATATTAAAATATAGCGTAAAAAATATTGCTATAATACAATTAAACACGTTAAAAATAGCAATATATTGAGGTGAGGAAAATGTATAAAGATGTTTTTATAGAGAGCAACGGGGAAGAACGGATTCAATATGAGGATAATAATTGGAAGCATATTGTATTAAAAACAAAAATGCATGAAATGACCATGGGATATATTCCCCTTCATTGGCATCGCGCATTACAATTTGTATATGTTATTAAAGGACAGCTAAAAATTATCATTGGAAGTAAAGAACAAGTTCTTGATAAAGGTGACGGTATATTCATTAATTCGGATATTGTGCATGAGATTCAAGAAGTAGAGCAATTTAGTGAATTTTATTGTTGGAATATTGGCATACCAGAAATGACGAATTACATGGAATTTAAATATATAAACCATATCATACAACAGGTCCAAGATATTCCTTACATACATTTATCTCAGTGGAACGCATACCACAATCGTTTATTGACCATTATTGAAGCAGTATGCAAAACATATGATAATAAAGAAAAGTATTTTGAATTAGATATTATGATGCATTTTTATCATACATTGAAGTACATTTTATATATTATGGAACACCAACCAAATGATTTTACTTATAAGTTTGATTCCAGAATTAAACAAGTAATATTGCATATGCAACAACATTTTTCTGAAAAGGTGACATTGAAGCATTTAAGTGAGATGATTTACTTAAGTGAAGCAGAAACGATTAAATTATTTAAGAAAAATGTAAAGCAAACACCTTTCGAATATTTGACTCAATATCGATTAGAGCAAAGTCTGTATATGCTCAATAATAATGATCATTGTACAATCACTGAGATAGGGATGACATGTGGGTTTTCTACTACAAGTTATTTTATTAAAGTCTTTAAAGAGGCATATCAAATGACACCAAAGCAGTACCACAAACTTCGTCATGATTACTAAATCAAAACAGTATACCTACCTTTCAATAAAAAAAGAATCGAGAACACTTCAAAAAATGTCTGATTCTTTTTATTTTGAAAAGCAATATTATTAAAGATGCTTTAAATAAGTTGGGAAAAGTTCAGTATACAAGTCAATAAAAGTAAGATAACTAGATTTTTCAACATATTCATCTACTTGATGTGCTTGGCTGACTAACCCTGGTCCATACATAATAAAAGAGAAATTTTCATCTTTATCGACTAATAAATCAGAAGCATCGGTAACGCCTGGTGAAGCTTCAAAAGGCAAGTCTTTTTTCAAATATTTTGTACCCATATCATGTGCTAATGTCGCTAATTTATTTTGACCTGTAGTATAAACAGGTGGTCGAGACATATACGTATCAATTTCTATATCAGTTTTATCCGTTTCAACTTGTTTTAAAATATCATTGAAATAACTTATAAATTGATTGTTATCATGCTCCGGAATTGTACGAATGTTAAATTCAGATTCAGCATGCTCAGGTATAGAATTAACTTGATTACCACCGTTGAAAATGGTTGCGTTCATTAATGCATTTCCTAACAAATCATTATGCTGGTCAAATTTTTTGAATCCTTCATCTGCTTTATAGACAAACTTCACTAATGGTGATATTGCATTAAAGCCGAGTTGTGGCATTGAACTATGGGAAGCCTTACCTCTCGAAATTACTCGGATATCCATTGAACCTTTGTGTGCATAAATAATTCTATCTTGAGAAGGCTCAGCAATCACAAGTGCATCTACATCTTTCATATAACCTTGTTCTTGGAATGCTTTTGCACCTTCTCCGACTATTTCTTCACCAGCAGTTGCTAATAAACGAATTCGACCATTTGCTAACAATGATTGGTCATGTATGTCAATTAAACTGAGAACTAAAGCAGCTAATCCTGATTTCATATCTGCTGATCCACGACCATAGAGCTTACCATCTTTTTCTGTTAAGGTGAATGGATCATATGTCCATTTCGTCAAATCACCAGCGGACACTACATCCATATGACCAGAAATACCTAAAACAGGGCCGGACTCACCAATTTCAGCTACTAAATTTGCACGTGAATCATTAATCTTGATTATTTTAGAGTCTATGCCATGTTTAGAAAGTAAATCCTTGAGATAGTTACAAACTTCAATTTCGTTATCGTTAACAGACTTGATGCTTACTAAATCATTTAAAATTTGAACCTTCTCGTTTTCGGTAAACTTACTCATTCTAAAAACCCCTTTACTGTAAAATACTATGCACCCTAATTATACCGAATATTTTGAATTTAATGTGCTTAGAAGTATTTATGAGCTTAAAAGTATATGGATAAGTATGTCTTTTTTATGTCTATATTAATTTTGAAAATGAACTTAATGTGTTAGATATTGGCAGTTGGTAAATGTGCATCATTAAAAAACTCATACATATGCTTTAGAAGTCGAGTTGTCTAAAGACCATGTATGAGTTTTGTTATTTTGTAATATTGACAGTTTATTTGAGTGAGTAGGGATACTTGACTGCGATCCTTTTGGTACAGTCGTTGATTCTGTAGGTGTTGAGTTAGAAGTGTTATCGATATTATCTACATTTTCAATATTTTTACTACTATCTGCATCTAAAACTGAGCCTCTCATATCATTTCCTTGAAAACTACCAACTAAAATCATAAGTAGATAGCCACAACAAATAATTGCTACAGCTGCAAGATAAATTGAAACAACTAACTTAACTGGTTTACTCATAAAACTGCCTCCTATATGTCCTCGGAATATCTTCTACACATATAAAGTAACATTTAAGTTTTAATATCATGTAAAGTTGCAGTAAATATTATGTTTTTGTTTTCTGAAAAGTATTGCGGTTAACTAAAATTATTTTAAGAAATTAGTAAGAAATTCATTTATTTGGTGAAAATAATAAAACGCCGGTGTGAAAGGTTTTTGAAATCAAAATAATTTCATTTTACATGTATTGTAAAGGCTAATTTACAATATGTTAATAGTGACTTTAAAGTGTTTATATTAAATCAATAACTGCATGATAGCATGTTTATATTGAAAGAGATGTAGATTTAACATTGTTAAACGAATTATAAAGGAATTATGTTCATTATGTTAATCAATCATTATTTCTCAACATTATACATACAAAAATATCAGTCTGATTGAAAAGAGGGACAAACATTTGCTACTTATCATAATTTGTGTAGGACTTATTCTTTGGTTAGGTATTGTCGAGAAACGACGACATTCTGACAGACTGAAAAAATTCCTGTACGCATCAATATAAATGGTATTAGAGGTAAATCTACAATTACAAGATTGATTTACAGTATTTTGCGTGAAGATGAATATCGCGTTATTGGTAAAACAACTGGAACAGATGCTCGAATGTTGTATTGGTTTACACCGAAAGAATTTCCTGTACATAGAAAGCCACAAGGTGCAAATATTGGTGAACAACGTGACATCATACGCAAAGTTGTAAGACAGAAAGGGAATGCCTTAGTAAATGAATGTATGGCTGTTAACCCTGATTATCAAATTACCTTCCAAAAGGATCTCGTTAAAGCCAATATCGGTGTCATAGTAAATGTAATGGAAGATCATATGGATGTCTTAGGTCCTACTTTAGATGAAGTTGCAGAGGCCTTTACTGCGACAATTCCTTATCGAGGTCATTTAGTTGTGATGAAAGATGATTATACAAAGTTTTTTGCAAAAGTTGCCAAAAAACGAAAGACAAAATTGATTGTCGTGGATAAAGATGAAGTGCCAGAATCATTTTTAAGAAAATTTGGCTATATTGTATTCCCAGACAATGTTGCGATTGCAATGGGCGTTGCAGAAGCGTTAGGCATCGATAGAGAAACTGCATTAGCCGGTATGTTGAATGCACCACCAGACGTTGGCGCAGTTGAAGTTAAATACTACAACGCAAATCAAACGACCAATGTATATGTAAATGCATTTGCAGCGAATGAACCACAGTCAACAAAGGCAATTTTGAACAAAGTAGAAACATATAATTATCCTTACAACAAAATTGTAATTATCCTAAATTGTCGTTCGGATAGAGTAGATAGAACGAGACAATTCTGTGAAGACTTTATTACAGAAGTTGATTTCGACACATTAATCTGTACTGGTAAGAGTACGCAAATGGTGACTGATGTCATGAGCGGTCAACCTGATAAAAAGTATTTGAATTTTGAAGGTAGAGATATAAAAGAAGTTGAACGTGCAGTTTTTGAAGAATCTCAAAATGCCTTGATGTTCTGTGTAGGCAATATTCACGGACCAGGTAAACAAATAGCACAGTATATAGAAGGGATCAAATAATATGATAGGTTCAGAGTTATATTTTTCATTATTTGTAGGCATCGTATTGAGTTTAATATTTGCCGAAAAATTTGGTATCAGCCCTGCTGGTTTAGTAGTACCAGGATATTTAGCATTAATCTTTGATCAGCCGGTCATGTTATTATCCGTACTGGTAATCAGTTGTATTACATACTTTATTGTAAATCACGTCATCAGCCGTTTCGTGATTTTATACGGACGTCGAAAATTTGCTGCGATGATTCTTACAGGTATGGTATTAAAGTTTGTTCTTGATTTAATTTACCCTTTAACTCCATTTGAGATGGTTGAAATGTCAGGCATTGGTGTCGTTATTCCGGGAATTATAGCCAACACAATTCAAAAACAAGGTGTCATTATTACTTTGTCGACGTGTATGCTATTAACATGTATAACTTACGTCATCCTATTCTTTTATAGTTTTATCAACTAGTAAGGAGCATAAACTATGAAAAAAACTAAGAAATTTTCAATAGAAGAACGCATACTCAAGTGGACGAAGCGGCACAAAAAAAGAAATTCAATTTACACTGGCATAATCTTAGCTATTGCACTAGTACTTCTAATATTTGCAGTCACAGCTCAAAAAGTCGAGCCAGTTAAAGCAATGGGTAAAGCACAAAATGAAATCAAGTTTACGTATTTAGGAAATGTCGACTTAAATAAACATATTCGAAAGAATAATTTAAAGGAATCGTTTGCAGCTATCAGTGATGTTTTAAAAGGTAGTGATTATTCAACTGCAAGTTTGAAAATGGCAAAATTTTCAAATGATAGAAAAACGAATATCAACAAAAATCTAGAAAATGTACTATTTTTAAAAGGTTTAAACTTCAAAAGCTTAAGTGTGATTAACGAAGTAACTGACAATATAACTGCAAGAGATTTTATGAAATCTGTAGAATCTCAAGCTGGCTACAATTATCTGACGGGAAATGGTTCCAATCCCATCAATAGTAAAACGGTACAACAAACAGTAAAAGGTAAAAAAATTGCAAATGTATCATTTACAGATGTTGAATCTGATTATACAGATCCAATTAAAAATACAACTTCAATTAGTTTGAACCCAGAAATTTATGTTCCGTTAATTAAAAAATTAAAAGAGAAAAATGATTTTGTTGTTGTCAACGTAGATTGGGGCATCACCGATGAACGCTCAGTGACAACAAGACAAAAAGAATATGCGCATTCATTATCAGATGCGGGTGCAGATGTAATCATCGGTCACAATACAGTCATCCAAGAAGTTGAAAAATATAAAAATAGCGATATTTTTTACAGCTTAGGTAATGTTACATCAGAAGGTTTCTTATCTAAAAATAAACAAGGTTTAGTGGTCCAGCAAAATTGGAATGGCAAACAATCTAAATTTATGGTCACACCTATTAAATCCCAAGGCGGAAAGATAACAAAATCATCGCTGAATACAGTTGAAGAAAGAAAATTATTGAACAATATTCAAGGCAATAATGTTAGTTTTAAAAAAGAGAATGGAGGTTACGTATATGAACATTAAAGAACATTGGGTAAGCATTACGGTTATTTCAATTGTGTTAGTCATTTTCTTATTGATTGTTTTTGCGAGAGCTAATGAAGGTTTAGATCAACATGAGCAAAACGAGCTAAAAACAACGCACCATCATTATCTATCTAAAGGAGCATAAGTATGAGTATTTATAAAAAGAAAACGCTCATCGTAATATTACTCCTTACCATCCTTATATCATTTCTCTTTTTTATGGTTACGAAAAAAGACAATTATAATAAAGATGAATTATATGAGAATAAAATAGCGGATCATGAACAAGATCTTTCTGATAAAAATTACGGTGTCGCTTCAAATAATCCAATAGCAACGCGCGTGGGTGAAAAAATCATAAAAGATGGTGGTAATGCAGTTGATGCTTCTATGGGTGTTTCTTATGCTTTAGCCATTACTGAGCCACATTCCTCTGGTTTAGGCGGTGGAGGTGCGATGCTATCTTATGATGGACAAGAGAATGTTGCACCTAAGCAATGGCAATATAAGGATATTTCGTCATTTAATTTTAAACAAAAAGATGAAATTGGTACGCCAGGTTTTGTACGTGGTTTGCACGATGCACATAAAGAAGCAGGAAAAATGGATGAGAAGAAAATTCTCGACTACGTGATTCCATTGGCAGAAGATGGCTTTGAAGTAGATTCTGAGTTAGAGCGAAGTCTTAAATTGTACGGTTCGGATGTCGATAGAGATTCACCATTCTTTGATGGTAAACAAACTAAAAGAGAAGGTGATGTTGTAAAACAACCGGCACTAGCTAAGACTATTAAAGGCATTAGAGATAAAGGGCCAGATTATTTCTACGATGAGATTGGTGGAAGTGTGTCTAAGCAATTAGATGACAAACTCTCAACGAAAGACTTTGAGAGCTATAAAACACAGAAAAAAGAACCTGTAAGTACAGATTATTTAAATAATAAAATTTATTCAGCATCTAATCCATTAGGTGGTACGTTAATGTTACAAGGATTGGAAATTGATGAGGCGTCAGATAATCAAGAAGCACCAGACAATCGATTGGATTACATAACGGGTATTCTAAAATCCAGAGCATTGATGTACAGAAACCGTGACATTATAAATGGACAAGATCAAGACTTTGACGAATATTTATCGCAAGATTATTTATTAGGTAAGTTGAATGAAGTTAATTTTAATAGTAATTTCAATACGAATAATGTAGATAATACAAGTACGACACATTTTGTGGTTATTGATAAGGATGGAAAATTGACGAGTACCACAAATACGTTAGCGAGCTTCTTTGGTTCTGGTAAGTATATGAAAGAAGGGTTCTATATGAACAACTCTTTAGGGAACTTCTCTTCTAATCCATCCAGTCCAAACTACGGAGATAAGCATAAAGAGCCGCGTTCATTTACTGCACCTAGTATTGTGGTTGGTCCTGATTACTACATGGGTATTGGTACACCTGGTGGTAACAAAATTCCAACAACCATTAATGAAGTGTTGATAGATTACCTCAGAGGTGATGGTACTTTACAAGAATCTATAGACAAACCACGTTTTTATAACGATGGTGGCAAAATTTTCTATGAAAATGCGACCAATAAGCAAGATATTGATATATTCAAGAGTTTAGGATTTGAAATTGAAGAAAAACGCAATGATCCAAACTTTGGTAGTATTCAAGCGGCGCTATATAACAAAAATGATCAGTCAGTCGAGATTGGTCATGATGTTGGTAATAGGTAAAATAAAAGGTATGTAAAAATTAAAAAACAAGGATGGGACATAAATCACCAATTTCAAAAATAAGAGGACAAATCCTTAACAATGGATTTGTCCTCTTTTATATATAGAATATTCCGATTTTGACCGTGCATGCTTGCCAAGGGTATGGCTCGAGCCTGTAGTCTCTCGCTCATACTATTCCTCTAGGCGTCAACACGTTACAAAATCGTTTTTTGATAGACGTTACCAACCCTGTCCATCTATATTATAATTATCCAATTTACCAGATTCTAAGTCTCGAAGGGCATTTTCTATAACATCTAAAGCGGTATCTAATTGTTCATAAGTGATAACCAATGGTGGTTGGAATCGAAGTACATTACCTGCAACGGCGATAATAATTACACCATTGTCGAAGCAATAGTTGCAAATTTTCAGCGAGGCATCAGCATCGCGTGTTTTGTTTTGTTTATCAGAAACAATATCAATACCAATTGATAGGCCTTTCCCTCTAACGTCTCCAACACTTTGATACTGTGACTCCCATTGATCCATACGTTGACGTACATAATCTCCTTTTTCTGTGCTAGCACTTAATAAATCTTGATCTTCAATCATTGAAATAGTCGCTAATGCTGCTTCACAACTAACAGGATTTGCACCAGTTGTAAATAGGTGTGCTGGTGGTTCCAAATAATCCATGATTTCACTACGTCCCACAATCGCAGACATTGGCAGGCCGCCAGCTAATGATTTTCCAAAAGTAATGAGATCTGGTTCTATATTATAGTGTGTCACAGAACTCCAACTGCCGGTACGCCCTAAACCTTGTTGAATATCATCGACTGCAAGTAAAATACCGTGTTCTTTGCACAACGCTTGTAATGCCTCAAAGTAACCATCGACAGGCTCTAATAATCCACCGTCACCTTGTATCGTTTCTATCATAATACAAGCAACTTCATCGGCAGGTACGTATTTTTCAAACATTTCTTTAAGTGGTGCTAAATATTCATCTACACTATTAGGTTGCGTGTTTCCGAACATTCCACGGTAATTATCAGGAAAAGGAATATGGTAAAAGCCTGGTAACATTGGTCCATAATGTTTACGCATATTTAAACTAATGGCAGACATAGAAAGCGAACCATATGTAGAACCGTGATAAGCATTAACAAAACTTATAATATAAGGTCTTCCTGTATATGCACGTGCGAGTTTAACAATACCATCATTGGCATCTGATCCAGACAGACCAAATAATACGCGTTTGTCATATGAACCAGGTGAAATTTCGCAAAGCTTTTTAGCTAATTTAACGAGTGGTTCGTGGTACATGTAAGCAGGGGTATAGTGTATAAACTGATCTACTTGAGCTTTTATCGCTTCAGTGACAGGCTTGGGTGCATGTCCGACATTTTGCGAACTTGCGCTAGCCAATAAATCAATATATGTATTGCCTTCAATATCAA